>VAPM010018494.1_pt1 | contig 10845 bp, 8 predicted proteins | sample 3395091 | NCBI WGS metagenome assembly VAPM01 (sample SAMN08290445, study PRJNA428436) | hydrothermal vent metagenome | isolation source: Deep-sea hydrothermal vent chimney 3 | place: Pacific Ocean: Juan De Fuca Ridge | reverse complement strand
TTTATATGGGGTATATTCCAGCAAGATTGCCGCGCTATCGCTCGCAATGACCAGGCTTTCCATATTCAAAGCAGGGGCTTAAAGTTAACGGGACAGCAGTGTGTTAAGTTAATTAAAATTCATCTCCCTTGTAAGCGAGTAAGTTAGTTGCATTAGTTTCTATTATTCGTCCGTTGCCTATCATTGGTGCGGCAGACAGGGCGTCTCTTAAATGACGAGTGATAGAGTAAGGGTTGTTATTCAGGTAGCCAGCAAACCCGCAGACAGTCATTGCACGCATACAAATATCTGTAACAAGCTGCGATGCGTTGAGTTTTAACGCATTTATTTTAAGGCTAAAAGCAACGCTTGAGAGTAATTCAAAATCATCGGCAAGATGTGCTTTAAGATAATATTCACCAACACTTTTTAGGGTATCTTTAAAACGCTCAAGCCGTATTTCAAGTTGAGCGAGTTCTCTGGCATTTTCGGGTAAGACAGAAGGATTTTTACGTGCCTTTGTTTGCACAAATGCGCGTGCTCTTGCTGCTGCATCACATGCAATGCCTAGCCAAATTGTGGACCAAATATAGTGTGTATCAGGAACCATGGTGCGAGCTGCAATAAAAGCGAAATCTTTCTCAAGTATTTTCCAGTTTTCAGCATCGACTTTTATGCTAAAGGGTGGGCTACAGGTGCCTCGCATGCCCATTGCATCCCATTCTCCTGTTTGCTCAAGTATCAGGTCATCTTTTAAAGCAAGTACTACAGCTTGATCCGATGCGGCAGAATCTTTATTTTTTCTGCAGGTAATGATTAAATCGTCTGCATAGGCACCATAAGAAAGACAAGTGCTTTGCTTCGTTAAAGTAAACCTTTCTTTACCTGCCTCAATAGCCGCAATACTATTGCGTAAGTTCCCACCTATACCTACCTCTGACGTGACGGAACCAACTAAACGCTGTTGTTCGACCAGAAGACGAAGGTAGTCTTCTAATTTTTTATTGCCTTTAGAAAAATGAACAATGCTGGATACTTTTATAAAGTGCATGCCAAGTACCATTGAAGAAGATGCACATCGTGTTGCCAAAATTCTACATAGTTCTCCCTGTTCAATTATATCCATCCCGGCACCGCCCAGTGCTTCTGGAACGCCTGCGCTGAGAGCCTGGATAGATTTTAAAGCGGTGAGTGATTCAATTGGAAATCGGGAGTTAATATCAACATCGTCTGCATTAGGCGCTGCAATATCCCTTGCTATGCATTTAACTTCTTCAATAATTTTATTTTTTAGTGACATTTTCAGACCCTGTTAATTTTTCAATGTATCGGAGATATTCTACTATTTTGCAAAGTTAGTTTTTGATGTAGATCAATTATAGAATATATGGGGCTTTATATGGGTCTAAATTTAGTACTTTATCCTTTAATAATTACAGGCGTAGGCAGTGTCTGTATAAATTGATATATGCTTTTATACATTTGCTATGTTCATGTTTTCATGAAAATCAAAGTCTGGTTTGTATAAATTCGTAAAGTCATTAATTAAAAGCGGTTCGCTTAGTAATTTTCCTTGTGCGGCCGTGCAATGCATGGCTTTTATAAATGTTAACTGATCGAGTGTCTGGACGCCTTCGGCCAGAATGTTTAATCTTAGGCCGTGAGCGAAGCTTATAATAGCGGTGACAGTTGCCCGCTTTCCCGAGTCATCCATCATATTTTGAATAAGGGTTTTGTCGATTTTAAGGGTATCAATAGGTAACTTACAAATGTCACTTAAGGATGTGTAGCCTGTTCCAAACTTATCAATGGTGAGTTTGATGCCTTTCTCATGGAGTGAAACCATGATGATTGTTATGAGCTCTATATTTTCCATTAAACAACTTTCAGATAATTCAAGTTCCAGATACTTGGGAGGGAGTTTTGTTTCTTCAAGAATAGATGTTATAACATCTAAAAAATTAGGATGATTAAATTGCAATGCGGATATATTAACCGACACACAAATTGGCTCTTTACCCTCATCTATCCATTTTTTTGCCTGGATGCAGCTTTCTTTTAGTACCCATTCTCCAACATCCATAATAATGCCTGTTTCTTCGAGCAAAGGAAGAAATAAATCACTTGGTATTACACCTTTTTCAGGGTGATCCCAATGTAGTAATGCCTCCATGCCAATTATTTTTAGGTTGGAAAGGCTAACCTTAGGTTGAAAATAAATCGAGAACTCTGAATTACTAAGGGCTGAATTTAAATCATTCTCAAGTGCAAATCGTTGACTGCCATGATCAAGCATTTCTGGTGAAAAATAGTGAAAATTATTTCGTCCACATGATTTAGAAAAAAACATGGCTGCATCCGCCTTTTTTATAAGACTTTCAGCATTATCATCGTTAAATGGGTAGACGGAAAGACCAAGGCTGCAGGTAATATAAACTTCATTTGTATTGATTATATATGGCTTGGCGATACTCTGAATAATTTTTTTTGCAATGGTTGTTGCGGGCTCAATGGTTTGTAGGCTTTCAACTATTAATGTGAACTCATCACCGGACAAGCGTGAAACGGTATCACCTGTTCTTACACATTCAGTTAGTCTTTCAGACACTTTTAACAGTAACTCATCTCCGGCTTCATGCCCAAGGTTATCGTTAATCTGTTTGAATTTATCTAGATCAAGAAATATAAGAACGACAAGTTTTTGATTACGTGACGCGAGTGGTAGGGAATGTTTGAGGCGGTCAAGAAATAGTACTCTGTTTGGTAATCCGGTTAAGTCATCGTAGAATGCAATATTACGAATTTTTTCAGATTCTTCTTCCTGCATATGATTATATTCTTTAATTACTCTATCTGCTTTTCTAATGACAACAAATAAGATTAAAAAAAGTAAAAATAAAACACTGGCAATACTTAAAAATATATCATGCTGAATTTTGTAAGTTTTGTTAATGATTTTTGTTATGTCTTTGTAAACTTCAAACACTGCCTGTATTGTAGTGTCATCCCCCATTGGAATAGGTACATAACTAGATATTATATCCTTATTTTTCAGAACTTCTTTTTTTTCAAAATTATTATCTTGAAAGGATAGTTGGCTAGTAATCTTGCCATTCATGGCTTTTATAAATCTTGGCCAGGTTTTATTTAAATCACCTATTTCGTTGAATTCAGAAGAAAAAATAGTTAGCCCTTTATTATTGTAAATTTTAACTTTAATAATACCAAGACCTTGTATCTTTGACTTAATAGAATCATTCAAGAATAACATCTTTTGATGCCTTCGTATTTCATCGGCGGTTAGTTTATTTGTAGTTTTAAGAAATCGATGAAAATCAGACCAAATAGCATTAGCCAGAAGTTGAGTAATAGCCTCATTATTTTGCTTTTCACTTTCTATCAAATTATTGGTTAGAATGTCTTTTGATGAGGTGGCAAATATGATGCTTAAAACTATTATACTTGCCACTATAATTAAGGTGAAATTCCTCAGCAAATAAACAGAATGTGAATGAGTTACATGCCTGTGTGATTCTGGCGTTTTGACTGAGCTATCGTTGTGCATTGAGTGCTGTTTAACTTAACCTGTAATCAATACATTGGCGGCACGGGCACTAAGAACTTTAGTGAAATCAGGTATTTTTAGGTATTTAATTGTGGCTAGGATACTTATAATGAAGAAAAAACAATAATTATATCAATGGGTTATATTCGGCTGAATGCTGTGTTTATTTCAATTGATGAAATTAGAGACCCAGCTGAGTACGAGTGCTGTATCAGAGCTTTGTTTTAAGGAAGCGATGGCTTTTTTGTGCTGTTCAGGTGATAGATTTTTCGACTGTAATCGAATAATAAGCCGAACATATTCGTTACTGAATTCTGGGTGACTTTGTAAAGTTAATATATGTTGGTCAATCGTATATCCGGAATAAATGCACTGATTGGTTTTCGCAAAATTGACCGCATTTTCTGGCAGGCGTGTTACCTCGTCCTGATGACTTACCAATGTAAATATAAAGTCACGCGCTGGTTGCATCCATTCAAGATGTTGAGTGATATGCGTTGCTGCAATTCCTAGCTCCCAGCCCGTTGAGCTTTTTTCGACCTTACCGCCTAAGCATTGGGCGATAAGTTGATGGCCAAAACATATGCCGAGAGTTTTAATTTTATACTGATGCAGTTTTTGTATGGTTTTTTCCAGTTCATTAATCCAGGACAGGTTTTCATAGCTACTGTGCTGGCTGCCAGTAATAATATAAAAATCATTGTCGTGTAATGATTTAGGGTATTGCATCGCAACGATATCATAACGAGTAAATGAAATAGTTTGCTCAAGGCTGGCCTGAAGAGGCGCAAAAAAATGAATGAATTTATCGGCATAGCAGCCATAGCGACGAACAATACTGGGTGCTAGATGGTCTGCATCGAATATCCCTATTTTCATAATAACAATATGACCTTGTGTGAGCTTTTTCGTTGTCTGTAGCGTAAGAATGACTATACTTTAAAACTTAATTATAACCAATAAAGTTAAATCATGAGTAATAAAAGGCAATATGCACGAACGCCGTTACCGATAACCGTTGAGGTTACTGTTGAAGATGAAGATCCCGTGATAATGAAAACACGAGATGTTAGTGATGGCGGTGTTTTTCTTGAGAGTAATGAAAATGCGATATTACAAATGGGAATGAAAGTATCAATACAAGTGATTGAGAAAATGCCTGGTGAGCAGGCAAGTGAAATTTCGGCAACGGTTGTTCGCGTGACAGATGATGGTTTTGCTGTGCAATTTGATTTTATTTAATCGTTTAATTCCTGCTCCATATCTTCAAGGCTGATATGACGTACATTTTTACCTTTCACCAGGTAGATAATATATTCGCCGATATTTTTAGCATGGTCACCAATGCGTTCAATAGCTCTTGCAATCCACATGACATCGAGCATGCGTGTAATCATTCGTGGATCTTCCATCATAAAGGTAATGGACTGGCGCATAATGCCATCATATTCCTGATCAAGGCTTAAGTCTTCTTTGGCAATACGTAATGCGGCTTCGGTATCCGTTCGTGCAAAGGCATCTAAAGTATCGTGCATCATTCTTGCGACATGCTCGCCTAGATTTTGTAGTTCGTGGTAGCCATTCTTAGGGCGTTCCTGCTCTGCAAGCCGTATTCCCATTCTTGCGATGCGCTCAGCCTGGTCACCAATTCGTTCAAGATCGGTGATGGTTTTAATAACTGCAACGACTAAGCGTAAATCTGAGGCGGCTGGCTGGCGTCGTGCAAGAATCTGGCTGCATTCTTCATCAATAGCGACTTCAGCGGCATTCACCTTCATATCGCGCTGAATAACGGTATTTGCAAGGTCAATATCGCCTTCAACCAGAGATTTAACGGCATTATTTATTTGTTGTTCAACGAGGCCACCCATTTCAAGAACACGGTTACGAATTTCTTCGAGTTCAATAGTAAATTGATGTGATATATGTTGCCCGGCTTTTGTTTTGTCCATTTTAACTCTCCAATGAGATGGGTTGCACGTTTTTTATCTTAACCGTAACGGCCTGTTATGTAATCTTCTGTTTGTTTTGTTGATGGATTGGTAAAAATTTGATTGGTATCGTCAAACTCAATCAGCTTACCCATATACAAGAATGCAGTATAGTCTGAAACGCGTGCTGCCTGCTGCATATTATGCGTTACAATCACAATGGTATAATTTTGTTTTAACTCATGAATTAATTCTTCTATTTTGAGTGTGGATATGGGGTCGAGAGCTGAGGCTGGTTCATCAAGTAATAATACTTCTGGCTCGATGGCGATTGCACGTGCAATAACCAGACGTTGTTGTTGGCCACCAGACAGGCCTAAAGCACTATCGTGCAGGCGATCTTTTACTTCGTCCCAAAGCGCGGCACTTTTCAGAGATTTTTCAACGATTTCATCCATGCGACGGCGATTTCTTTCACCTTGCAAGCGTAAACCGTAGGCAACGTTTTCATAAATTGATTTAGGGAAAGGATTGGGTTTTTGGAAAACCATACCAATTTTTTGTCTTAAATTAGCGACATTCACACCTTTGGCAAAAATATCTTCACCGTTAATTTGAATATTGCCTTCTATCCGACAATTGTCGACTAAATCATTCATGCGATTAAAACAACGCAGCAAGGTTGACTTACCGCAGCCACTTGGACCAATAAAGGCAGATACGCGCTTCTCTGGAATACTCAGGTTAATATCGAATAAAGCCTGTTTTTTATCATAAAACAAGTTGAGATTATTCACTTGCAGGCAAGATTTCTCCTGAGATAAATTATTTTTCACATTACTTTTTTCGCGAATAACACTATGAGACAGAGGTGTTTTTGACATAATCTTTTCCAACAATATTGATTCAATAAAGAACGGCTGCTTTATGTTTCCAGATTTCGATATTTTTCACGCAGGTGGTTTCGAATCCAGATAGCAGATAAATTTAAAATAACAATAACCAGTACCAGTAAAAATGACGTTGCGTATACTAAGGGTCTTGCAGCTTCAACATTAGGGCTTTGGAAACCCACATCATAAATATGAAAGCCGAGGTGCATAAATTTTCGTTCCAGGTGTAAAAAGGGGAAGCTGCTGTCGAGTGGTAATGATGGCGCAAGTTTTACTACACCCACGAGCATTAACGGTGCAACCTCACCGGCAGCACGTGCAATCGCCAGGATCATTCCGGTCATCATTGCCGGTGTCGCCATTGGAATCACAATCCGCCATAAGGTCTCAGCTTTTGTTGCACCGAGTGCCAGACTACCTTCGCGTAAGGCTTTGGGGATACGTGACAAGCCTTCTTCGGTGGCAACGATAACAACGGGCACGGTTAATATTGCCAGGGTGAGGGATGACCATAATAGTCCAGGTGTACCGAAGGTCGGTGCTGGTAAAGCCTCGGGGTAAAAAACCTGATCAATTTCACTGCCGATAAAATAGATAAAAAAGCCCAGCCCAAAGATACCGTATACAATCGATGGTACACCGGCCAGGTTATTAACCGCGATACGAATTAGTCGGGTGACAAACCCTTGTTTGGCGTATTCTCTTAAATAAATTGCGGTAATGACACCACAGGGTGTGACAAGAATAGCCATTAAAATAACCATGAGTACCGTACCAAAGATGGCAGGGAAAATACCGCCCTCGGTGTTGGCTTCACGAGGTTCATCGAAAACAAATTCACCCAGTCTGGAAAAATAAATAGCCATTTTCTGGAATACATTCAGTGCATTAGGTTGATAAGCTCGGACAATTTTGGATAATGGAATTGTCATTGATTGACCATTCATTATTTCAGTGCGCACACTGTAAATATTTGACTGGGCATACAGTTTGGTCAGTATTTTTTTGTGTTCGTTGTATTGTTGATGTAAGGCTTGTTCACCGGCTTTTATAGCCGTGAAGGCAGACTTGTTAGTGATGCCATCGAGTTCTAGCCGGCGGCGATCTAAACGGAATCTTTCGAGCTGGAAATTGATATCACCAATATCGTTTTTTTCTATATCACGAATTTTTTCATGTAGGGCATTGGCTTCGTCAATAAGAACTTCAAGTTGTTGCCATGTCGTTTGCGTTGACTTAATGACTTCACCATTTTTTAAGATAGTTTTTATGTAACCATAAAAATTACCCCACTCACGTCGTTCAATAACGGTAAGTTCTTCAGGTAAGTCAATGCGTGTATTTTCAGGAAAGATGACCCAGCGGAAATCTGAACCGAGCAGATCACGGTTGCCAACTTTAATTAAATGCCGCTGAATAATTTCTTTATCGGTTTTAATGTCCATCCCGGAATCAATAAGCCGTTGTACCGGCACTTCGCTGGTTTCAACTAACTCACCAATAAGAGTTGTGTGCTGTTGGCCTTTTGTGAGTTCTGCCTGAATAATATGCGCTGGCCAGAAATGGCTTAAACCCTTTACTGCAATAACGAGTAATAAACCAACAACAATTATAATGCTGATGCTAACAGCGGATGCATTCAGCCATATCCATGGGTCGCCACTTTTAAACCATTTTTTAATCATAATGAGCTATATTTCTTGCGTAAATGTTGGCGGATAATTTCTGCCGCAGTATTAAAAATAAATGTAAATAGAAACAGAACCAGCGCAGCGAGGAATAAAATCCGATAGTGGCTACTTGCAACTTCTGCTTCTGGCATTTCAACGGCGATATTAGCTGATAAAGTACGCATGCCCTGGAAGATGCTTAAGTCCATTACAGGGGTATTGCCGGTAGCCATAAGGACAATCATCGTTTCACCCACTGCGCGTCCCATGCCGATCATGATGGCAGAAAAAATACCGGGGCTTGCGGTTAGAATAACGACTCGGGTAAGAGTTTGCCAAGGGGTCGCGCCCAATGCTAATGAGCCAAAGGTTAAATGTTTAGGTACGCTGAATATAGCATCTTCTGCAATTGAAAATATCGTTGGAATAACAGCAATACCCATTGCAACACCAACAACAAGTGAATTACGTTGATCAAAATCGAGCCCGAGTACGGTTTTAATCCAGTGTTTTATATCCCCGCCAAAGAATAAGATTTCAAGTTGCGGGCTTGTCGAAAGAGCCAACCAGCCCAGAAAAAAAACAACGGGAATTAATAATGCAGCATGCCAGCCATCGGGAATAAGCAGGCGATATTTCTTAGGTAGTTTTTGCCATAAAAATGCAAAAATCAAAATACCGGCAGGCATAATAAGCAATAAACTGAATACCCCGACCAGGTTTTCTTCCATAAAAGGAGCGAGCCATAGGCCAGCAAGAAAGCCGAGAATAACCGTTGGCAAGGCTTCCATTATTTCAATGGTGGGTTTAACAACAGTGCGCATTTTTGGTGCCATAAAATAGGCGGTATAGATTGCACCCATTAACGCCAGTGGTATTGCAAACAACATGGCATAAAATGCGGCCTTAAGTGTGCCAAATGCCAGCGGCATAAAACTGTACTTGGGTTCGAAGTCGTTATCTGCTGAAGATGACTGCCAGGTATAAGTAGGTTCTGTGTAGCTTTCGTACCAGATTTTTTCCCATAAAATAGCCCAGGACATTTCCGGGTACTCATTATCAATAAGCCAGGTTGTTACTTTATTTTTATTGCTTGTTATTAAAAAGTCGGCACGTGGAGAAAGGGCTATATGTTGAATCGTTTCGTCAGGAATTGTTATTGTTGCAACATCATGTTTTGCCGTGGCATTGTATATAGTGAACTGACCATTGTCTGTTGCCGCTATAAAACCTTTGCGTCGTTGTTCGGTTTGTATATCGCTGACTGAGCCTTGCAGTGATTTAAATTTTCGAATAAAGGTTAAGTGTGGCACATTATCTTTGTTAACCGGGAACCATTGTGATACCTCGCCTTTATTGTTTCCCACCAGTAAAGATATCCCCCCTGTCAGTAACGACAAATGGGTTAGCGTTTGTCCTTCGGTAAATAACTTAACATTCTCAATAACTTTTGTATTATCAGTATCACTTAAATCAATGAGCGTGGCTTCGCCCTGGCTGCTTGCGAGATACAGTATGCGCTGCTGTGGTTCTAACAACAGAAATTTAACATTCCTTATTTGCGGTAATTGAATTGTTTGAGAAGTGAAATCCTGTGCACTTTCTTCACTGTCTTCTTCAAGCAAGCCTGACGACTCTATTTCCAGTAAAGACATAACAAGCCGATCATCTTCAGTGGTTGCGATAATGCTGATTTTTTCTTCGTCTTGTTGATAGGTTACATTCGTTAGTGCGGTGTGTTTTTTGTCTATCTGTATGGGTGACTGACCCAGAGGGAAGAGAATTTCCGGGGCAATAAACATTTTGTCATTTGGATAACTGATTTTGTAATGATGTTTAACAATCACAACCTGGCCATTCGATAACCCAAGTATGACCGTGTTGTTGGAGAGTTGAGAAATCTTAAAGCTTGTAACCGTGGCTTTATTACTTATTAATTTAACCTGCTTAATGGCTTCACCATTTTTGGCGTTAAAAAAAACGGCATAACCTTTATCGGTGTATTGCACGGCCACTTTGTTCTGTTCTTCGATGGCAATATGCAAGGTTTGTCCATATTGCTCACTCAGAGAATATTCGCTTGCCTGGGTGACGCTGGCATCTTCCATCAGCGGGTAGACGATATATAGCAGGTAGAAAAAGATAAGCAGAATGGTAACGATAACCCCGATGCCACCAACAGCCATATTAAAAGCGGTTAATTTATCTTTTATGGTGCGTATTTGGGTACGCGAGAAACGGGCTGGCTTATTGGGGGAATTAGTCTGCATAGCGGCAGTGTAGACTCTTTATATGACAGATTTATTACAAACAAGCTTAATTGCATGAAAAATAAAGACTTTAATATCAATACGTTAGATGTTTATACTGGGTTGAACTGAAATGTCAGACTAGTTTATGTCAATATTGTTACATTTTTTTTGATGATGATAAAACATTATGCTGCTCATAGTTTGTATTAAGCTTGTGGTTTTACTTTGGTTGGGAAAGATCATGAGTGGGGGAACGGGTATGTTTATTTTGGGGGGGGCTGGTTGGGAAAGATCATGAGTGGGTGTAGAGAAGAACGGGTTGGTTGGTTTGGGGGGCTGGTTGGTTGGGAAAGATCATAGGTGGTTGTAGAGAGAAGAACGGGTCGGTTGATTTGGGGGAGTCTGGTTGAAAAAGATCATAAGTGCGCGTAGAGAAGAACGGGTCGGTTGGTTTGGGGAGTCTGGTTGGGAAAGATCATAAGAGGGGAACGGGTATGTTTATTTTGGGGGAGTCTGGTTGGGAAAGATCATAAGAGGGGAACGGGTATGTTTATT
>VAPM010407944.1_pt1 | contig 10847 bp, 6 predicted proteins | sample 3395091 | NCBI WGS metagenome assembly VAPM01 (sample SAMN08290445, study PRJNA428436) | hydrothermal vent metagenome | isolation source: Deep-sea hydrothermal vent chimney 3 | place: Pacific Ocean: Juan De Fuca Ridge | reverse complement strand
ATTGTCCAGAACAGGGGAACCTATTTGCCATGCTGACAACTCTTCGTCCTTACATACAAATTGCCAGATTCGATCACTGGTTTAAAAATGTTTTCATGCTGCCCGGTGTGGTGGTTGCTCTTTACGCCCAGCCTGATCTATTTTCCGCGAAAACGTTATGGTATATCATTGTTGCCTTGCTTGCTACAGGCATGGTTGCTTCGAGCAATTATGTACTCAATGAGCTACTTGATGCAAAATTTGATGCTCTGCACCCGGTAAAAAAGAACCGACCGATCCCCTCCGGCCTGATTAACAAACCCATTGCGTTTATCCAGTGGATAGTTTTCGCCCTCATCGGCCTTGGTATTTCCTTAGCAATGGGTCATACTTTTTTCCTTGTCGCCCTGAGTCTCTGGATCATGGGGTGCGTGTATAACATTCCCCCGCTACGCAGTAAGGATAAACCCTATTTTGATGTACTCAGTGAGTCGGTAAACAACCCACTGCGGTTATTACTGGGCTGGTATGCAACCGGAATCAGCGTCCTTCCCCCTGTTTCTCTGGTGCTGGCCTACTGGATGGTGGGTGCATTTTTCATGGCTGTCAAACGATTTGCCGAATACCGCCGAATCAACGACCCTGCTGTCAGTGCCGGTTACAGGCAGTCTTTTGCCCATTACAACGAAGAACGTCTGCTGACCAGCATCATTTATTATGCCGTGGCATTCGGTCTTTTTTTCGGCATTTTCCTTATCCGTTACCGCATGGAACTGATCCTTTCCATTCCCCTGATTGCCGGCTTTATTGCCTGGTATATCCATCTCGGTTTTCTGGAAAACAGCCCCACCCAGTATCCGGAACATCTCTACAGGCAAAAAGGCTTTCTTTTTTACTGTATCCTGTGTGGTACTGTGTTACTTGCCCTGTTGTTCATTCCCGTCCCCCAGCTCCATGAGCTCTTTCAACCGACGATCGCAGCAGGTATCCATTAAAAAATATGAACCTGGCTCTCTTCGATTTTGACGGCACCCTGAGCGACAGGGACAGTTTTTTACTGTTTATAAAAAAAACCGTTGGTGCCGTTCGATTTTATTCCGTGATGGCCGGAATGTCGCCGCAAATCTGCAGGTTCCTGTGCAGGCGATATCCAAATCATCGCTTGAAGGAAGATGTACTGACCCGTTTTTTTCAGAACTGGTCTCCGGATGACTTCAGCGAGGCTGCCGAGCAGTTCTGCCGGGACACGGTTCCAGGTATCCTCAGGGATGAAGGTGCCCGAAGACTTCGCCGCCACCAGGAGAGAGGTGATAACGTTGTGATTGTCTCTGCTACACCGGAGCTGGTCCTCGCGCCATGGTGCCGAACAAACGGTCTGGACCTCCTGGCAACACGGATGCAGATCGTCGATAACAGATTGACCGGTCGAATAGAAGGAAAAAACTGCCGGGGCAGGGAAAAGGTGGCACGGATAACCGGTCGGTATAGAATAGATGATTACCTTGAAATATATGCCTATGGAGATACGGAAGGGGACCGACCTATGCTTGCCATGGCAACCAAGTCTTATTACCGCCCCTTTCGCTGAGTTCCCCGTCTCCCTGATTGCAGTCATCGGCAGGCAGCTCGAACAAAGGATCTCACTGGCAACGGAACGCCTCCCCTTGATTCAGTGAAACGCCTCCTGCAGAACAGAAGGCCTCATGTGGTTGAACCTCATTCCTTAGGGCTCGCTCAAAAATAAACGCTACATGGAATTTCAACTTATATTACCCCGAATCAGTGGGACTTTTAGGGTCACTCGGTCAACGCCCGAGGTTTAATGAATAAATTATTGATGAAGTTGTTTCCTGCAGTGATAGTGTTTTATCTTGCCTTCTTCGGCCTTGCCGGATGCAGGGATGATACAACCGTTCCAGCAACCACTCGACCCGAACAATCCTTTGCCGGTCTTCATTACCGGGTTGTCTGGGTTCAAGACGCCGGAAAAAACAAAGATGTATTCTGCCGGGGCCGCCAACTTCGACTCATGGCCCTGGATTCCACTGATGCCAGAGGTGAAAGAGTGGTGGTCGATCAGGTAGGCAGCTTCGTAAAACCACTACTCACTGCTGATGGGAGCAGGATAGTCTATACCTCCTATGATCAGCAGGGGCGCTCGTCCGTCTGGCTCGTTGACTGGCAGGGCACCGGCAGCAAAAGAATTGCATCAGGCAGGGCCTTGGATATCCTCCAGGATCCAGGAAGTGACCGGGAATGGGTCTACTTTCAAAAAAATCCAGGTGCCGGTCAACCGGAAGATAACGGCGTTTTGTACAGACGGCTACTGGCCGGTGAGGAAAAAGAAGAACAGGTTTGGCCGGGAAAAAGAATCTCCCTTAGTCAGGACAGTTTTCAACTCTCTGCAGACGGCTCCATGGCAGCGGGTCTCTTCCCCTGGCCCAGAGCTGGAACGATCAGTCTTGCCGATGCCCGGATCACTGCCTACGGCCGGGGGTGCTGGACCTCGCTCGCGCCGGACAATTCTTTTCTTTTATGGATCTTTCAGGACAATCATCGAGCGATGACAATGATCGACACCGTAGCTGAAAAACAGTGGCAGCTTGATGTAAGTACTTCAAAATATATCAACGGTCATGAGATCTATCATCCCCGCTGGTCAAATATTAAAAAATATATTGTACTCTCGGGGCCATATACAATTATGCAGGGCGGAAATGCCATCCGCGGCGGCGGGGCCGGCGTTGAAATCCTGATTGGTCGTTTCAATGATGAGATGACAACCATGGACGGTTGGCTACGAGTGACCAACAATCAAAATGCCGATTTTTTCCCGGACCTGTGGATCGATCCGAAAACAACAGGGACAGGTAACGTGGTGGAAAGATGATTCCCCGAAGTACAATACGCGGCCGACAACCGCTGGAGTATCTGTTGGTATTCCTACTCCTGTGCTCTCTCATTGTTCTTGCCCTCTGGCCCTGGCCACTTCATTTTTCGACAGGTTTCCCGGATCATTTCGACCCGCCATTTCATGCCTGGAAACTCCAGGTAGAGGCCGATAAGCTGCTACTGAATCACCAACTGATCCCGAATACAAATACCAACAGTTACTATCCCTATGCCAATGAACTCTATTTTGATGCCCTGCTGTGGCCTCAGGGAATAGTCGCGGCCCTGCTCAAGGCCGCCGGCTGCGGCCCTATCCTGACCTATAATATTGATTTTCTCTTCTTCTGGGGCCTTTCCGGTCTCTTTATGTATATGCTTCTCCGCGAGCTTAACCTCCGCCGACTCCCCTCCTTTTTCGGAGCCGCAGCAATGTGTCTTATCCCATACCGCATCAGTTATTATGTTGAATTCAACATGCAGATGTGTTTCGGCCTTCCCCTTTTTCTTTTCTTCTGGGTACGCTATGCCAGGCGCCCCGGGGTAGGGAACGCTGTCGGGCTTGGCATAGCTTTCTGGCTGCAGGCGGTCAGCGAATTATACCAGGCTGTTATCCTGGCCCTGTCGTTTCCACTAATTATCCTGCCTTTTTTACCTGATATCTTTAGAAGATATGGCCGTTCCAGACGGCTGTACGTTTCGATATTGACCGGAGTTCTAACAGTTATCCCGCTCTGCCTGCTTTACCTGGGACCATATTTTTCTCTGTTCCATGGGGGATATGGCCGGAAAGCCAAAGAGATGATGGCCCACTCCCTGGAACCTCTGGCCTATCTGGGAAACAAGTTGACCCTGGCAATTTTTCAGGTCAACTTCCCTGGAGCTGTTAAAACTGATGAAATGAGCGTCTATCCTTCCATGACGTTGTTAGTGCTGGTGCTGTGCTACAGCCTGCACGCCCGCCATATTTTACGCACGTCCCCGGAAAGAACGGAACGTGGGACTGTCATTTTTCTCCGATGGCTACGATTTGCAACCGTTGTCGCCTTTGTCTGGCTGGTCTGGTACCTCAGCCGAGGTGATCAACCATATGAACACTGGCTGCTCCTCATTCTCGGTAACGGCTCGCTCATTCTTGGCCTGCTCAGCACGATTTTCCTCGCAATGATCACGATGCCCGCTCGGCCTGCCGGTAAACTATGTGGAGGTCTTGCCGGTGCGGCTTTACTCTGTTTCATTTTAAGCTTAGGCCCTTCTCTTCGGGTTCTTTCACAGCATGTTGTTGTCGATAACCTGATATTCTCTTTTGTTAATTCGTTTTTCCCCTTGAACGGATTCAGGGTCATGTCTCGGTTCAGTATCATCGTGATGATCTTTCTCGTCGTTGTCGCGTCCTGTTTTCTTAATATGCTGGCAAAACAAAAACGACCGCTTCAATGGCTGGCGCTGCCCCTTGTTGCCGCCCTACTGTTTGAGGCCTATACCATCCCGCATCGCTATCGGAAATTCTCCCTGCCTATCGCCCGGAATACTCTGGAGGCAATCAAAAAACAGCCCCAAAAAACCGTGACGGTTGTCCCCCTTGGCGACAGGTACCTTGATGCACGGTATATGTTTGCCATCGGTGGTACCCAGACCCTGCTGGTCAATGGATTCGGCGGTTTTTCCCCACACCTGCAGCTAAAAATCGGACGGGCACTGAAATCCAGACCGGAACGAGCGTTGAGCCTGATCGGATCAATCTGGCCGGAACCGCTGATTGTCATTGACAGGAATGCCCTTAAACAGCTCAATACAACCGGTTATGCCACACGGGAACAGGAAATCCGTGCGCAGGGCTCGCTCATTGCTGAAGATCCGGCTTTTGCCGTATACGCCCTTGCAGAACCGGAAAAACCACTGAAGGAGTACCGCAAATTCATCAGAGCCGATCTCCTGCGGACCAATCCGGTATATACTTTTGAGGCCAGGAAGATAAACGGAGAACAATCCCCGCAGAAGTTGTTTATTCTGCTGAACGGAACAGTTATCGGTTCCGTACAATTAGAGACGGACTGGCGGCAATATGAAATCCGGATTCCAGAGAAGGGTATTACCAATGTCGACTACGAGATGGTTTTTCTTCGTGGGATTAGCGAAGAAACCTGGACAGCCCGGAAGGGGACGTTTCGGACATTGTCATCCGCACAAAAAATCGCTGAACCGAATTATGCGTCTTTAGCTACGCAGGTACTAGGCTCAGGTTTTCCCCGATGGATGACCTACGTGACGTCGCTACCTGAAAAAACTTTGCCTCTGGATGTTGAATTTGCCAACGGTATCCATCTCGTCGGGATCCGTGTCGATAGAAAACAGCTCCAGCCTGGTGAGCAGTTCAACCTTCGATCTTTTTGGACGATTCCTCCCTCCCTGGGCAAGTCTTCTTTTTTAGCACAGGTTGACTGTATCGGTCCGGGAGAATCTGAAATTTCCAACACTTTTGCCTTAATGCACAACCTGCCTTTTACTTTTATTATCAGTCAGCCTGTACGAAAAATCTTTGTTGAACGACAAAGCTTCTCCGTTCCTGTTCAGACTGGAGGCGGGGAATATGTTATCCGCATCAGCCTGCTTGATGCAGGAACGGGAAAGAACATTGTCGTCAAGACCTCTTTAAGCCAGAGCGATATGAACGTCTGGCCGAAAATAATCATCGGTAAAGTCCGATCACCATTGATGACCCAACCAGAGTAGATTATAAAATAAAATCTCCTATTGCGCCGTTTATCTATTGTCCCAAGGCTTCTTTTCCAGAAAATATCACACCTCCCTATCAGGGCGTATAACTGCAATGTATCTATCGAAAGAGCACTCCAGCCTGCACGGTATAACTTTTACTGTTATCGGCGGATTACTAGTTTTCCTCGCCAGCTATTCCATCAGTCAGTCAGTCTTTCTTGACGCACCTCTCACCACGGATGAAAATGCATATATTTTTCAGGCAAATTGTTTTGCCGATGGTATGCTCTCCCGTCCGGTACCTGAGCCCAGACGCATGTTCCCTCATGAAATGCTGATCATGGATGATCAGGCCGGCTGGTTATCACGCTATCCGCCTGCTCATGCGGCATGGCTGGCTCCGGGTATCTTTATCCAGCATCCCAGAATAATGATTTCCCTTGCCGCTTTTCTCAGCTTTCTGCTTTTAAGCAGCCTCGGAGTTTCCCTTGGATTCTCCATTTACCTGATGCCTGTACTGATATTCTTTTCTCCGTATTTTCTCTTCATGCACGGTACTCTGCTCAGCCATACTTCCGGCCTGCTTGCCGTAAGTCTTATGTTGTTGGCCTATGTACGATGGAAACAAGGCGGGAATCTTTGCTATGCGGTTTTGGCCGGATTGGGTTGGGCATGTTTTTTCTTAAACCGTACCTATACGGGAGCCTTGCTGGCTTTACCCTTTGGAGTGGATGCCCTCGTCGATCTGATTCGACACCGTACCGGAAGAAATCTTTCAGGTACTGTTCTTTTTGCCGCATTTTCCGGATTTGGAGTCCTCGTATTTTTTTATTATAATGCGGTTACAATCGGTGCCCCATGGACTCCAACCTACCTGTATTACCAGGCAAGTGATGCTCTGGGTTTCGGCCCACGACCTGTGGGACAGCTACCGAGTTATCATTCGTTTGCTGCCGGGATCACGGCAATGTGGGACAATTTGCGCCTTCTTGATCGGTGGATGTTTGGGATCCCCGGCTCTCTGATTCTGACTGTTGTCCTTGGCCTTATAGGTTGGGACAGACGCTGGAGTCCCCTGTGTTTTGCATCGGCAACCATTGTCTGGCTGGGTTACGTACTGTTCTGGTTTGAGGGAATACGAACGATAGGCCCGGTTTATTATTTTGAAACCTTTCCTTTTCTACTCATTTTACTCGCTTTTGGCCTGAAGAAGATCTATCAATTGTTGGCGTCGACAAAAAAAAACCGTCTGGTTTATGTGACTTCAGCTGGTCTCCTGCTGGGTGGAGGGAGCATTCTCTTTAGTTATCAGCAAGCTCAATTTATTCGTGACTGGCAGGATCTCGGAGGACAATACCGCCGTCTTCTGAAGCAGGCCCCGGAAAACAGCCTCATCCTTGTCGAAAAAATTCCAGGAATGCATTACCTGACAAGAGGAATGGCCTTTAATCCAAAGGGAATTGCAAGTGATCCCCTGGTCGCTCACAAGGGAAAGCTGCTTAATCAGGTAATGATCAATGCGTTCCCGGAACGAACACCATATCAACTGGCTTTAAAGGACAGCCAGCTGTTACTTGAGCCTTTTACTGAGCAAAAGCCTACATATTACCGTTGTTTCGTCGCAGACACATTAAACAACACCGGAAAAAACAATATCTCGACTAAAGAATACAGGGAGAGGATGGCAACCTCCTTTACGGATAATGCAGATTGGTTTGCCTATGGTGTGTCTTTCTGGGTTACCCCTGGGGACTATCTCCTGCGTATCAATATGACGATAAAAGATGTGCCTTCTGAAGCACCCTTGGTTATTGATGTCACCACCAACTACGGACGGAACGTATTGGCACAATATACTTTAACGGAGATGGAAGGCAGCGTTGTTGAAGTGCCGTTTGAAGTAACCCGTACCATCAAAGTTGAACCGCGTATTTACTACAACGGTACAGGGTCCGTCACTGCCGGAACCATGGAAATTATACAGATAAAGCAGCTCAAAAAACGTCATGAAACGGCTGATTCTTAACCTGACATGACTCAATACCACATAACCTAAGGATTCTGCATTTATCAAATGTTGGGGGGAGGCAGGATTCTTCCAGGTTCAACTCGATACATTAATGTTAATGAACGGAAAAGGGACGTCCGGTATTTTTATACTCATGCTCATGGCTAGTCTTCCGGGTCTGTTGTTGAGCTGGAACCTGACCAGAATTGTTATTGATCAGGTGATTGCCCCTAGAGCTGTTCTTGAACAGAAGGGGTGGTGGACCCGGTTCTCCAGTCCGTCCCGGCCGCTTCCGGTGGATGATTACGAAGTATTTTTACCGGCGGGAAAAACCATAGCATTGAATCCGGATTTCAAACACGTAACGGCGTGGATCATCTGGTTTGTTCCTGCTGATGGTCTCTATAAGATACAATTTGCCGCCGAAGCCGTCTCCCGGGTAAATATTGATGGTCAAACACTTCTGAAGGCCTTCCCCAGAAGCACATCCAAACGAGTTGAAGGATGTTGGCGCAAACTTACAGCGGGGCCCCACCTGATTCGTCTTGATCTAAACAACAACATTGGCGGCGGTTGGTTTTCCATTGGCGTCTTGACACCACCACTCATGCGGATGAAAGCCTTGCAGGGTGACATGGTAGCTATGCCGCGGTTGGGAAACCTTGAGACTTGGTGGTGGGTTATGCGGTTATCCAGACCCGTCTCCTTCTTTTTTGCTTCAATTGTCTGCCTGAGTCTTCTCGCCCTGTTGTTGCCGGTAGCGATCTGCAACCGGAAGCAGTCCACGATTATAACTCTGGTGCTTGCCTTGATTCCCGCCATGCTGATTCCCGATATGGCCCGGCGTGAACCGTATATCGGCCCCATGGTCCACAGAGCGTTACAGAAGAAAAAGCCGCAGTTTGTCTTTATAGGCAACTCCATGCTCTGGAGCCGGATTGATGATGAACTGCTGGAGCATCTCCTTGGTGGGACACCGGTGTTCTCCATTGTCAACTTCGGCGGACTTGCGGGCATCCATTACCTTGCACTAAAATATCTGCTCATTCCTGCCAAAATACAGCCCAAACGTGTCTTTATTTTCTTTCGCGGCACAACACTTGTAGAACCGGGATCCCGAACAACCGGACGATATTTTGAGACCCTGATCGAACGAATATCCCCTGCTCCTGATCCTGAATTTGAACGACTCGCCCATGGGAGAGTCTCCTCCACTACCAGTCGTCTGCAGAATGAGTTGAAGAGGATATTTCCCGTGCAGGGTAACAACCAGATACTACGTGACGCGGTAAGCCGGTTTTCCTTATGGCTGAGCATTCCGGGATGGAAAGAAGATCGGGAAAAAAAGCGGGACGAGCTGCGAATGCTGGTGAACAAACGGTTTGCACTGAAAAATATCAGCGCCGGAATAAGCCGTGAATCCTTACGGCAAAACCAAAGTAAAGAACACCCGGATTTCACCACAACCGTAAACGATTCTTTCCTCCCGGCAATCATCGGGCTGGCACGACAACACAACCTTCCCCTTGCCTTTATCAGGGTTCAGGAACGTCCGCTGGAAGGCGGAGCTATGCAGGATGACCCGGAAATGCAGAAATTCATGGCGGATCTTCAGCGCTATCTCTCAGGAAAAGGGGTCGCCTTATACGACTTTACCGGTGACCGTGACCTTCCTCTTTCCATGTACGGTCTAGGGGACCATATCGAAGACCCCAAAGAATATACTCCTATTTTTTTCAACCGCCTGCACGCCCTTTTGCAATGAGTTTCAACAGTCTGCCATACCTTTGTTTTCTGCCGTTGGTGTTCATTGTATACTGGCTGCTGCCACGCTGGTGGCAAAATATATTCTTACTGGCGGCAAGCTATTTTTTTCTCGGATTTATTCATCCCTGGTTCACTTTTTTAATTTTTTCGGTTTCTGCCGTTAATTATCTGGCAGCTCTAGGCATGAAACGTTGGCCCCATCGAAAAAAAACTCATCTTCTTCTGGCGCTTATATTCAGCCTTGGAATCCTGGGGTACTTCAAGTATGCGGGATTCTTTCTGGAAAACCTGTCGTCCCTGCTGAAGATCGTCGGTTGCCCTTCCTTTATCTCTTCCCTCTCCATCATGCTGCCGGTGGGTATTTCTTTTTATACCTTTCAGGCCCTGGCCTATACGGTCGACGTATACCGGGGGCACGTTCATCCTCAAAAAAATATCCTTAATTTCAGCTTATTCATTTCCTTTTTTCCTCAGCTCGTAGCCGGCCCCATTGAGCGTACCTCCGATCTCATGCCCCAGATGGAGCATCGTCGCAAGGTGACCCCCGAACAGTTGAGTCACGGTTTACTTCTCCTTTTCTGGGGTTTTTTTAAAAAACTGGTCATTGCTGACAATACCGGCCTTATTGCATACAAGGTTTTCTCCCTGTCAGACCCTGATTTTTACATGATATGGGCCGGTGTTTTTTCATTTGCCATTCAGATCCTTGCCGACTTCTGGTCCTATACCGATATTGCACGAGGATCGGCGCTGTTATTGGGATTCAAGTTGTCAAGAAATTTCAATCATCCCTACTTCGCGACCTCACCTGCGGACTTCTGGCGTCGTTGGCATATATCACTGTCATACTGGTTACGGGACTACATCTATATCCCTCTGGGAGGATCCAGGGTAAAACCCGGCAGGGCTGCAAGTAATATCATGCTGACGTTCCTGCTCTCAGGCCTCTGGCATGGCGCAAGCTGGAACTTTATTCTTTGGGGCGGATATCATGGTCTACTGGTTCTAGTCAATCGCTGGATCAGAACCGCCATAAATCATCTGAAGATTCCTGTGGCGGGATGGTTGCAACCGGAAATTACAACCATGAAACGAATAGTCACCTTTCTACTTATCTGCATCGGATGGCTCATGTTTCGAGTTACGGATACCGACCGATTACTGTTATTGTTTCGATTGCTGCCGTGGCAGGCAACTGGAGATGACCTGCGAATTGCCTCCTATCTTTTTTTCCTCAGCCTGCTTTATTCTCTACCTATCTGGCTGCATGGTTTTTTCCATTTATACTGGAATAGACGGCATTCCCTGGATGACCCGCTACCCGCCCCTATACGGATGGCCAGGCCTGTGTTGATGGCCCTGCTTTTTCTTGGAATTCTTCTTCTACGCAGCCCGGCGCCATCTACATTCATCTATTTTCAATTTTAGCTTGCAACTTATCGGAAAATAACACAGGATAATGCAACTTCTTGAATGATATTCTTAT
>VAPM010732698.1_pt1 | contig 10855 bp, 8 predicted proteins | sample 3395091 | NCBI WGS metagenome assembly VAPM01 (sample SAMN08290445, study PRJNA428436) | hydrothermal vent metagenome | isolation source: Deep-sea hydrothermal vent chimney 3 | place: Pacific Ocean: Juan De Fuca Ridge | reverse complement strand
ATGAAATAAAAGACTGGCTGGGCTTTGAAACGACTCTGCTGGAGAGCGAACTGTTTTATCTGTTTCTTGAAGTCACGGCCTCCGCGGTCGGCACCAGCACCTTACCGCCCATGTGGCCGCATTTTTTCGCGGACGATAATTGATCTTCGAAATGCACGCCTGCAGCGCCGGAGCGGATCATGTTCTTCATCAGCTCGAACGCGTTGAGATTGCCGCCGAAGCCGGCCTCTGCATCTGCGATAATTGGCGGGAACCAGTCGATACTGTTGTCGCCGTTCAAGGCATGAATTTCGTCGGTTCGGATAAAGGCATTGTTAATGCGTTCGACCATCTTCGGTACCGAGTCGACCGGGTACAAACTTTGGTCCGGATACATCTCACCGGCACTGTTGCCGTCACCGGCGACCTGCCATCCAGAACAGTAAATTGCCTTCAGGCCGGCCTGAACCTCCTGAATCGCCTGATTGCCGGTCAGGGCGCCGAGGCCGCAAACCGGTTCTTCCTGATTGATCAGCCGCCAAAACTTCTCACTGCCCAGACGCGCCAGTGTGTGTTCGATCTGAACCGTACCACGCAATTTGACGACGTCCTCGGCGCTGTAGGTGCGGGTAATGCCCTGCCAGCGCGGACTGTTCGCCCAGTCATCCTTGAGTTTTCTGATTTGCTCTTCGCGTTTCATGGTGCTCCCTTTGCTTCGCGCAGTTGGCACAAAGCGGTTATATGCGTTTCCTGCGCTATACTAGCTCGGTGTTGGTTAAATTTTGACAGAAAGAATTTTACAGTGTTAATTTCACAAGGGTGACATCATGGCGTTGCGAGCAGGTCTGAAGCGAAAAGCCCATTTCCTGGGCACCAAGATCAAGAGCTTACGAAAACGAAATCAACTCACACTTGAAGATTTGTCGGTTCGCTGCGTACAAATTGACGCTCAGGCCGGCCCGTCGGTGTCTTATCTGTCGATGATCGAGAACGGTAAGCGGGTACCCTCGGAACGACTCCTGCAGATTGTCGCGGAAATTTTTCAGAAAGAACCCGGTTGGTTTTTTGACGAATCGCTGGATGAAGAATCCATCGATACCGCGCCGAACTCCGCGGTAAGCGGTATGCCGCTCGAGCCTGGCTTCCTGTTTTCGGAAACTCAGTTACAACTGGCCATCCCGGAACTGCTGGCGCAGACCGGAACGACCGGACGGCAGTTCGCGCACCTTTTGATCCGTGCACATCAGGAGACCAGCCACAATCGTTTTCCGGATCTGGAACGCGCTGCGGAGAGCATCGGCAAGAAGCAATTCCCGCTACACGTCGACGACGTACTCGCGATGGCCGACAAGCTGGGGCTAAAGATTGAGTGGTTTGACAACGACTCCTTTAAGGATCGAGGCGATACGGAGCTGCCGCTAAAGACGTTGGTTCGTTCGTTTTACGACGCACCGAACAAGCTGTACCTCAATCGATCACTGCAGAAAAACCCGGCGCGGCTAAAATACGATGTCGCAAATCACATCGCTCACAAGGTACTGCATGACGGCGATGGTGCACGCGCTCCGCAGGTCTCGGGCGGGCGAGTCAGCGGTCGCCGACACGATGCCGAGTCGCCGAATATCGACGCCAAGGACGTGTTATACGCCTGGCGCGATTTCGAATGCAGCTACTTCGCCGCCGCCTTACTTGCGCCGAAGACGCCGTTTCGCCAATTCCTGGCCCGACATTCCTACTCCATTAACTCTGGCGACAAGGTTGATCTCACGACAACGCTGGTGATGCGTCGAATGTCCAGCGTCTCGCCGTACCCGCACTGGCATTATTTCGATGCCTATCCACCGGGAAACCTGAGAGCCGTTTATCGCGGCAATGGTATCCCGCTGCCGTGGGGAAATATGACGATGATTTCAGACCCGTGCCAGCACTGGGCGGTATTCAGAATGCTCGGTACGAGTTCAAAAAAACCGTCTGCGCAGATTTCCATCTTGCGCAGTGGCGACGACAAGCGGCTGTATTGCTGTCAATCGATCCGCAGCAAGGACGCGGCCGGCAATCCGCATGTCTTGTGCGTCGGTGTTGACCTCGCCCCGGCTTTGAGCGCGCAGAATATCGATGCAATGAAGACCATTGATATGATCGAGGCGAGTTGTAACAGCGGCGGTGGCTCGGCGCCCATGCCGCTGGAAGCATCAAAGCAACTCGACAGTATCGCGAAAATCCTGAACATCGGCTGGATTGCGGACGGCGCACAAAAGGACGCGATAATTATCTGTCAGCGCAGCTCAAACTGCCCGCGCGACAAACACTGTCTCGGCCAGCCGATGCCGAAACTGAAACCGAAGATCGATGAGATTCGCGAGTCTATCGTTCATGGTTAAGCGCCGCTCAGCGAACGCCGAAACTTTCTCATGCCGCCGATCCAGCGATCGTAATCGCCGGCTTTTCGTTGCATGTACGTGTTGACCTGTGGGTGTGTCAGGATCATGAAGCGACCTTCGAGCGCCTGATCGACGATCATGTCGGCGACGTCTTCGGCCGTTAGAATACCGTCCACATCGTTGCCGCCGAAGCCGCCTTCGGTATCGTCCCTGTCATCATCCATGCCGGTCATGCGCGTAGCAACGGCTTGCGGGCAGACGACCGAGACCTTGATGCCGTCGTCGCCGTAACTGATAGCGAGTGACTCGGAGAAACCAACCGACGCGTGCTTGGTGGTCGAGTAGGCGGCATCACCGATTTGGTTAAGCAGTCCGGCAGCAGAGGCGACGTTGATGATGTAACCGCTACCGCGTTGCAGCATTCGGGGAATTACCGCGCGCGCTGCATACACTTGTGCCATGACGTTGATGGCCCAGCTCGCGCTCCAGCGATCATCGATTGCATGCATTCCGCCGTCGGCGGACACCGCACCGCTCTCGCCATCGCCGTCGGCGACACCCGCGTTGGAAACAAACAGATCGATTGGGCCGACTTCTGCTTCGACTGCTTTCACAAGATCGATGATTGCGGCTTCGTCACCGACGTCGAGTTGCCTGGCCACTCCACCGATCTGCGTCGCTACAGTTTCAGCCGCGTCACCCTCTATGTCCGCAACGACGACCTTTGCTCCGCCGCTCGCGAGACGGCGGCATAACGCGCGCCCGATTCCGTGACCGCCGCCTGTCACAACAGCGACGTCAATAGATGTTGAGGACATCGTTTTTCCTATTGGATCTGACCAATAGCAGTGTAATACACGTGGCTTTCCGATGTGGTCAGCGCCGAGTCATCCCTCAGATCGACGACTGCGGTCGAATCCGGCTGCCGTCGAAGAATCGACTAAGCCGAAGCTCCGAGATATCTATCCCGGTCTCTTCGCCGGTTAACATGCCCGCGATCGCCTTTCCCGCACCCGGCCCCAGACCAAAGCCGTGACCGCTGAATCCCGTCGCGATATGAAATCCACGCAAGTCATCAACCGCATCGATAATCGGAACGACGTCCGGCGACGACTCGATTACGCCTGCCCAACTTTCGACGATGGGCGTGTCTGCAAGCGCGGGAAATAGCGTATCGAGATTTCGGCGTATTTTTCTCAACACTGCAGGCGTTACTTTCGGGTCCAACACGCGCGTCTTTTCGAACGGTGTCGGCTCATCAAGCGCCCATTTCGTAGGTGTACGCCACTCATCGACAAACTCTCGCCCGAATGACAAACGCACGATCCTGAACTCCTGCATCAGGGCCGGAAGGAATTTAAAGAAATAACGAAACGAATCCGGCGTTACCGGATGTTCGAGCACCGCTCCGTGGGCGACTGTGTAACCGCCGTCCTCGCGACGACGAATACCCAAGCGATCATCGAAGACATTACCCTGAAACAAGTCCTCGGCAGGCGCGGTCCGGGCCACCGCGCCGAGGACTCTCAACTGCGGGACGTCGATGTCGAGCGAACGACAAAACATCGATGTCCACGCACCTGCAGCGCAAAGCACCGTTGACGTTTGTACGGTCCCGTGCTCGGTTACAACCGCAGAAACACTGCCGCCAGACGTTTCGATACCCCGCACAGCACAACCGGGGAGAATACTCGCGCCTCGACGCTGCGCTGCCCGCGCAATCGCCGCCGTCGCTTTGTGCGGCTCGGCGCGACCGTCGCTTTGCGTCAGCATCGCGCCCGCCCAGTCGACAGCCGACCCACGCACGTGCTGCTTCAGCTCTGCAGCATCGATCAATCGGGTTTCGATTTCATATTCTTTGGCAATACGAACCCAGTCTTCGAACGACTGCAATTGCCTGGGAGAGTTCGCAGTAAAAAAACAACCGCCCCGCTTGAAACCAACACCCTCGCCGATTTCGTTTTCGAGCCCGCTCCAGATGCGAAGACTTTCCAGCATCATCGGAATTTCCCGCGGATCGCGCCCCTGAACCCGCACCCAACCCCAATTGCGCCCGGACTGCTCGCCCGCGATAGGACCTTTCTCACAAAGCACAACGTCAACACCTTGTTTCGCAAGAAACCACGCGGTCGAAACACCAACGATGCCACCGCCGATAACGACTACGTCGGCACGGGCTGGAACACTCCCGGCCACGGCAACCGGCCCCGTCCAGGTGTTCGAAACAGTATTTTCGACAGAAGGCTCAGTCATCGCCCAATATTACCGCTTCCAATACGGTGACAGTCACCTTAATTCAGGCGAAATCGATGGGTGTCCTGATATGCTGCTGATACTCAACTGCATGGTGGAGGCTGAAGTGGTTCTTCGTCCGGTGCTTGTTTTTCTCTTGTTGCTCTTGCCCGCACAGTCCTTCGGCTCGCGACCCGTTGAGAATGGAGGCTTCAATAGCTGTACGCCTAACTCGATATCTCCGTGGCAAATTCAATCAAATGGCCATGCCGTCTCAATTGATAACGATACCAAGATGGAGGGATGCGGTGGACTTCGATTGGCGTCCGACGACGCGCGCTCCGGGTCGGTCGTTCAACAATCGGTCAACCCTTCCTTATTGTCGGACGACTTGTATGTGTTCTCCGGCTATATAAAGACATCAGACATACAGACCTCCGCGACCCTGTTCGTCATCGTACAAGGAGCGGATGAGACGTTGTTTCAAGACGATATGCGAGACCGACAAGTTCGGGGAACCACGGACTGGCAGAAATTTCGCATTACGCTTCCCAGACTAGCTGCAGCGACTAACATCAAAGTGGGCGTCGTTGTCATTGGTTCGGGCACGGCGTGGTTTGACGATTTGAGGATTCGACCAGCGGAGCTTGCACGGGGCACTTCGCCGCTTGTATCTGAGTTCCTGTCAGAGGTGCTGTCGACGCTAGAGACCCGCCACATCAATCGGAACAGCATTGACTGGGAATCAATACGACGTGCGAGCTTCGCTGCAGCTGAGGGTATGCAAACCATCGAACAAGCGTACTCCGCAGCCAGAGTCGCAATTCAAATGCTCGACGACGGCCATAGCTTCCTGATTCCTGATGCTGGAGGCGCTCTTGATCGTCCGGAAGGTGGGAAAATTCGCGGGCACCACATTAAGCCGGGAATCGGATACATCGCTATCGATAGATTCGAAGGCGATAGCAACGGCCTGCAAGCGAGAGAATTCGCCAGAAGGGGGCAGAAGCTAATCCACGACCTGGAAACAGCCGGCACCTGTGCTTGGATAGTGGACCTGCGGCAAAACTCTGGTGGCAACATGTGGCCGATGATTGCGGCGGTTGGTCCGCTGCTCGGCGGTGGCATCGTCGGGGCATTTGAGGGAGCAGAGTCTAACGAACGCGTCGAATGGATATATGAAAATGGAAAAAGCATGGCCAGGTCCGTCTCTGACGGGACAGTCATAATAAAGACGGACGTGAGCACTGATAGTCAGCCCCGGATAGACAGCGTAATACCGGTCGCAGTGCTTATCGGAGATCGTACGGCCAGCGCTGGCGAAGCCATCGCCGTAGCATTTTCCGGCCGCGCGAAGACCCGCAGCTTTGGACATCGAACTTCAGGGCAATCAACGGGCCTCGTTATTCTACCCCTGTCAAACGGTTCGAAAATCGCCCTGGCCGTCAGTTACTTGGTTGACGTCAAAGGGAGTATATACAGTACGGCTATCAGCCCGGACACAAATGTGGCGGCTGGAACTGACAATGCGCATCAAACTACGATCGATGTCGCCGTGGAATGGATACACGATGAATCGAAATGCGAGCGGTAGATTTTGGCGAATCGGCACGTCGGCTACTTACACGCGTTTCTCAAACTGGTGCTTCACGAGGCGGGCGTACAGCGCATTGTTGGAAACTAACTCGCTGTGAGAACCCTCGCCGGACAAAACCCCGGCTTCGAGGACAATGATCTTGTCCGCGTCCATGACGGTCGACAACCGATGCGACACAACTATATTCGTCCGTCCTTTCATTAAGGCCGCGAGCGCATCTTTGACGTGATGCTCGGTCTCGCTGTCGAGGTTGGACATCGCCTCATCCAGTATCAATATCGCGGGATCACGAAGAAACATGCGTGCAATGGCGATTCGCTGACGTTGGCCGCCGGAAATATTACTACCCTGCTCACTAAGATCTGTATCAAAGCCCTTTTCAGAATCGTCGACGAACGCCAGACAATGTGCGGATTTCGCTGCAACTCGAAGTTCCTCGTCGCTTACTTGCCGGTTTAATCCGTAACAAATATTGTCACGGATGCTCCCTGGCATAACGGGCGCGCCTTGAGGAACGTAGCCAATCTGTTCGCGCCATTCGTACAACGAGACTTGATCAATCGGTTTTTCGTCAGAAAAAATTGTACCGCTTTGCGGACTATAAAAGCGTTCAATCAAGGACAAGATCGTGCTCTTACCGCTACCACTTACGCCGACAAGTGCGGTCGTTTCGCCGGCCCTGATGATGATATTCAGCCGATCAAGAACCAGCGGAGAGTCGGCGCCGTATGAAAAACTAACATTGTCGAATCGGATATCGCCGTGGAGCGGTGCTATCTCTTTCCCTGAATCCAGTCGTTCGTCATCGGAATCGAGAATCGCGACTATTCGCACGGACGCGCCTTTCGCCGTCTGCAGTTCGGCGACGAACGCCGATAACAGTGCCAGCGGTCCCGCCACATTGAAGATATAGAGGATAAAGGCAGTGAGGGTACCGACAGAAAGATCTCCAGCCGCGACACGAAAACCACCGTAGCCAAGGATTGAAATAATCGACAGCGTCATGGCCAGACTAATTATCGGCTCCAGCGCCACGCTGATCTTGGCATCCCGTATTCCCAGTTTGTAAAGCGCAGCGATTTCGACTTTGCTACGTCGAATTTCCCGATCTTCTGCGAGAAAAGCCTTCACCAGCCGCATTTCAGAGAACACCTGCGTCAATATTCCTGTCAACGAAGCCGTCTTGTCCTGGGTGCTTTTGGCTATTGCTTCCATTTTCATCGCTATGGGAATTATCACCAGGAAGGCAGCAAATATCAGACCAAACAAAACCAGCGTTAACCTGACATCCAGAATCAGCAGAACGACCGCTGAACCCACTAAGAGGAGCACACCGGAAATGAGGTTCATTATCTGAATCGTAACAAGCGTGGAAATGACCGTTGAATCGTTGACCACTCTGGAGGCAAGTTCTCCAGATGCCTGTTTGTCGAAAAATCGAACAGGTTGGTGGATGAGTTTCGACGCAATTCTTGTACGCAGCGTTCTTACCACTGCCTGCCCTGCTTTTGCCAGAAGAAACCGACTTATTCCGCCCGCAATCGCGAGGGATAAAAGCACGCCGAGAAGCTGCCATAGAAGCGAGCCAAATTGTTTGCCTTCGCCGAGGAAATCGACAAGGTCGCGCGTCAAAATGGGGAACCACAAGGTCCCTGCTGTTTCTATCACCACAAAGAGCCCCGCGAGCAACAGCAACGCCTTCGACGGCTTGGTTGAAACGATCAGCCGACGCAGGTCAGCGTACGAATTTTTCATCTACTGCGACCTCAAAGAAACTATACGGGCAAGAGAACAGGGTGGCTGTCGCAACGTACAAGATCGCACGTCTAGTCAAGGTACTTCCCCCCAATCAGAATTCCTCGTCTTTTCGGATCGTTCCGCTGCGTGAATGCGATGCTTGTCGTAACGCTGTCACCGTTATCGTAGACAAGCTGCAGCACATGTCCGTCGACACGGTACCAACCGTTCTGGTCAGATTCACCATAGCCCGTTGCATCAGCCCGCGATGTCGACAACGGTGTTTCGCCCGTGCTGGCACTGATCGAGACCATGGTCTCTTTGGAAAACCGGCCGTTCTTGCCAAAACACATCTTGTTGATCGCCGTCGCCGTATTGAATGCTCTGCTGCTGCCAGATTCCCAGGCTCCGGATAAGGGTGATGAGGATGTCATGGTAGACCTGAAGCACCCCTGCACCCGATCATCCCGACCCCCCGGTTCGGCTTTCATGCTTACATAGTAATCGCGGTAATCTCCATTACCGTTCCAGTCGACTTCGAGATCACCGCCGAGGATGCGCCGACGACCCCAATCACCGGGGTTCTCCTGCATGGATTTCGCCCGTCCATCGTTCAAAAACGCCCAGAAATTATCGGTAACCTGCTTATCTGAGAAAGTCATGAGACCCCACTGGCTCGATCGATATTCGCCCATGCTGAGGGAGAACTCCGCCATGTACCAAATCGCATCAATCGCCTCTGGCGGCTTGCCCGGCGAAAAATCGGGGCGCTCCGGAAGCTTCAGCGGCGGAAGCTGGCGGCAGGCCGCCTCGGCGATTTCGCTAAGATCGACAAACGTCGCCGGTCCTCTGCCATCCTTTAACAAGGCCGCGTCCATATAGGAATCAACCAGGCGTAATTGGCCGCGCCCGGCGCAGGCAAAGCGAATGGATCCCCTGTCTTGTCCGCGTTTGCGGCGAAGATCGCGAGCAACGTAAATGGTGTCCCCGGGACCGTCTTCTATGCGGTTGGTCCGACTCGTCACTTTCTCTCCGTAAATCGCCTCAGAACTGATGCTTTCCAGCCAGCTTCTGACGGTGTGGCCTTCGGCAGCCGCCCATGGTGAAACAAATACCGTAATCGCGCCGTTTGCATAGGTGCGGGTTAACACCTCTGTGTCACCTCTTATGGAAGCTTCCCAACCGGCGGGGGCTGCAGCGGTGGGCAAACCGTATGAAATGCTTGTCAAGTACGCTGCGAAAAACAGGGCGCTACGAGGGGCTGATAAAACCATCGCTGAATATTCTCCTCACGCGCGCTTGGCTGGACGGAAAGTACAATTTCGCGCCGGACACCTGAATAGTATCTGAATAACCCAAACCCTACTTGCACGCGCAAGAGCCACACCGTACGCTGAGCTTCAAGTTCGCTCAGACCGTACAGGGCTCCGACAGTTGGCTAACGTTCCGAAGTATGAGGAATACTCCCTCCTCGATTTGTACCACGTACTTAACTCTATTAAGGACGAAATATATCCGGACGCTTTTGAAACGCTGGAACGAGAGATTCGGTCCCGAAAGTCGTCGTCCGTGGTCGAACTGGAAGACTGTTACTTCGTGCTGGACCGGGAAAAACGCCCCGAGCACGCGAAACGACTCCTTAGCGAAATAGACGAATTGGGCGGTTTTCTGCGCGACAGACAGTTCGAGATCACCGATGAAAACAAATATCGAACATTCTGGCGGCGATTTTGGGCGTGGATTCTCGACGGCTTTGTGATTGGCCTGCCGCTGATAGTGGTGCAGCTTGCGATGCACAGCGCTGACGTTCTTACGCCACCCGCACAAGCGTATGTGGATCACATCGCTCAGTTCATTATCATCGCCTATTACATTGCCATGCACGCCAGATACGGGCAGACCGTCGGAAAGATGGCGATGAGAGTAAAGCTTTGGGATAAATCCGAGACCAGAGAAATTGCGGTACGGCAGTCGATTATGCGGGAGATAGTACCCATCGCATTCTTGTCCGTATCTTTGGTCTACTTTCTGGGGTTCGGTGTGTCCGACAACGGAGAAGAATTGACCGAAACTGCAAAGAATATCTTGCTCGGCACCGGAGTCGTTGTGTTTGTGTGGTGGATAGTTGAGGTCGCAACGATGCTGTTTAATCGTAAGCGCAGGGCCGTTCATGACTTAATCGCCGGGACGGTCGTCACGAGGGTCCTGTGACAGGCAACGCAACTACTCCGGTCTCTTGGCCACAACAAAAATAGACTTCGCTTTTCCCGGTTGCCAGTTGTAAACAATTTCGAAGCCGGCACCACTCAAACTCGCCTCCAACTCCTTTGCAGTGAATACTTTCACCGTTGGCAGCAACCCCAGAAACTTGCCAAGCGGTGCGACATGCCTCAAGAGTCTCATTCTGGTATCGCCGAGGCATACGGTACTACTGACGAATACTCCGCCGGGCTTGAGCATTCCATAAACCTTGGCGATCACGGCATCCCGATTATCAAGTAGATGCAAGATGCTGAGCCCCAGCACAGCATCGAAGCTTTGCCCGTCAATGTTGTAATTATCAATACTCGAGCGTGCGAAGGTGATGTTCTCAACGCTCTCTGCCTCGGCTTTCCGCTGCGCTATTTCGATCATCTTCGACGATAAGTCTATCGCTTGAATGTGTTTTACATACGGCGCATGGGTGATGGCGGTCGACCCCGTACCGCAGCCGAACTCCAGAATATTCATTTCCGGGCGAAAATATCTTTGCGTGACCTGTAGCTTCTTCCGGTACGTCGCTTCGTCCGCAATCGACTGTTTCGAATAGCGTTCTGCGAACCTGTCCCAGAACTTTGCTGACTGATGCATGATCCATCCTCGTTGGTGTGCGCGGCATTGTAGCGGATATTCGATTTGGTCGAATTCACGGAAGAGGACGGTCGTCATT
>VAPM010514417.1_pt1 | contig 10859 bp, 6 predicted proteins | sample 3395091 | NCBI WGS metagenome assembly VAPM01 (sample SAMN08290445, study PRJNA428436) | hydrothermal vent metagenome | isolation source: Deep-sea hydrothermal vent chimney 3 | place: Pacific Ocean: Juan De Fuca Ridge | reverse complement strand
GGGGTTGCGACAGCGTTCGTGCAGACACTCTTTACTGGAGTGATTGTAGCGCTTTCACTTGGGTTTGGTTTGGCGTTTGGGCTTGGTGGACAGCAGGCTGCAGCTGCATACCTTGAACGTTTAAGAAACGAAGTGAAGGATAAGTAATATTCTAAAATTAAAAATTAAAAAATATAAAAACCGCGCATTAACAAACACGCGGTTTTTATATTTTTTATATGATACATTAATCAACTCGTGCTTTATTCTGAAAAGTGCAGATTTTTGATACAGATCAGATTTTTGTTTGGAGATGAGATATGTAGGTAGATATTGTGTGGTCTAAAATAGATAATTTGATCACTATATGCAGTCTTTTTTGACATGTCTCCTGCTGTCAGTATTTTTGATTTAGCGATCTTTTTATTTCTTGACAGTTTCGGTATGGCACGTATACTATTGCTATTGTTTATGTTGAAGAATATTAAATCGAAAAGTGAGCGGTGGAGATAACGCCTTAGTTTAGGTTATAAATCTTTACCGCTCTTATGCGGTTTTTTGTTTCTCAAAAAGATAAACAAGTTTTTTGAAAATTTTATTCCATCACACAATGACTTCGGGGTCTTTTTTGTTGTTTGTGGAGATGGGCAGGTAAAAAATTGTCATTTAGTTTTAATTTAAAACTGAATGAAAATTCACAAGTAAAAGCGGTTTTTAGATTTCCTAATGGGAGATCTAAGGACATACGGTGGATGCCTAGACTTAAAGTGGCGAAGAAGGACGTAGCGTGGCTGCGATAAGCTTCGGGGAGGTGCCTAGCAACCTTTGATCCGGAGATTTCCGAATGGGGAAACCCAACTGATTTATCAGTTACAGGACTGTTAAAAAGTCCTGTGCGCACCCAGGGAAGTGAAACATCTCAGTACCTGGAGGAACAGAAAGCAATATTGAACTTTTTCGTTTGTGGGAAAGCTAGTAATAGTGACTCACAAACGATAAGGTTCTTGCGATTCCCATAGTAGCGGCGAGCGAAATGGGAATAGCCCAAACCAGAGTGTACTTGTATACTCTGGGGTTGTAAGATGACGATGTCGCGTTTACGCGAGGGGAGTTACAAAGTAGATTATTAATGGAATAAGCTGGGAAGCTTAACCCTAGAGGGTAATAGTCCCGTACATGAAAATGTTCTACCTCTCTTGTTGTTATTCTTGAGTAGCTCAAGACACGAATAGCTTGAGTGAATCTGCCAGAACTAACTGGTAAGGCTAAATACACTTTAAGATCGATAGTGAACTAGTACCGTGAGGGAAAGGTGAAAAGCAGTCCGGTGAGGACAGTGAAATAGACCTGAAACCGTATGTCTACAAAGAGTCAGAGCCGAACATCATTTATGATGTATCGGTCATGGCGTGCCTATTGAAGAATGAGCCAACGAGTTTACGTATATGGCTGGCGAAGTCCACATGGACGAAGCCAGAGGGAAACCGAGTGTGAATAGCGCGAAATAATAGTCGTATGCATAAGACCCGAAGCCAAGTGAGCTTACCTTGGGCAGGGTGAACCCTTGCGAAAGCGAGGGGGAGGCCCGAACCGGTAGGTCGTTCAATTCCTTCGGATGACCTGAGGTAAGAAGTGAAAAGCTAATCGAACTTGGTAATAGCTGGTTCTCTCCGAAATAGCTTTAGGGCTAGCGTCGCATGTTCCTTTTGGGGGTAGAGCACTGGAAGGATTGAATAGGGGGAAACCTCGTCAATCCTATCAAACTCCGAATACCAAAAGTCAAGAATGTGGCAGTTAGACTGTGGGGGCTAAGCTCCACTGGTCGAAAGGGAAACAGCCCAGACCTCTAGTTAAGGTCCCAAAATCTACGTTAAGTGCGCTTAAGGAGGTGAGATTTCATAGACAGTGAGGAGGTTGGCTTAGAAGCAGCCACCCTTTAAAGATAGCGTAACAGCTCACTCACTCAGAGATCTTGCGCCGCAGATGATCGGGGCTAAACGTAGTACCGAAACTGAGGGCTTGTGAACTTCATTGAGGAATGAAGATAAAATTGCAACACAATGGATACCCCCTAGCATCCACAGCGAAGGCAACCATTTGTTGTATAGTCGGCCGAAAAGAAGTGCCCCTGTTTAGGCAGTGCAGCACAACTTTTTTCGGTTGGCCGTGGTAACCACGGACCATTTCGAGCATATACCCGTTTCCCAGGCGGTTACATTTGTTCGATAGTTTGTTTCTGTGGTTTTCCGCGCGGAGTGGAGGCTTTTCTGTAATGGAGAGTCTCCACTCCAACCAGTTCTTTTGTTTTGTTTGGTAATAGAGAGATTGCTCAATCAAACAAATTTTCCCGATATGTAAAACATTTCGGGTCCTCAATGAAGTTTGCAAGCGGTAGGAGAGCGTTCCATTCGCGATGAAGGCAAAGGGGTGACCCATGCTGGAGTGTATGGAAGTGAGAATGTTGGCACAAGTAACCGCAAGAGGGGTGAGATCCCCCTCCGCCGAAAACCCAAGGTTTCCTTGGCGATGTTAATCAGCCAAGGGTTAGTCGGGCCTAAGCCGATCCCGAAAGGGGGAGGCGATGGACACATGGTTAATATTCCATGACTTTTCGCATATGCGATGGGATGACGGAGTGTAGTAGAGAGAGCGCATTATTGGATTTGCGTCCGTGCTGTAAGGGGGCTACTTCAGGAAAATCCGGGTAGCATTACTCCAAGCAGAGCGGGAATTCCGCGGCTTCGGCCAAAGAAAACTTTCTTGAGCACGCTTCCAAGAAAAATCTCTAAGCTTCAGTATGCGAAAAACCGTACCGTAAACCGACACAGGTAGGTAGGTCGAGAAGACCAAGGCGAACGAGTGAGAGGTCCTCAAGGAACTCGGCAAAAAAGCAGCCGTAACTTCGGAATAAGGCTTGCCTCTTTGAGCAATCAAAGAGGCCGCAGCGAAAGTAACCCTGCCGACTGTTTATCAAAAACACAGCTCCGTGCGAACTCGTAAGAGGATGTATACGGGGTGACGCCTGACCAATGCCCGAAGGTTAAATATGGAGGGTGTAATGTCTTCGGATATTATGCTGGGCTATATAAGCCCGGGTCAATGTCGGCGATAACTATAATCGTCCTAAGGTTCTGATGTTCTCTCAATGGAGGACATCAGAAGGACTGGGACGATTATGGATATAAACAGAATACGCACAAAAAGCTACCTTCTCGTACAGGAATGTATGAGGTTAGTCCAAAACGCGACACGAAGAGGCCATACGTCGCGATCCCAGAACGGGAGAAGACATGGTCCAAGTTTAGGAACACTTGAGCGTAATTCCTTGTCTGGTAAGTTCAGACGTGCACGAATGGCGTAACGAGTGGGGTACTGTCTCGAGGACTTGCTCGGTGAAAATGCAATGGCGGTGAAGATGCCGCCTACCTGCAGCTAGACGAAAAGACCCCAGGAGCTTTACTGTAACTTCGTATTGGGGCTATGGTTTAACCGCGTAGTAATAGATGGGAGACTTTGAAGCGAAGGTTTTGGCCTTCGTGGAGTCGCTAATGAAAGACCATCCTTTTAAACTGTAGTCTCTAACCAGAGCGGCAAAACCGTTTCGGAACAGTGCGTGGTGGGCAGTTTTAGTGGGGCGCTATCCTCCTAAAAAGTAACGGAGGAGTTTATTAAGGTCAGCTAGGCGCGAATGGAAACCGTGCCGATAGTGTAATGGCATAAGCTGGCTTGACTGTGAGAGGTACATCTCGAACAGGTGCGAAAGCAGAACATAGTGAGCCGATGGTTCGCTTTAGATGCGGCCAGAGATCAACGGATAAAAGCTACCCTGGGGATAACAGGCTGGTACCGCCCAAGCGTCCATAGCGACGGCGGTGTTCGGCACCTCGATGTCGGCTCACCTTATCCTGGGGCTGGAGAAGGTCCCAAGGGTTTGGCTGTTCGCCAATTAAAAAGGTACGCGAGCTGGGTTCAGACCGTTCAGAATGTGATAATTCATATTTTGAACAGTCTGAATCACGCCATAACGACACAATCGAGTCTTTTTGTTTATGAAATTAAGTATGGAACCAACCAATCACGGCGGCTAAGCACCATCTTGGTGTTTAGAGAAGCTGACTTATATCGGTGGAACCCTATCTGTTTACACAGAGGGCAATACCGAGGGAACCACATTATTTTAATGTTTGGGCCCGTAGAGACTGAATGTCAGTTATCTTAATATCATCAAGATATTAAGTTAAAGTTACAGTCCAATGCACACAGTAATGTGTGAAAACATGCGTGAGACAGGTTGGTCTCCTATCTGCTGCAGGCGTTGATTTTTGAGAAGATTTGTCCCTAGTACGAGAGGACCGGGATGAACTAACCTCTGGTGTGTCGGCTGTTCCGCCAGGAGCACTGTCGAGTAGCTAAGTTGGGAATGGATAACTGCTGAAAGCATCTAAGCGGGAAGCCAACTTCAAGATTAGAAATCATTATGAGACCCGTGAGAGATGATCACGTTGATAGGCGCTAGGTGGAAGTGCAGTAATGCATTAAGCCGAGGCGTACTAATTCGTCCACTCTCATTAGGAAATCTGGAAATCGTACGCTTTACTTGAATTTAATTACCTGTAAACAAATAAAATATATTGAGCTCTCTGTGCTGGTGCCTTGGCGGCGGGGTCACACCCGTTCTCATTCCGAACACGGAAGTTAAGTCCGCCAGCGCCGATGGTACTCGAAAGGGGAGAGTAGGTCAGCGCCAGCACAGAGAGCTTAATTCAAACAACAAAACACCTGAGGTTATACCTCAGGTGTTTTGTTGTTTTTAATCGCAACCCTTTATTTTCTAGATAAGAGTATAAACCTTTGTTACAATATAGTTTATATGTCTTGGTCTAGTCGTAGAAGATTTTCTTATGCAAGTATTACCACGGTAGCTTTGCTCTTTGCTGTTGGGATACCAATGTATTTTATATATCACAAACCACCAAGTTGTTTTGATGGAAAACAGAATAAAGATGAGACAGGTATTGATTGTGGCGGTGGGTGTTCTCAGGTATGTTCACAGGAAGTAGCACCTTTAGTGGTGCGTTGGAGTCGAGCATTTAAAGTTACCCCAGGTAATTATAATGCAGTGGCTTATGTAGAGAATCCAAACATTTCAGCGGGAGTAAAATCTATTTCATATCGTTTTGATTTGTTTGATGCAAAGAAAGATTTAATCATTTCACGTACAGGAAAGACCTTTATATCTCCTGGTGCTATATCTCCTGTATTTGAGTCTGCGATTATGGTGGGCGACAGAATCCCAGTTCAGACATTTTTTGAGATAACAAAAGATCCTTTATGGTTTCGGACAGATAAATCTTATGAGAGTTTGTCAGTAAAAAATCGTATATTGTCTCGCGTTGACACGAAACCACGTATTGATGCAACGATCGTAAACACTTCTCCAGTTAAAGAATTTCATAAAGTAGAGACAATAGCTGTTGTTTTTGGAACAGATGGTAATGCTATTGCAGCGTCACGAACGATATTACCACTTCTTTCTGTTCGTGAATCAAAAAGTATTGTATTTACTTGGCCGTATCCATTTAGTAAACGTGTAGAAAAATGCGTAGCTCCCTCTGATATAGTACTTCTCGTAGACACTTCTGGGAGTATGAATGATGATGGTGGGAATCCCCCACAGCCGATATCTGATGCTAAAACAGCGGCTACTTCTTTTGTTAATAGGCTTTCTTCCGACGATCGAGTAGGAGTGGTGTCGTTTGCTACCCAACCAGAGCTTTTAAGTACACTTTCTCCAAAGTTTAATATTGTTACGCAGGATATCTCTAACTTATCTATTCTCCCAAAAGAGGAGTCGGGTAATACTAATATAGGAGAAGCGATCTCTATTGCCTCTAAAGAGCTGTCATCTTTTGTTCGAGATAAAGGAGATGAAAGAGTTCGTAAAGTTATTGTTCTTCTCACCGATGGTCGCGCCAATTTACCTAAGGTTCCAGGAGGAGAGGAGTTTGCACAAGAAAAGGCGGCTGAGGCTAAAGAAAACGGAGTCATTTTTTATACTATAGGACTTGGAGATAAAATAAATTCAAAATTTCTTAGTACGGTCGCCTCTCTTCCAGACAATTATTTCCAAGCTTTAGAAAGTGAAGATCTTGATAGTATATATCGTTCGGTAAGTGAGTCTATTTGTGAAAGAGGCCCGTCCGTAATTGATATTATTCCGCGCTCATTAGATATATTTAATTAATAGGAGTTGTCTAAGTGTGTGACTGCGCGGTACAATATCTGATATGAGTCGCGTACGCGTTATATTTCTCAACATAGATTGGGTTTTACTTATTCCAGTTTTTCTTTTGGTGGGAGCTGGTCTTGTTACAATGAATGCTTTTGATTCTGGTGACAACTATTTTTTTGCAAACCAGCGTATGTGGATTCTATTGAGCGTCTGCATAATGTTTCTATTGAGTTTTGTAGATTTTCGTTTCCTACGAAAAACTTCTGTGATAGTAACTCTTTATAGTGCAACAGTTTTATTATTATTGCTTTTATTTCTTGCTGGAGAAATTACTTTAGGAGCCCAGAGTCGTTTTGATTTTGGAATTTTTGCTGTACAACCATCTGATCCTGCAAAACTAGTTTTAATCTTTCTTCTTGCAAAATATTTTTCTAGACGACATGTGGAGATCGCACATATAAAACATATTTTAATATCTGGTTTCTATACCCTCCTTCTGTTTGTTTTAGTACTGCTTCAGCCGGATTTTGGATCTGCCATAATTATTGGAATGATTTGGTTGGGAATGGTGCTTGTGTCAGGGATTTCCAAGAAACATCTAGCAGCAGTGATCCTTATAGGAGTTGTTATGTTCGGAGGACTTTGGTTTGGAGTATTTAAGGATTATCAAAAAGATCGTATACGTACTTTTTTGAATCCACTCACCGATCTTCAAGGAGCGGGGTATAATGCATATCAATCAACTATTGCAGTGGGATCAGGGCAGGTTTTAGGTAAGGGGATAGGGTATGGAACTCAATCAAAATTGCAGTTTTTGCCGGAATATGAAACTGATTTTATTTTTGCAGCTTTTGCAGAGGAGTGGGGGTTTTTAGGAGTCATTCTTCTTTTTGCTCTTTTTGCAATGGTTATATTCAGGATTCTCTTTTATGCCATCCATGGTGCAACCAACTTTGAAACACTGTTTGCTGTAGGTGTTGCTTCTTTATTATTTGCAAATTTTACTATTCATATAGGTATGAATATAGGACTTCTTCCTGTCACTGGGATAACCATTCCTTTTCTTTCATATGGCGGGTCACATTTAGTCACAGAGTTTGTTGCTATAGGAATCCTTATGGGAATGCGTCGTTACTCTAGAACAATTCACCGTGAAGATGTTGGTAAAGAATTCTTAGGAGTTTAGGTAGAGAAGTGCTGTTTTTTTGAGCATTTTTTCCTGCGAGAATTCTATTTCTACTTTTTTACAAAGAGTCAGGCCCATCTTCTCTCTAACATCTTTGTTCTTTACGAAGAGAGTTATCGCGTCCGCTAGTTGTTCAGGGGCTTTGGGTGTAATTAGAATACCAGTTTTTTTATTTTCAATAATATCGGGGATACCTCCTACGTTGCTTGATATTACAGGTCTTTTAGCAAGTCCTGCTTCCAAAAGTACATATGGCAGACCTTCTTTTACCGAACTAAGGGTAAAGATATCAAAAGCCTTTAGGTATCTGTAAGCATCAGGAATAAACCCAAGTAGGAAAACATTTTTTGAGAGTCCCATTTTCATTATTTTTATAAAAAAATCATTTCGTAGCTTTTCGCTCTCTATGTGACCTATGATAAACAGAGAAAATAGGGCCCCTTGTTTTTTTAACAGCAGGCTGGCCTCCAATAAATAATCCAGCCCTTTGTTTTTTGTAAGTTCTGAGACGGTGCCAATCCAATCATCTTTGAAACCTTCTGAGGAGAAATGATCCAGTTTTGATTTTAAGAGAAGTGATGATTTTGCTTCTTCTTTTTCTAGGAAAGAAAGAGGGAGGATTCCGTTGTGTATGAGAAAAATTTTCTTACGAAGGAAAGGTAAAGTCACAGTTCTGTTATATGTGTCTTGGGTAACCATAATTGTTTTATGGACAAAAATAAAAGTTAACCAAGAAAAAAAGAAAATCAAAAGTTTGATAAGGTGAGGGCGATCCTCATCATAAGCAAGTCCATGTGATGTGAATATAATTTGAGGGATGTTGGTTATTCTGCCAACAACAGCGCCTAGACCACCTGCCTTTGAGCTGTTTAAGTGCAGGATATCTGGATGTTCTGTTCTTAAAAGCTTTATGAGTTCAAGAAAAGCTTGGATATCAAAAATAGGATAAATGTCGCGAGAGAAATATTTTAATTTAAGAGTTCTTATTCCAGTCTCTGTAAGTTTTTCATGTAACTTTCCTATGTCAGCTCTTGGTAAACCTGTTCCCCCAAAAGCAACAGAAATCTCGAAATCATCTTTTGATAGAGAGGTTGCGAGGTCGTAGACATATCGTTGAGCGCCCCCCCAATTTGATTTTGTTATTATAAACAGAACTTTTTTCATAGTGTTTTCACAATAACATTAGAGATGAAACCCAGCAAATTTATCTGCCTTGTCTATTTTTAAAATGGAAAGTAAGATAGTTGAATGAGTTTAAGAATCTTAAGTTCCAGAGAACCTATCCTTTTGTTTGTTGGAGATATTTTGGTATTTATAGTTTCGTTATGGATAACGCTAACATTACGTCACTTATCTTTGCCAACTAATGAATCTTTGATAGCTCATTTAATACCATTTTCCCTTCTTTTTGTCGCTTGGGTGACTGTTTTTTTTGTCGCAGGATTGTATGACAAACATACTATTATATTCAAAAAAAAGCTCCCGGCGGTTATTTTTAAATCACAACTTTTTAATATTGTACTTGCGGCACTTTTTTTCTTTTTTATTCCTTATTTTGGATTAACTCCTAAGACTAATCTGGTGATTTATTTAGTCACATCTTTTGTCCTAATTTTATGGTGGAGATTATCTCTGTCTTCAGACCTGGTATCTTTTGTTAGTAAAAAAAAGCGACAGAGTGCTGTGTTAATAGGCTCTGGGTATGAATCGGAAATGTTATTTGAAGAAGTAAATAATAATAATAGATATCCTTTCTATTTTATTTTACACATAGATCCAGAGTCTGTAGGGGACTCTCTTAGTATCCAAGCTACTCTCATTGAGAGAGTGAGTTCTGGAGATGCTTCTATAGTCGTCGGAGACTCCAGCAGTCCCGAGTTTAAGTCTCTTGTTCCGATTTTTTCTAACCTAGCGTTTTTAAATGCACCGTTTCGTTTTATTGATATAGCGACGATGTATGAAAATGTATTTGATCGAATACCCCTTTCTCTCATTCATCCAAACTGGTTTCTTGAAAATGTTTCTATAAGCCCAAAATATATCCATGACTTTTTGAAGCGAACAATGGACATTGTCTTAGCTCTTATATTAGGGTCGGCTGTGTTGCTTGTGACTCCTTTTATATATTTAGCAATGAAAGTAGAAGACGGAGGCCCTTTTCTTATTAGACAAGAAAGAATAGGAAGAGATAACAAACCGATTAGTATTAGAAAGTTTCGTAGTATGAGCGGTGATGACAAAGGAAGTAGTGTATTAAAGAGCAAACTTACTGTTACTCGAGTAGGCTCTTTTCTAAGGAAAACAAGGTTGGACGAGTTTCCTCAGATGTGGAATGTCCTTAAAGGAGATCTCTCTCTCATAGGAACTAGGCCAGAATTTCCAGCTTTAGTGAAACAGTATGCAGAACGAATACCAAATTATAATATTAGGCATGTGGTAAAACCAGGTCTTACTGGGTGGGCTCAAATTAATCACCATGAGCATCCTCATCATGGTATTGACGTAAAAGCTACTGAGGATAAACTTTCTTATGATCTTTATTATATTAAGAATCGTTCCTTAATGTTGGATATTCACGTTGCTTTAAAGACGGCCAAAATACTTTTAGCACGTGCTGGACGATAATATTTTGAATTATGTTATGTAAAGAAAAAGCAGTTGTAATAGGAGGGGCGGGGTTTATAGGATCACATCTGGTAGATTCTTTGTTGGAAAAAGGTTTTGATGTGGAAGTAATAGACAATTTGTCTTTTGGAAAAAAAAGTAATGTTAACAGTCGGGCATTTTTACATGAGGTAGATATAAGAAATTATGACGATATCTGTCCTATTATAATGGGGTCAAAATATGTTTTTCATCTAGCGGCTATCGCTGGCGTGCAGTATTCGATAGAAAATCCAATAGAGACTCATGACGTTAATCTTACTGGAACGCTTAACATACTTGTGGCTTCTCACGAAGGGGGAGTTGAAAAAGTCGTTTACTCGTCTTCTAGTGCTGTCTATGGAGATCAGGACACAATGCCCCTTATTGAAGAGATGAAAGCTCAGCCCAAGAGTCCGTATGGTCTGCAAAAATATTTAGGCGAAAAAATGTGTAAATTGTGGGGAGAAACATATGGTCTTTCCACAGTAGGGCTTCGTTATTTTAATGTATATGGTTCTCGACAGAGCGCAGAAGGAACGTACGCTGCTGTTGTAAGTAAATTTCTAAAACAACTTAAAGATAAAAAACCACTTCTTATTACTGGAGATGGAGAACAAACGAGAGATTTTGTTCATGTTAAAGATGTTGTGTTGGCTAATATAATGGCAGCCGAAAGTGTAAAGGCAAACAAAGGAGATGTTTTTAATATCGGCTCAGGCAAGAGTATATCAATGCAGAAACTTGCGAAGTTGGTTGGCGGTGTTGTAGAGAAAATACCATCACGTTTTGAACCGAAACATTCACAGGCTAATTGTG
>VAPM010024889.1_pt1 | contig 10866 bp, 6 predicted proteins | sample 3395091 | NCBI WGS metagenome assembly VAPM01 (sample SAMN08290445, study PRJNA428436) | hydrothermal vent metagenome | isolation source: Deep-sea hydrothermal vent chimney 3 | place: Pacific Ocean: Juan De Fuca Ridge | reverse complement strand
TGAGTGGAGCCGAAAATAGTTCGTAAATTTGTGTAAAGTAAATAGACTTCTTTTTCGGCGCGTGTAATCCCGACATACATTAATCGTCGTTCTTCTTCCATCTCAGTATTAGAAAGCATACTGCGAGAGTGAGGCAAGATGCCTTCTTCCATCCCGACGATAAAAACCGTTGGAAATTCCAAACCCTTGGAGCTATGTAAGGTCATTAAATGGACAGCATTTTGTTCTTGGTCAATTTTGTCTGTATCAGAAGCTAATGCTACTTCTTCTAAAAAAGTTTGCATAGAGTCTTTAGCAAAATCATCTTTATATTTTTTTGCAACACTTAAAAGCTCGCGAATATTTTCCCAACGAACTTCACCATCTTCGCCCATTTTTTCCAACATTGTCTCGTATCCAGATAGCTGTGAAACTTTTTGAATAAAATCAGAAAGATTTGTTTTTGTTCGTAGTTTTCTCATTTGTTTTATAAAATCGCAAAATTTTGTAATAACTTCGATTTTTGTTTTATTTAATCCAGAAGTAGTATCTAGTTTTAGTCCGGCGGTTAAAAAGTCGAGTTTTTTTTCTTTAGCAAATAGAATCCATTTAGCCAAGGTAACTTTTCCGATAGTGCGACGAGGTTCATTAATAATTCTTTCCAAGGCAACATAATCATTGCTGTTTTGAATGAACCGCAAATAGGCGATAATATCTTTAATTTCTTTTCTCTGATAAAATTTAATGCCACCAATAATCCGATATGGAATAGAATGTTTTAAAAACATTTCTTCTATAACTCGTGATTGAGCATTGGTGCGATAGAGAATGGCAAAGTCTGAATAGTTTATCTTGGTTGGTGTATTTTTTGTAATTGAGGATTGTTTTTCTTTTGATTGCGAACTAGATAATATTGTCTCGGCGACAAAAGTTGCTTCGCCTTTTTCACTTTCTGCTTCGTAAACTTTAATAAGTTGACCACCTTTATTATCAGTCCAAATCTTTTTTTCTTTTTGATTGACATTATTGGCGATAATTTCGTTGGCAGCATCCAAAATTATTTGTGTGGAACGATAATTTTGTTCTAGTTTTATAACCTTGGCTCCCAAATAATCTTTTTCAAAATTGAGAATATTTTTTATATTTGCTCCACGCCACAAATAAATTGATTGAAAATCATCACCAACGACAAAAATATTACGGTGCTTTTTTGAAAGAAGGTTGATGAGGGAGTACTGAGCGTGGTTAGTATCTTGATATTCATCAACCATAATATAACGGAAAAGGTTTTGATATTTTTCCAAAACGGCGGGAATAGTTTGAAACATTTTTACAGTTAGTAGAATTAAATCGTCAAAATCCAGGGCGTTATTTTCGCGAAGTGCCAACTGATATTTGGTATAAATTTTAGCAACAGTTTCCTCGTAGTAACCATTGGCGGACAGTTTAAATTGTTCGCTGTCCAGGAGTTCATTTTTGGCTTTGGAAATCGAACCTAAAATTCCGCGCGGATTGAATTGGTCTTTATTAATTTCCAATTCTTTAAAAATTTTTTTAATTAAAGACAACTGGTCTTGGTCGTCGAAAATGTTAAAAGTTTTTTTGTAACCCAATTTATCAATTTCTTTTCGCAAAAGACGGACACAAATACTGTGAAATGTACCGATGAGAGGTGTTGAGAATGAAGACTTGTTGGTCTCACTTTTAAGAAGCTCTGAAACTCGTGTCTTCATTTCATTTGCCGCTTTATTTGTAAAAGTGACGGCTAAAATATTTTGTGGTGAAATTTTTTTTTCTTGAATAAGATAAACGGCCCGATGTGTCAATGTTCTTGTTTTCCCTGAACCAGCTCCAGCTATAACTAAAACTGGACCCTCGGTAGTGACCACAGCTTTTTTTTGAGCTTCGTTTAATTGCGATAAAATGGACATAGGTTTAGTTTACTATCCTCCAACTGGCGGAGGCAAATTAGATTGTTAGGATTTTTTTCTATGAAATTTCTTATGAATATTTTTTAACTGGCGGTTAGTAATATGGGTATAGACCTGCGTAGTGATGATTGAGGAATGTCCGAGCATTTCCTGAACATTGCGAATATCGGCGCCGTTTGACAAAAGGTCAGTGGCAAAAGTATGGCGAAAAGTATGAGGATGAATATCTTTAACAATGCCGGCTTTTTTTGCATAATATTTAACAACTCGTTGAATGGAGCGAGGTGTTAGTCGCAAGTCATCTTTTTTGGTGAAACCGATTTTATTTGTTCGGATAAATAGAGCAGGGTCGATGTCGGTGCGTTTGTTTAAATATTTTTGTAAAGCGTTTTTAGCCTGATCAGAAATAAACACAATTCTTATTTTATCACCTTTTCCTCGAATGCTAAATTCTTGAGTCTCTAAATTTATTTGGTCGCAATTTATTGAAGTTAATTCTGAAACACGAAGCCCGGTGGAAAATAATAATTCCAAAATGGCACGGTCGCGGAAATCTTTTAGCGTTGTACCTTGAGCACTAATCAAAAGTCGTTCCACTTCATCAGGTTCAAGAAATTCAATTTCTCGTTCTGGATTTTTACTAATTTCTATTTTTTCCGCAGATAAGCTTTGAATATCTTGTTTGGCGAGGTATTTTAGAAATCCACGAAGGGCGATGATATGGTAATTTTGAGTAACTTTTTTTAATTTTCGACCATCCTTATCTTCAATTCGGTTTAAATAAAGACGATATTTTCTTACAGAATCCAAAGTTATTTTTTTCGGTTCGGAAATTTTGGAATAATTAAAAAACCGCTTGAGATAGTGGCGATAATTTTCAATAGTTTTTTGACTTCGCCCCAGTTCTATTTCAAGGTATTCGAAAAAATTATTTGCCAAGGAATGTAATTTATTTTGCGACATATAAACAGTTTAGCATATATGATTAAGAATTACGAATTAAGAAGAGTCGCATTTAATAGTTTTTATAGTATTAAACTGATTAATTTTCTAAAAAATAATTATATAAAGAACCACCACATAGACACTTAATATTGCCATTACCCATTGGATTAAGTTGCGGTCGGTAACATACTTGTTATTTTTGGGAATGTTTATTATCCAAAAAGATATTCCGCCAAACAAAATTGCCCACCAAAGAAGTTTTGTTTCATTTAAAAAAATAACACTTAAAATATAAGAGATGAAAATTCCGCTACTGATAATTATTTTTCCCCAATATTTTCCAAAAATTACCGGAATAGTTTTAATACCATTTTGTTTATCGCCAGCAATGTCCTTTAAATCTTTTATTGGTAAGGATATTGTTAAAGAAATAAAGAGCAACCACAGTATTTGTGGAGGCAATTGAGAGATGTCTTGCGTAGGAACAACTAGAATATATCCGGCGATAAAAATCAAGAGTGAAGCAATAGCACTTATAGCTGTTGCCAAAATAGGAATTCTTTTAAGTCGTAACGGTTGCGCTGAATAAATCCAAGCCAATGCCTGATATGCTATTAAGAGCATTGCTACCTTTGGATTGACGATAGCGGAAAGTAAAAGTGAAAAGAAAAAAGTAATTGATCCAATAACTACATAATTTTGTTTGGAAAAAATCTTTACCACAAGAGGTCGTTTTTTGTTACTAATGATATCTATTTTTTGATCAGAAATATCATTAACTACCACAGATGTTATCCATGCTAATATTATAGCTACAATTATATTTAAAAAGGAAATAATATTAAAAAAATCCAAATCCCATGTTATCGTGGTAAATTTTATTCCTAGTCCTGTGCCAATAAATAATAATCCTAAGTGATAAATTATTTGAATTGGTCTGATGTTTTTCAAAAAGGCGAATAATTTATCGCGATAATTTAAAAATAATCCTAAAACAATAACACCAATTATTAAAAGTGCGTAAATTAGACTCAATTTAACATTAAGAGCACTTTTTAGGCTGAATGATTTTTGCGAAAATATTTGAGCAGGGGATAAAAACATAGATGCAATATCTAAATTATTTATCTTCCAAAAGCTTTTTTGAAAACCCTTTTCAATGATAGTTATATAGGAAGGAAATGTTCCTAAAATAAAAAATATACAATAAGAAATAATTAATGTGATAAGTGAAGTTATTTTTTTTCTAGTTTTAAAATAAGTTAATCCAAATAATAAAAGTAATATTAAAGCAACTTCTATTCTAACCCCGTAAGTTATCCCAATTTGTGGTGCATCACCGAAAAAAGTAAAAAATCTTTTAATTAAACCAAAAATACCGTCAAACTTATAAAAACTCCAATAACCACTTCCTCTAGAAATGATAAAGTCTAAAATTGGAGGTAAAATAATGAAAATAAAGCCAAAAATTAAAATATTAGAGGTCTGAGCGATTGTTGTTTTTAAAAAGAGTTTCATTAGCCATAAAAATATTAAGTAAGAAAAAAGAAAAAAAAGAAATGTATGCGTAAATTCATAAAATAAAGAAGTTTTTATTGCTGAATTGAAGTTGTATAAAATATTTTCCACAAACATCCTTATTATAATAATTGCAGAAAAAGAAAATATCCATAAATAAATATTAGTTGGAGCATTTTCGATTTGTGATATAATTTTTTTAACAATTCTGAGAATATTTTTTTTAAGATTTTGAAGCTTGCGCATAGAAGTGATGTTAAACATTAATATATTTTTAGCATACCATTAAAATTATTGGCAAATCAAGTTATTTTATGTTATAATTTTTTTATAAAGAAATTATAAATATCTATCAATTAAATTATTAAGTTGCTAATTGCTAGTAGAATATGTATTTAGAAGTAAATAAAACAAAAAGAACAGTCTTAATATTTTTCTCATTGCTAATTTTTGGATTCGCGATGTCAATATTTGCTAATGATAATTTAAATGGTAATAAGAATATTTTTCTTGATTCTGACCAGGACGGACTAAGTGATCAAGAAGAGTTGGTTTATGGAACTGATCCAAAAAATTCTGATACCGACGGTGATGGTTACTCTGATGGAACTGAAGTAAAAAGTGGTTATGATCCGCTAAAACCGGCACCAGGAGATAAAATCGTGAATAATTATAAAGTTTCAGAAAAAGATAGTCATCAACAAAGCAATTTGGAAAATACTGCAGATTCAGGTGCTCAGAATTCTAATAATAAAAATCTTACAGAAGAACTCTCGGTTAAATTAGCCACTACCATCTCTAATAATAATGAAGAAGGGATAAAAAGCGTTACAATGGATGATATCAATACATTAGTAGATGAATCTATAAGTGATAATATAACATTCGACGATTTACCAAAAATTGATAAATCTGAAATAAAAATTAAGAAGCAAAAATATTCTAAGTTGAGCAAGGAAAAGCGTAAATTAAAAAAACAAAAGGATAATGAAGAATATTTAACAAAAATTTCTTTTTTAATGATCAATAATCTTCCTTATAAAATTTCTAAGCCAAGCGATGTGGAAGGATTTACGAAAGAAATTAATAAAAAAATAGCATTATTGATGACAGCAAATAATACTCCAGAAGCGTTAGCTTATTTTGATGATATGGGTAAAAAAGGAAAAGATGCTCTTAATCAATTGAAAAAAATAGAGGTCCCTAAAAGTTTAGTAAATCTTCATATGAAAGGAATGCAACTTTTGACTTATTCTATTCAATTAAGCTCTGATACCACAATAGACCATAATGATCCAGTAAAATCTATTTTTGCAATGGGAAAGGTTCAAAATTTACTAACTTTGATAAATGATTTTACGACTGAAGTTAATAATGAATTTGAAAATCTGGGGATATCTTTGAATAGCATTAATATTTAAATGTTTATTGTATAAATCATATGAGAGGGATTATTATTAATATTGGAATTATTAGTATTTTGATAAGTAGCAGTTTTTTATTTAATGTGAAGAAAGTTAGCGCAGACATATGGGGAACAAACTTCCTCGCTGCAGAAGCTCAGATAGCTCAGGAAGAAATAATCAAACAAATTCAAGCAGCTCTTGTCGCAGCTCTTAAAAAAGAAGCTGCTAAAATGCTAAGTGATACTATAAATAATCTTGTTTCTGGAGTTAATCAAGCGGGTTCACTGTTTATTAGTGATTGGGAAGACTATTTATTTAAAAGTCCTGGAAATAACACGCGAGCATATATGAATGATTTTTTTACTGTGACCAGTCGGGGGAGAAATTCAGGTAGCTATGCTTCTGCTTGCGGTTCAAACTTTAGTGAGTGGCGAAGTGCTGGAGCAGAAGAAGGTGTTAATTTAGATATTGATTTAAGTCAATGGCAATCTGATTTTAATGAAACTGTCTGTGGAGGTTTTCAAGATATGTTTAACAATGAAGATTGGCAGGGATATGTTAGTGCGATGCAACCAAATAATAATCCAATCGCCTATAAACTTTTTGCGAAAGAGACAGAAAATAAAATACGAGAAGCAGAAGAGAAAAAAGCCTTAGCACAATCGCAAGCTTATTTAGGATTTAAGGCAAAGACAGATAAGAGTGGTACAGTTATTACCCCTGGTTCATTTATCGAAAGTATGACTGCTGCTGCTAATAAAATAGATATGGATATGATTGCTAATTCTCATAAAGTTGGAGAAGTGGCTGGAATTGTTGCTGGTAAAATTGCCGGAAATGTTATAAAACAAGGAATTGGGAATGCTCGAAAACAAGCTCAGGCAAAAATAAACAGTAAAATTTGTGATGCTTCACAAAGCCTAAGAGATAGTTTAAAGGGGCTCACTCCGGAAGGAAGTATTTTTGAAAGTCTTGGCATTGGTTCTTTAGGCAAAAGTAGAGATAGTCGTTGTAATGTGAGATAATCTTGAAGAAGTCTAATAAAAAACACCTATTTAATAGGTGTTTTTTTATTTTTATTTGAATATAACTTTGTGTGGGATTTAAGATAAATATTTTTCTCATTAAAATTTATTATAATATAAATCTACATCTTGAATCCATTTAATAACACTCTGTTGATTTTGCATATTACAATTATAACCACACTTCCAAATTACCATTTTTTGTGGAGTGTTAATGTCGTTTGCTAGAAGATTTTTTATACGAAGAGAAACAGTTTCGACAGCATCTTTTGGGTTATCAAAACAAGTGTGTCCACCGGAACCCATGCGGGCTCTTTTTTTTCGAAAACCCCAATAATTATAACATTCCTCCCCATTCAATTTGGGAGTTCGTTTCCCCCAGTTACTTTCTTTTTTGGCAATAGCTACCACAAAAGCGGCAACATCTTCATCTTGACGAGAAATATAATAAGCCATTTTACCTATTGGATAACCAGTTGTCATTTTTTTGATTTGTTTTTCTAATTTAAGATTGTTTATGCGATAAATTGGTTTAAATTTAATGGTACTAAGTTTTTCAATTTCTCGAGCAGTGGCTATAGAAAAAAAAGAAAAAAAGATTGAGAATAATATTAGAAAAATAAGAAGAGTATTTTTGAGAGTTGCTTTCTCTAAATTAAAGAAATCTTTTAGTTTCTTTTTTAAGAAAATAAAAAACAAATAAAACCTAGCCTTTATTTTAGTTGGATATTTTTTATATTTTTTGATAAATGTATTCATAAAGATAATTTATTCGGTTAAATGTTAATTTATAGATGCGTATATATTATGCACAGCACACTAATAATTTCCACACTTATCTCGCTCGTATGTCATCTCGGAAAATATATTTTTCATTACGAGCTTGCGAGTGATAGAAAAATAATTTATCCGTGATCTCGATTAGTCTTAGAAATACCTTAATTTACTAAGAACACAGATAGTAAGAAATTCTAATCTTTGCAAGCTCAGAAAGAATTTCTAACTTCCGAGATGACAGTTTAAGTTTAATTCAGCGCGGATTTATAGTACTGTGTCTATATATGTGCGTATATACTTATTTTAATGATTAGGTGTTAATATTTAGTTGCTAAAAGACAGATCTAAAAAAATAAAAAACGGGTATAATCACCCGTTCTCTTATGATGTTATTAGTATACACTATTTTGAGTGAAAAAGCAAATTTTTTTATTTTGTTTATTTTTAATTTTCTGGTATAATAAAAAACGGAATTGGAGATTAACTTTCATTTTTTTCAAGAAACTTTTTGAAAAAAAATAGATAAGTTTTTATAGTGTAAAAGTTGTTTATAATAGTATAAAATGAGTTGATAAATTGAGAAAAAAGATAAAAATAAAAAGTTAAACAAGTAAAATAATAAACTTCAATCGGGTGAAAAAAATATTTTCTTCAAATAATCAGTCTATTGGAAATAAAAAGCCAGCCAAAAAGTTTTTTTGGAAAATTGGTTTGTTTTTGATTTTCGCGGGAGTGATGATGAATTTGAATATGGTGAGCAGTAATATAGATAATTCAATTGATAAAAACAATGATGTTAGTTTGGGCGGTGTTAAGATAATGCTAACAACAACTACCAGGGCTGATTTTGGTGATTTTAGAAATAGAATAATAAAAGCTGTTGATAATTATCATAGTAATATAGAAAAACAAGCAGATGAAGCAGAAATTTGGAATCCTTTTTTGTGGGCTATGAAAAAGATGCTGTTAGCGGTTTTAAGTACGGTTCATTGGTTGGTGCTAATTTCTGCAAGTATATTCGATCAAGTTATTGAACCAGATTTATTTAATGATGTAATAAGAAATAATAAGTCTGTATATACTGCCTGGGCGATGGTGCGAGATTTTTTAAATTTGTTTTTTATGTTAGCACTTTTGTTTTCCGCATTCTCAACAATTTTTCAGGTGGAAAAATATCATCTCAAGAAAATAATTATTCTATTAGTAGTAATGGCGTTATTAGTAAATTTTAGCTATCCAATTACTCTCTTTGTGATAGATTTTTCTAATTCAGTGATGTATTTTTTTACGAGTCTTATTCCTCATAGTAGTGCAACTGCTTCACAATCTGCATTAATTGCTAAAATGACAGATATGGGAATGCTTACTAAAGCAATATTGGAAAAAGCGGATATTCCTGCACTAATTCTTTCTATAATATTTCAATTTATTTTATTTGTAACATTATTTGCTTTTGCAATAAACTTATTGATACGAATATTAGCGTTTGCTATTTTATTAATTTTCTCACCAGCTGGATTTACACTATCTTTTTTCCCATCAACAAGTAAACTTGCTGATTCATGGTGGGATAGTTTATTTAAGTATGCTGTAATGGGCCCGTTGATGATATTTTTCCTACTTATTGCTAATTTAATGTTTAAAGTAACAGCAGGTCAACAATTTAATGCCCCAACAACATTAAATGATGTTGGTTTTGTAGGTAGTAGTCTACTATTTACACTTCCAATAGTTTTTCTTTGGATGGGGCTTATTGCCTCTCAAAAATTCGGTGGAGCAGCTTCCGGAAGTGCAATGGCTTTTGCGAAAAATACAGGGAGCTGGGTAAAAAAACATGGAAGCAAAATGGCTTATCGTGGTGTTGATACTGTAAGCGGGCATAGAATTTCTGGAGGAATAGGCGCTATTAAGCGTGGTTGGGATAGAATGGATGAAAATTACAAATCAAAATCGTCCGCTAAAGCTTCTAAATATGCGGAAAAAATAGGAGTTACTGGAGCAGAAGAGCAGAATATGATAAATCAAGCAGGAGAATATAAAAAGCGTGGATTAGGAGAAGATGTTTTGAAAAATCTAGCTATTAACGGTGATGCTGCTGCAGCGCACTTATTAGCAGAAAACAAACAGATGGATCGAAAAACTTATACAGAGTTTATGAGTAAAAATAAGAATGAGAAATTAAGAGATAAAGTTAATGGCAAAGTTAAACAAACAAGGATGGACCTGGTCGCCATAAATAAATCTAATAATTCAAAAGAAATTGCAAAAATAGTAGCAATAAAGGGGTGGACGGCAGATAGAGCAAAGAGACATATAATATCTCAAGAGATGAATAGTCTTAATGCCGAACAATATGCTCAACAAAATTGGAAGGCGATAGGAGAAGAATATGAGAAGACAATAGCTAGTCCAGTCGCGACTTCTGTGGAAAAAAGAGAAGCTGCTGCAGTAGCAGTTGGAGTAAGACGCACATTTAAAAATATGGCAAGTTCTGGACAAGCTTCAGTAGGAAAAAATATGAATTCAAATAATGTTGCTAAGTTAAATAAAACATTTGGAGTTAGCGTTTAAAAAAATGAAATTTTCTGAATTAGACAAAAAAACACAATTAACAATGAGTACAAATCCTCATTGTGTTTATGTTACCTCAAATCCCGATGATGAAACTTACGAGCAGGTAGTGAAAAGACAAGAAAAATTTTTGCAGTTGCCGGAAAAAATTCAAGATATTTTGTTATCAAAAGAAGTTGCCAAAAAAATTCAGAGAATTGGGCAACAATATCATTTGTCGCTTTTTCAAATGGCATCAATCGCTAGGTTAATAAGAGGCTATTATTTTGGAGAAATTAAAAAAAATGATTTTGCTAAAATATTAGTGCAAGAGATGAAAATTGATTTGCAACGAGTAGAAGAAATTTCTAAATATATCATTGCATCAATTATAGAAACAGACATCACTACAATAAAAACTAACCCAAAAATTAAATTATCAATCCAGCAAGCTTTGGAAAAATATCCAAAAATTAGAAAACAGCTTGTGTCTGGTCAGTCAATGGAAATTATAGGACGGCAGTATCCTGTTAAAGGGACAATTGGAAATTGGATTAAAGATTATTATAATGTGGTTGGAGCAGGGAATTATGATATAATGAAAAGGAGTGGTTATTTATACAACAGTAAAAATACTAAAGCGTTAAATGTTGAAGAAAAACAAAAACTAGCTTTTTTATTGAAAGCACTGGAGAAAAATTCCATAGTGGAAGTTGATGTTAATAAGAATGAAAT
>VAPM010652716.1_pt1 | contig 10867 bp, 9 predicted proteins | sample 3395091 | NCBI WGS metagenome assembly VAPM01 (sample SAMN08290445, study PRJNA428436) | hydrothermal vent metagenome | isolation source: Deep-sea hydrothermal vent chimney 3 | place: Pacific Ocean: Juan De Fuca Ridge | reverse complement strand
TCATCCAAAATCTATTCTGTAGGAGAATCTATAAGTGAAATCTATAACAATATTCCAATGGGCAACGATACTGACAATGCTTGTTTTTTCGTCAGCATGCTTCGGCGAAAACCCAACCGAACAGGTGACAATAAAAGACGTCAATAAAGAGGTGCAAGATGTGATTCGCGCCCTTAAGACATTTAGCCTTGATCAGCGAGACAAGGCCATTGAGGAAAGCAAGGCTGCTTTAGACAAGATGGATCAGCGTATCGACGTGCTGGAATCGGATATGGATAACAACTGGGGGAAAATGAGCGAGACGACACGGAAAAAAACACGAGCCACCCTCAAAGCACTTAGAAAACAGCGTACTCAATTAGCGGAGTGGTACGGAGGGTTGAAAAGCAGCTCTGCGGATGTTTGGGACGGGATTAAAAACGACTTTTCGGAGGCTTATCAATCATTTTATAATGAATGGAAAAAAGCAGAAGCTGAATTTGGTTCTGGCCACACCAAGTAAAAAATGAGCCTGAGAGGCTGTCCAAAAATAGCGGTCGTAGCCGAGAAAAAGCTATTTTTCACCTGTACCGGAGGTCGTGTTTCGGCGAATAAGCACACCCGATGTATAGCAAACTGTATCTCACTAACGCGAATATTATTGTAGAGTATTTAGCGTGTTACTCTCATCGTATTGTCTTGAACAACAGTAGACTGGTGGCGATTCAAGAGGATCAGGTTTTATGCGCATCCAGCACTTTGGTTTTTTGGAAAGTTGTTGCAAACACCGCAGCCAAGATTGCGTTAATCCGAACGAGTATGGGACAAGCTGAGCCAGAAGTCGAGGAAAAAACTCAGGAACCTAGTGTAGTGTATTAAATAAATAGATGATATGATGTAGGTAATTCAACACACTACACTAGCCTAATACCGGGAAGAAGAAAGTGTCCCCAATGTCGGGTTGGTATTTTATCTTGTGTAGGAAAACTTAAACAACCATCTTATGGTTGGGGATGACGATGCTAAGACTGGATAAACAAGCTTTAATAGGCCCTCTGTGTCAGGCTAGTTGTCCGCTGTTTTTTCCATAAATATAATCTTTTATAGAGGGCGGGAAGTGAATAATAAATGGTAAGCTACACCCAAAAATTTAAAGAATAAATCGTTCCAGTTGGCGCCTTACCTTTTTTTTCTTTTTGTGCGATTTTTCACAAAAAAATAAAAGGTAAGGCGCAACTGAACTCAATCGCTATGTGTCACAATAGCTTTAGTCATATTTTTTATTATTCAATAACAATTCTATAGTATCGCATGCACAGTCAACACCTTGATTTACTTTGATTCCTTTGTTAATTTCCAGAGCGTGAGCCTTATATTTTTTGTTAACCAATAGTTCTTCGATTATTGGCGTTGCTTTTTCTATCGTGTAATTTTGACGAGGCAAAGATTTTCCTACGCCCAATTTTTCAATACGTTCTCCATTATCAAATTGATCAAAACCAAATGGAACAATTAGAATAGGGCATTGAGCTGCCAAGCTATGGGCTAGTGTACCAATTCCGCCTTGATGTACAATGAGGCAAGCATGAGGAAATAATTTTTCGTAAGATACGTAATTAATAAAAAATAAATCGTCTCCTTTAGGAATATTTTTAATTGAATCGTCATGTTCTCCATGAACCAATACAGCACGCTTGTTCAGTTTACGCGCCATGTCAGCACTAATTGAATAAAAGTCATCGGCAATATTAACAGCAGATGAACCAAGAACAAAAACAATGGGTGAATCACCAGCCATGATAAATATCTTTAATTTATTTAGTTTTTCATTAGTTGTCATTTCGACCGAGAAAAGTGGAAACCCTGTTATTGTAGTATTTATAGGCCAATCTATTTGAGGTTCAGCGAAGTATTTTGGAAACATGGCTAGAGTACCGTGAGGCGAATACTGTCCTTCAAAAAGAGGGTTCCCATTCGGGGGTGGTATTTGATAGTAAGAACATAATTGATATAGCGGTTTTGTCCATTTTTTTGTTGCACCCTTCAATATAGAAAATAATAATTTATATATAGATGGACTGAAGCGGTGAATTTTTCGTAGCCAAGGTGCAGGTGACATAATTGGTGGATCATAGACAGAAAGAAAAAACATGGGAGCCAATATTGTTGATAGCCAAGGAATATTTTTTTCTCGACAAATGATAGGGGTTACATAAGAAAGGGGGTTGGATATTACAATATCACTTTTTTCAGTTGCTTTGAGAGTATCCAAATATGTTTCTTCAATATTTTTCATCATCTCATTGATCATGAGTTCTCCACCATGTACCGGGTCGAATATTAGCCTCACAAACTCTCGAATGGCAGCTGGTGTATTGTACTTATCCAAGCTACTTCGCAAATGAGTAAAAGGTATTCCTTCTGATTCAATTTGAACCTTAAACATAACGCTACTACCAATACTGATTTCATGGCCACGATTTTGTAAATTCTTTGCTAAAGCAATATAGGGATGGAGATCGCCATATGAGCCAAAACAAGTTATAAGAATATTAGCCATTTATAGATCCTTATTGAGTCAGTGTTAAATTATTCCTGCACCATCAATGAAACAGTTCACAGCATTTGTTAGTTTGTCATCAAGTGAAAATGAATCAGGGTTAGCAAACCACATTAAGCAGATAGCAGTGAAGTTGAGCATAATTTGAGTAGCGAGTTCAGTGGCTGCTATATCACTTCGAATACTGCTTTCCTGTTGTCCTGCTTCAATGATAACCGTGAGAAACATCACAAACTCACTAGGGATTTGTGGTTTAGAGTTTTTGCCGATTTTCTGAAATTGATAACTAAAATGGATTCGAGCAAATTCGATTTCGCTCTTAAATCCTTCTGCCGCAGATAGAAAGACGATAAGCAATCGACTACGGGTATCTGGATAGTTTTCTAACAATAGAGGGAGCTGGTTTTGATGGAGGCGAACATTATTTAGCCAATAAGCACTAACTAATGCTTCTTTCATAGGAAAATGGTGGTAGAGAGTGCGTTTTGTTACATCTGCTGCTTTAGCAATTTCTCCCATTGTAGTGTCTTCAAAGCCCTGAATTTTGAACAATTTAATCGCATTCTGCATAAGATGTAATTGCATATCTGCTTTTTTTCGTTCTTGCCGAGATGGCTTAGTCATATTTCACGCAATTAGGTATACAATGGATATAAGTATACATTGTATACCTAAATTTGTCTGCCAAATCTAATAAAGTTTTGAAAAATAATATGAATTTAGCTATTGTAACAATGATGTCTTTTTCTTGAATCACCCCCCGATAAAGATAACGACCGAGGTAGGTCAGCAATTTTTCCCCAGTTCCGACTGCTTTACAATGCGATGTTTTTCAAGATAGGGTCATCCTCCCCCCGGAAAAGAGGGTTTGTATTTATTTCATTGCTTGAATTACCTTAAATTACCGGAGTAAAAGCATCCGAATAAAATAAATTATTATTAATAAATGCCCTGTCGGCATACCCCGTATTAGACAAATTTACATAATTTTCAGTTTTTAGACTTGAAAAAATATTATTTTCAATAAATGCCTTCGCCTCATTTCCACCACTAAAAATCAGCCCTCTATCTGTACCGTAAACTGTGTTGCCAACAATGTGAATGTTGCGACTACCCCATGAACGAAAAGCAGTTCCGGTTTGAGATTCATTAGAAATGCTGTGAATAACATTACCAATATAAAAAACATCATCAAGCACAGTACCACCAACTTGTACGGCAACATCAGAGGCATTATACATTTCGTTATAAATAAACCAGGTGTTTTTCGGCGCGTTATTTGGACCATAATGCACAACGGTTATTGCGCCATTAGATCCTAATCCAGCACCATAAAAATGGTACATAATATTTTGCGAGACAACAAAACTTTCAACTTCTTTAAGATCAACTGCGTTCTCATCACAGTCATTCATAATATTACGACCGATGTAATAATTCGTTGACGTATACTTTGCAGCATGCCCTGTTCCTATGGCATCCCCAGCATTATGATGAATATGATTATCCACTATCCAAACTCGATTTGATCTCTGAGCAATAGCTATGCCCATGGTGTCATCTTGGATCTCATTAATCTCATGACCATGTGAATTATTTTCATAAAATACATTATCTGCGTGAACATTATTTTTGTAATAGACAATGTCATGCACAGTAGTATCGTCCTTACCATTACCAGGCCTGTCGTAATAACCCGTTGCAACTAATAAAGAACCTGCTCCACCTTCCGCATGCGGATAATTTTGCACTTCACTATTTCGAACGGCGACGTGGTGTACGCTTTCTAAACTATTGAAGGGTCTAATATCAACAGCACTTTGCCGTAGGCCGTTTTTGTTAAAATCTATATTTTCAACAATAATATAAGCCCCACTAATTCTTAGAGTTTGCTCGATAACCGGCATCGACTCTACAGAAGTCTTTACAAAAACAGGGTTACCATTTACATCATCTTGTACAACCCAGTTTGGATTGGCGTACCCACGAATAAAAATAGGCTTGTCAACCGTACCACTACTAACCAGCCAGTTTTTCTTTGACGTATATACCCCGCCATGAATTTCAACAACGCTCCCTGGCACTAGCTCTCTCAAATTTGGAAGGTTGCAACGTGGCTTATCCCTGGTTCCATATTTATTGTTTGAGTCTGTGCAAGACACGCTGTTATCCACATAATGCGTATACGGCCCGTAGCCCGCATCTTTGTAAGGTTCAGCAGACCCATTACCAAAATCATACAGAGAATTTTCATACATTGTGTGTGACTCGTTAATGCCAAATTCTGGCGCTGGAATGCCGATTGGCGGCACATAGGAAGATTGACTGTTAACAGCCATGCTGGCGATCAATAACACAAACCCAACCAGCGTCACTATGCTGTTTTTGGATTGAGAGTAAACGTAATAAATTAACATTCCTTCATTTCCTATATTTTTAACTTAAATAATCAAAGAGGCACTGGGTTCCTATGTACTTACTTACCGGCTCGCGTTTAATTTATATTCCCTGGCAGGAACATACAATTTTATTTTCATGCTTCATGCCACATGAAACTTTGACAAACAATTTTACGACCCGAGCCACACTTTACAGCTAGAGCAGAAGGCAAGATTAATGGGATATACCGAAACATGAGGTACATATTTCGCTGGTTCTCCATAAAATAAATGGCAAGCAAAAAAAGTTTTTTTATGAGTCCTTCTAATCGCCTACATGAATGAGCTATGTTAATTTTATAGTGTGATCAACAAGATAAATATATGGCTAAAAGAAAAATATTTGGTTCAGAATGTATGATACCCGAAATAAATTTAGCATCTGTTCATGATAATGTTTGCATTATTTTCGAATAAATTGTGTCGGTAAGTATTGAATAATACTGCTGTTTCAACGTGACACTTGACACAGTTTTTTGTAATTTTATGAAAAAATAATGTCTAGGCAGACAATTAGTGTTGGATAAGTGAGACAGTCTAGTCAAATTTTTAGACGAGTGTTTAGCAGGAATTAAAGCTGGATATCGTTTCGCATTCAAGGCGCTGAAGACGAAAAAATGGACAAGAAATATGATTAAATTTTGATAATTCCTAAGACTACTAATTTCTTAGTGACTGTAACTTACCTTAGAAAAAATAAAACCATTTAATGAAAATTTTATGCTCTAACCCTCTTGATTTCGTTTTCTCTACAACTGGATGACCAGGTCTTGTGCTGTTGCACGCATGTAGCAGCACAGCCACTACGCAAGTCATCTTCAGTTTAGTTATACACTGAGTTACAATACAGAAATGAAAAATTTGGATGCAGAAAGTTCGTGTTCTACAGAGTATTTTGCAATTAAAGCTACCGTATTGCAGCTTCAATTGGCAGCTCGAAGAGATCATCATCGCCGCGTTTTATGGTTGGCAGGAGACGCGCAATGGGGCTGGCGTTGGGCAGAAACCATCTCCACGTGGTTAAAGAACGCGTCTGTTGGCGCTTCAATCTCTTGGGTTTCAACATCGGCTCCTGATTTTGTTTCTCAAATTAACTCAAAGAAAACGGTTGAGCTATTGGGCACAAGTTGCCACCATCTCGTCTTCAATGCGCATGATGGTTTTGATCCTGACGTACTGGGTATTGTAGCGGGAATAGTTCGAGGTGGGGGTTTACTTGTTTTTCTCAGTCCAGAGATCAACCAATGGCGATTGGGACGTTCAACATCAACAAAAAATCAATTTTTAGAACGATTTACGAAAATATTTGCAGCCGCTTCATGCCTAACCTTAATTAAACAACATCAACAATTCAACTTGTCTATTGACGATGAATGCCTAACCTTACCCTTAAACGATCTTGCGGAACCCACGAGTTTTGTTTATACCAACGATCAAAAAAAAGCGGTAGAGTTAATCACTCATGTTGTAACAGGGCACCGGCGGCGTCCCCTCATTTTGACTTCCGACCGAGGTCGAGGAAAATCAACGGCTTTAGGGCTGGCAGCAGCAAATTTGTTATTGCAAGGCGTGGAAAAAATAATTGTTACCGCGCCAAGGCCGCGTGCAGTAGATCGCGTGTTTAAACAGGCAAAGCAGCAATTACCCGACGCCATTTATAAAGACCATCAACTGTGCCTGGGGTCACAACGTCTCGTGTTCGTTGCTCCAGATGAGCTCGTCGCCAACAAGCATGTTACCGCATTACTTATGGTCGATGAAGCCGCTGCCATTCCGGTTCAAATGCTTAGCTTAATGTTGAAACAATATTCAAGAATAATTTTTAGTAGTACCGTCCATGGCTATGAAGGAACCGGTCGTGGTTTTGCTCTACGCTTTCATGATGTGTTGAATCAGTATGCGCCCGGTTGGCAGCAGTTTAACTTGCACCAGCCGGTGCGCTGGAATAAAAATGATCCCGTTGAGTCCCTGGTATTTTCCGCATTATTGCTGAATGTAGAGCCTGTTGATGATGCAACTATAACAACGGCCACAATAGAAAATTGTATTTTTGAAAAGTTGGATCGCACTGCTTTGAATCGTAATGAACGTGACTTATCAGCGTTATTTTCTTTGTTAGTGTTAGCACATTATCGTACTCGCCCTCGTGATTTACATACCTTATTAGATGCCGAAGAAATAGAAATATATGTCGTTCGCTACAAGGGACATATTATTGCGACGACCGTACTGTGTGCTGAAGGCGGTTTGGATCCAGAGCTTGCCAAAGCTGTTTACAATGGGCAACGTCGCTTACCGGGGCACTTAATTTGCCAAACCCTAGCAGCTTCTACGGGGATTCAGGAAGCCCCGGTTTACCGCTGGCGGAGAATTATTCGTATTGCGACGCATCCCGCAGTCCGTCGACGCGGCTTAGCGGCACAGTTATTGACCTTTGTTGAGGAAAAACTGGGTCGGTGTGATGCCATTGCATGGGGTACCAGCTTTGGTGCCAATGCCGATTTAGTACAGTTTTGGCAACGTTGTGGTTTTACCGTTGTGCGTGCAGGTATCAATAGAGAGCATACCAGTGGTACTCGTTCAGTGCTTATGCTTAAGCCACTGACTGAAATGGGTGCACGCCTGTGCCAACAATCCCGGCAGCGCTTTCAACGACACTATTGCCATTTACTTGCTGAGCCTCTTGCCGATATGCCCACAGCCTTGGTCATGACCTTATTTGCATCCGCAGGACTCAGCGCGACCCTGGCGCAGCAAGCCTCGATACAAATGAAACTGGATACGTTTGATTGGCAGGAATTGCGCGCATTTGCTTATGCCCAGCGTGGGTATGAGGTAAGTTTAGGTGTCATATGGACTTTGATTTCGGAAGTTTTTTGGTTAAACCAATCTACGATCCAGACACTTTCTATTCAACAACAGCATTTACTCGTTATGAAAGTTCTGCAAAAGCAAACCTGGGCAAAAGTTTCTTCTGCTTTGGGCTATTCAGGTCGTAAAGAGGCAATACGTGCTTTGCGTGATAGTTTACAGGCTCTGCTCATAATGATTGAACCTAATTCACCATCAAAATAGCCTTAACGATGAACTAGATTCCGTAGTTGACCGATCGCAATAAGATGTTGCTCATTGTAATGTAAGGAGCCCAGGTTGAAGTGAAGCTTCATTGTTTTCCCAAATAATGAGTTTTTTAAAATCGAATCTATTGCCTCTTTGTCGCATTTATTCAAGACTATATAACTAACAACCCGTTAATATACCCATTCTAAATAATGATGAGATTGATGCAATGAAAAACCTAGCATTCAAATATACAATTTTTTACGTTAAAAGCGTCACGGATACGCTTGTTTTTTTTGAAACGGCCTTTGGGTTTAAGCGAGCAATGCTGCATGAAAGTGGTGATTATGGCGAATTAGATACGGGCAATACAACACTTTCGTTCACTTCGTTAGAGCTTATGACGAGCCTGGGCAAAAATCCAAGGCAAGTTAATCCTGCTCATCCTACGTTTGAAATAGCCTTTGAGACCGATGATGTTTCTACCGCACTCGCTCAGGCTGTCAATGCAGGGGCGATACTTGTTCAAGACGTAGAAGAAATGCCATGGGGGCAAACCACAGCCTATGTATCTGATATCAATGGTTTCCTGATTGAATTATGCACTCCGGTTTCATCTCAATCGTAGCCCGTATAACCTAATTGGCGAAGAAGGCTGGGGGCACGACGCATCGCTGTTGGCGTTATGCCAAACCACCGTTTGAATTCTCTATTCATATGCGATTGATCTGCATATCCATGCATTTCAGCGATATCTGCAAGAGGGCTTGATTCATTCAATGCCCTTGCTGCTTTTCTAGCTCGCGCCAAAAGTATCCAATAAATCGGAGATCGATTTGTTTCTTGACCGATCAATCTTTGCAAGGTTCTAGAGCTCACTCCCAGTTTTTTTGAAGCCTGTTTCACTGAACTAACATCAGTAGCCAAACAGTTAAGTGCCTCCTCAACGGAATGGCTTTGACTGGTATAATCAGTGAGTTGATTTAAAATATCGTCGATATTGTCACCCATTTCCTGAATCGATTTCAGTAGTTTGTTTTCTTCTATACGAACGCCTGGCTTCATTCGATAGCCAAACAAAATTGAGTTCGCCTCCATCGATACCCTCTTTGCATGATCGAACATCGGAGACACAAACCAACGAGGTTTCTTTTCGTTCGCTATTTTCATTATGAGGTCACGACATCCATCGGGAACGATGACGGAAACATTTTTTGTTTTAGATTTACAATTCCACAAAGATAATAAATTGTCACCCATGATTTTTTATTCACATTATATTTAAATTAGGGCCAATGACAAAGAGGATCGATTTTTTTCATCACAACAAATGTGATGCTTTTAACCGAGTTCTCTTCCTTACTCATCAATTGCCACGGGTATATATCAACCACAAATAAGAAAGACTGAAAAGCACCATAATTGCTATTCCTGCCCGGCACCATAACGTGATAAGAGCATTGGGTCTGTCCGCCTTGTTTATCGTGCTGCCCTGCATGACTTTATAGTTAATGTAAGCAATAACGGGAGCTGAAATAAAAGAAACAACGGTTGCAATGGTGACAATCAAACCCATTGCTCCGGATACGTTTTTAATGATTAAAAATATAATAATGGTTCCCGCTACAGCGGCCATCAGCAGAGCTCGATAAACGACTTTTTTTGCACCATTCCGCGACGCATTATTTCCTTGACCTTTCCATATAAAATAGCTTTCTTCCAGTGTTCTGGGATAGGCGTCCAGACAAGTGAGTGTCGTGCTGAACATGGTGGCCAGAGCGGCGATACCAATGAGCGGATAGGCCCAGCTGCCTAATGAGCTGGTGTACATGTCAATCAATTGACCGGCAAATACAGCGCCATTTGCTGAGGGGGGTTCGTCATTACCAAACATCACCATCGCCCCCAGTGATAAAAAGGCCATGGCCAGCAGGGCAGTACCAAAAAAGCCAATTTTGAAATCCAGCATCGCTTTACGCAGAGATAAACGGCTGCCATTTTTGCGATTGCTCTCTTCAGACCAAACGGAATGCCAAACACTCACATCCATAGGCGCGGGCATCCAGCCAATAAAAGCGGCGAGAAAAATAAGATCGGCGTATTCATAAAGATTAAAAAGCGGTGTTGTATTAAACTCTGTATTATTTTGTGTACCTAGAATAACGAGCGCTAATGCCGTGACGGTGGTCAGCGTTAAAATGATAATGATGGCTTTCATCATTTTGTCCAGTAGACTGTATTGCCCAACATACAAAATGATGGCTGCGGCAATCAGCACCATAATAGCCGGAACATGAGGCATATATTCCGCCGGTAGAGTTAGACCGAAAAAATGAATGGCAATAGAACTGGTGACGATCGTCACTGCGGCTTGAATCAGGCACATGGATAACAGCGTCATGATGATATAAGTCGCCAGCGCCCATTTTCCCAGAGCGTGATAACCATGTAATATATTTCGCCCCGTCAATGCGGTGTATTGAGGGCCAAATTTATAAAATGGATACTTAACTAAATGAATCAAAGGAATCAACAACAGGAACAAGAATTCATAACTGGCTCCCGCTTTGGTTGACATAACCAGGTGTGAGACCCCAACTGCAGCACCGGCGTATAAAAGCCCAGGCCCTAAGTTAGATATTGTTTTTGAAAGTTGGGTGAACATGTTGATCTCTGTTTTATGAAGGTGAAAACGGAATATATCTAATCAAACGATATATTGCACATATTATTACAGCAATGGCGACTATAACAAGATGAGCCGTTATTATATCAAGTTAAGAGATTTGGCAAGTTTTCATTTTCCAAAATGGTTCATATAATTACGACT
>VAPM010753910.1_pt1 | contig 10872 bp, 8 predicted proteins | sample 3395091 | NCBI WGS metagenome assembly VAPM01 (sample SAMN08290445, study PRJNA428436) | hydrothermal vent metagenome | isolation source: Deep-sea hydrothermal vent chimney 3 | place: Pacific Ocean: Juan De Fuca Ridge | reverse complement strand
GTCGTCGTTGGCGGAACCGTCGTCGTTGGCGGAACGGTCGTGCTCGGCGGAACCGTCGTCGTTGGCGTCACCGGCGGTGGCACGAAGTAGTCGGCGATCGCCTGGACCTCAGCGGTGGTCAGCGCCCCCTTGTACTGGGCCATGGATCCAATCTCGACCTTGTCGAAGAACGCCTTGTTGGTCATCGTCGTGGTACTCAGAGATTTGTATCCGACACCGTCGGTGCCGTGACACCCTGAGCAGCTTGCTGCGTTGTAGATCGCACGGCCGTCGAGGGCTACGACGCCACCGGAGGTGGTCGTCTCGATCGTGATCGTCACGGTTGCGACGTTCGACGGGATCGTCCCGTTGTACGCAACGTAGGTGAACGTGTACACACCAGATGATCCCACAGGAGCTGCGTAGGTGAAGGATCCGAGCGGCGTGAGGGTGAGCGTGCCCGGCCCGGTCCACGCGCCGACGGGCTTTGCGGTACCGGCGTTCGTATCGTTCGCCAACACGTTGGCCGCCAACGTCGTGCCCGGTGCAACCGAGTAGGTATCTGCTCCTGCAACCGGGGTTGCTCCTGCAACCGGGGTTGCCCCTGCCGTACTGACGGCGAAGAGACCGGCCTGGCCGCCGATCGCTGTGGTAACACCACTGTATGTGGTGTTGTCTGCGGTTGCGCCTCCCGTCCCTGCCAGGTACGCCATTGCCACGATGGCAACGACCCCCAACGTTCGGACTCCCGCAATTCTGTACTTCATGCTCTCCACCTCTCGAGCTTGTATCTAATCATTAGACTCTTACTCAGGGACTATGTCAAATGCTCTGCGTGGTATTTTACGCACTTCCGGAAGGGCTAGTCCCTCCGCTTCCGGCTACGCCCGTCCCTTTCCTGGCTCTCTGAATCTCCCAGTACGCCAAACCGGCGAGCACTGCGAGCGTTCCGAGGGCGAACGCAAGCCTGGCCGTGGGCTCGAGCGGCACGGAACTACGCTCCGTGTCGAACTCGACGTACTTGGAAGGCTGAATCGCCACGATGTAATCCTCGCTTGGCGGTGCCTCCGTGACCGGGGGCGCCGACATGGCTGCGAGTGCGTGGACGTACTCTGCGAGTGATGTGATCTGTGTGTCGCTCAGCGTGGTGGCGAAGCCGGGCATATCGCCGATGCCGACCCGGATGATCTCCATGAGTTGATCGTTGTCGAACGGCACGTTGATGGGCATCGCCGAAGCGCCTTCACCCTTAGCGCCGTGGCAGGCTGCGCAGCTTGCTGCGTAGACGTCGGCACCTTCTCCCGAGGGGAGCTCAGTAGCCGTCGCTCCCTGGAAGCCAACGCTGTACGCAGCGATGTCCTTGATCTGATCCTCGGTGAGGCCGCTGCTGAAGCCGGGCATCGAACCGACACCGTTGGAGATGGTGGCCACCGTTGCATCGAAGTTGTATGCGGAGTCTTTCAGCGACGGGCCGACCCCACCCTCTCCCGAGGTGCCGTGGCACGCCGCGCAGTTGGCGTCGTACAACCCTGCTGCCTCGGGCGATGCGATGAACGTCGCAGTCGCTCCAGCATCGGTAGCAGCTGTGTCCGTTGTTTCGTCGCTCGTACCCGAAGACGTGATGTAGCTCGCGACCGCCTGGATCTGATCGCTGCTCAGGCTCCCCGCCTGGGACGTCATGATGCCCGACGTCATCGCTGCGACGATCTGGCTGCTCGACAGGCCCCTATCTGCAATGTTCGCCTTGGTGTGGCATGCCGAGCAGGTCGCGCTGAACAGCGACGATGCGCTGGCCCCTGCCGGGGCTGCCGTCGTGGTTGTCGTCTCTCCGGTACTCGAGCCGGATGCGGCGAGGTAGCTGGCAACGGCCTGGATCTGGGAGCTGCTGAGGCTCGACGCCTGGGCCTTCATGATGCCTGATGTCATCGCTGCGACGATCTGGCTGCTCGAGAGGCCCCGGTCGGTGATGTTCGCCTTGGTGTGGCATGCCGAGCAGGTCGCGCTGAACAGCGACGATGCGCTGGCCCCTGCCGGGGCTGCCGTCGTGGTCGTCGTTGCGGACGGGGAGGTGGTGGTCGTAGTGCCCCCGGCTGCAGGAATGATGTAGTCGGCGACGGCCTGGATCTCAGCGCTGCTCAGACCTGAGGCCTGTGCAGTCATGAGGCCCGAGGTCATGACGTCGACGATCTGTGCGTTGGACAGGCCCTTGGCTGCAAGGTCCGCCTGTGTATGACATATCGAGCAGGTGGTGGTGAACAGTGCCGCCCCATCGATAGTCGAGGCCGGTGCGGTGGTTGTCGTCGTCGACGTGGTGGTGGTCGTCGCGGTGCCCGTACCGATCGTGATGACGATCGTCGAATTCGGGTCGGCAGGATCGTTGGTGGCTCCTCCATCGTCCGTGACGGTGAGTGTCACGGTGTAGGTGCCGTCGGCACCGAAGGTGTGGAAGATCACTCCGGCCTCGGCCAAAGTCTTGTCCTTCACCAGATCAGATCCATCTCCGAAGTCCCATGTGATTGTGGCGATCGTACCGTCGGGGTCGACGGACGCGGTGCCGTCGAACAGGAACCAGTCGCCTACTGCACCGCTCGTCGCGTCCGCTGCTACCTCAGCTGTTGGGAGCTGGTTCGTCTGTCCGGTTGCCGGACCGATCGACACGACAGCGAGGATGGCGATCGCCATCAAGCTGCTCAATGTCAACAAATGTCGTTTCTTGGCCATCTCGCCTCCACCACCTTCTCACCGAAAGGAGACCTAATTCACTTCGCAATAATAGCTTACACTCTTACTAAGTATCTCGGCAATCGGTCGAACGGCCTGTTCAGGAATTCGTTCGGAGTCTGAGACGCCAGAGATCGGTCCGACCGGCCCACGGAGTCGTTTGTGCGGATGCCTTCTCGAACGCCGGACCCTCCCGGAGGGGATGGGCGGTCGTGTGTACGATGGGCTGCGTGGTGTTCCGATGGGACGGCCGAGTGCTTTGGAATTCCTCAGTTGGTTAGTATAGAATTGTGTCACGCGTTCAACGGGAGGGTTGATGCCAGGAATACGAGATCGGCGGCGCCGTGGACTACGCGTCGCGCTGCCGCTGCTCATCACAGCCTTCCTCTTCTCAGCGTTCCCTGCGTTCGCTACGGATGAGGGAGTACCCGAGCAGATTTCAGATACAGGGGATGCCGGCCACATCGAAGAGCCGATCGTTCCGCGCAACGATCTGTCGATCGGTGGCGAGCTGTACCGCTCCGAGTGTTCAGCGTGCCACGCAGCGACGGCCATCGGTGGTGCCCTGAGCTTCCGCGGCAACGCCCCTGCACTCAAGGAGTACACAGCGCTCGAGACCGCAGCTGCCATTCGAGGAGGCCCGGGCGAGATGCCGTTCTTCGGGCCTGCCCGCATCACCGATGAGGAACTCAGCCAGATCGTGACATACACGCTGTACCTGAAGAACCCGGATGACCTCGGTGGTGCCCCGATTGGAAGGGTCGGCCCGGTGATGGAAGGCTTCATCGCCTGGGCGGTAGGGATGAGTGCGATCGCACTCGGACTCATGTGGATTGGAGATCGACGTGCGTAAATCGAAAGCCCCAAACGTCGCCTTTGGCGTCACGATCCTGTCGGGGTTCGCCCTGCTCGTCGTGTACGCCTTCGGCGGCCAGCCGCAGATCGAGGGTCTGCTCTGGTTCTATGCGCTCGCCGGACTCGGCGTCGGCATCATCACGGGTGCCAACATGTATCTCCCCAGCGATGAGACAGAGGAGGAACGCCACCTTCTCATCAGCTCAGAGGAGATGATGGAGGCGGCCAAGGCGGACTTCCTCAGGGCAGATGCAGGTGAAGACGAGGGACTCGACAAGGATCGGCGCACGCTGCTCCAGCTGTTGACCGGTGCCTTCGTCGCCGTCGGGGCCGCCGTGGTGTTCCCGATCCGGTCCCTCGGCCCGCACCCGTCCGAAGACCTCCGCAAGACTGACTTTTCCAAGGGCGTGCGACTGGTGACCGTCGACGGTGCACCGATCAAGGCCGGTCAGCTCGGTGTCGGTGAGCTCGTGACGGTGTTCCCCGAGGGCCACACCAGGGCAGCCGACTCCCCGACGCTGCTGATCCGCTACGACGAAGACAACTTCATCCCCGTCGGAGGGAGAGCGGACTGGGTAGCAGAGGGCATGGTTGCGTACTCGAAGATCTGCACACACGCCGCATGTGGCGTTGGCCTGTATCAGAATGTCACCGGCTTGCTGCTGTGCCCGTGCCATCAATCGACGTTCGACGTCAACGACGGATGCAACCCGACGTTCGGTCCGGCGACGAGGCCGCTCCCGCAGCTGCCGATCGCCATCGATTCAGAGGGCTTTGTCGTGGCGCAGAGCGACTATCCGGAACCTGTGGGTCCCGGATACTGGGATAGGACGAACAACGTATGATACGCGCACTCGTCAGGGGCATAGACGAACGCCTCGGTACGGCACGGATGACCCGAGAAGTACTGAACAAGGTCTTCCCAGACCACTGGTCCTTCCTGCTCGGGGAAGTGATCCTCTACTGTTTCATCATCCTCGTAGCGACCGGTGTGTACCTCACCCTCTTCTTTGATGCGAGCCAGCAAGAGGTGCTGTACGCGGGAAGCTACGTTCCCCTCCAGGGCGTCCAGATGTCGCGGGCGTACGCGTCTGCGCTCGACATCACGTTCTCCGTGCGGTCGGGTCTCGTCATCCGGCAGGTGCATCACTGGGCTGCACTGCTCTTTGCAGCCTCGATGGTGGTTCACCTGTTGCGCACGTTCTTCACAGGAGCGTTCCGCAAGCCCCGTGAGATGAACTGGGTGATCGGTGTAACGCTGTTCATGCTTGCCATGGTCAACGGGTTCACGGGGTACTCGATGATCGATGATCAGCTGTCGGGTACCGGTCTGCGGATCGGCTACTCGATCGTTCTGTCGATCCCGGTCGTCGGCCCGTGGCTGTCGTCACTGCTCCTCGGTGGTGAGTTCCCCGGCGCCGACATCATCTCGCGCCTGTTCGTGCTTCACGTGATGATCGTTCCCTCGATCATCACGATCCTGATCGTCGCGCACATGGCGATCCTCATCCGGCAGAAGCACACCCAGTTCCCCGGCAAGGGGAAGCGGGAATACAACATCGTCGGCCTGCGCTTGTGGCCGACGTACGCCATGAAGGCAGTCGGTGTCTTCTTCCTCACCGGAGCGGTCCTGTCCGCAATGGGCGGCCTCATCCAGATCAACCCGATCTGGATGTTCGGCCCGTTCCGTGCAGCGGACGTCTCTTCGGCATCACAGCCGGACTGGTACGTTGGATGGCTCGAGGGAGCACTGCGCCTGATGCCTGCATGGGAGTTGCGTGCCTCTCCGTTCGAGATCCCGAACCCGTTCTACCCGGCGTTGCTGCTTTCAGGCACCGTGTTCGCCGTCCTGTACGCGTGGCCGTGGCTCGAGGCGCGCTTTACGAAGGATCACGAGATCCATCATCTCCTCGACCGGCCGAGTGAACACCCGACGAGAACGTCGATCGGCATCTCTGCGATGAGCTTCTTCGGACTGCTCTTCATTGCAGGGGGAGACGACGTGATCGCCGTGTGGCTCGACATCTCGGTGAACACGATGGTCCGCACACTTCAGTTGCTCGTGGTGACCCTGCCGCCTGTGGTGTTCTTCGTCAGTCGCGGCATCATGAGGCGGCGGCTCCGCAAGCGTGAGGAGAGAGGCGTGGGGTACGTCCCACGCGTCGGACACTCGCGTTGGGAAGCCCGGGCCATGGCCGCCCTCGTCCTGGCGATGGTCTGGTTCATCGTCGTGTCCCTTGCAAACCCGTCTCCGCCGCCGCTTCCCGAGTCGTGGACCCCTGAGGCCAACGCCGGTTTCTCGGGGTTGGAGATGTATGAGGCTGCATGCGCCCAGTGCCACGGCGAGAACCTCGAAGGTATCTTCGGTCCGTCGCTCGCCGCCGGCACGGACTCCGAGAAGATGTCCGACACGCTGATTCAGGCAGTCGTGTTCGCAGGCATCGGCAAGATGCCTCCCATGCCGGGCGTTCTCACAGAGGACCAGGTCCTCGAGGTCATCGGATACATACGCAAGGTCCAGGGAGTCGGGTAGCGACCACGGGATTGAAAGCGCCGTGCCGGATGTCCGGCACGGCGCTTTCGCGTTTTGGGGCCGTCGTGGCTAGATGAGAGCGAACTGCTCGTCGGTCGGCTCTGCTCAGCAGTACCAGGGCTCGGTGAGATAGGGGATGGTCACGGTCGGAGGCACATCGCTCACCTGGGGGTTCAGCGGAGGTGGGGCATCGGTGCCACGTGCCGCATGCGCCTCCTCCCACACTTCGGTGAAGATCTGGACCCGGGACCGTTCCACAGACTCGCTCTGCTGGGCGATCCGTAGGACATCGGCGAAGAGCTCGTCGACCGCCGGGTCGCGATGGTGCCACGGGTAGACCAGTTCACGATCGTCGAACTGCTCCACGAGGTCTGCAATATCGGGGAGCTCGAGCAGCTTGCTTTCAGCCGGGATGAGCAGGCGGATCGCGTACTGGACCGGCGAGATGTTCTCCACCAGACCGAGGGATGCGAGCGTTGCAAGGAACTCGATGTACCCGTCGAGCGTGGTCCACGGGGTGAACGTCACGAAGGTCGGGTTCAGCGCCAGGCCGACGACGCGCATTTCGGCCAGGACCTTTTCGAGATCGTGGCGACTATGGCGCTTGTCGAAGTGAGCGAGGACCTGATCGTTGAACGACTCGACGGCGCTGGTCACGAGCACACACCCGGTCCTCTTGAGGTCCGCAAGGAGGTGGGCGTGCCGTGCAAGGTGCTCGACCTTGATGGTGACGTCGTAGGTCAGGTCGGGGAACTCGTGATGCATCCTCGTCACGATCCGCATTGCATGTTTCGGTCCGTTGAAGAAGTCCGGATCCCCGAACGTGATGTGCTCGGCGCCTGAGCGAACCTGGCGGCGGATGTCCTCGAGCACGACGTCGGGTTGTACGACGACGAAGCGCCCGCCGTACACCGGGACGACGGGGCAGTGACGGCAGAGATGCTTGCAGCCACGGGACGCTTCGGTGTACCCGACGAGTTTCGATACATCGGGTGACACCTGGAGCTTGGCGTAGTTGTCGAGTGAGGGGAGGCCTGTGCGGTCGGGGACGAGGAAGTTCTGACGCCGCAGCGAGATCCGTGCCTCAGGTTGGTCGAACGGCTCCGGGCCGGCGGTGACCACCCGGTTGTAGATGTCGACGATCCCCTCCTCGAACTCACCTCCGAGGACCGAGTCCGCGCCGAGGTCCCGAAGGTGGGCTTCGTTGATCGGTGCGTACAACCCGAAGAAGCAGATGTGCGCATCCGGGTTGATGTCCTTGACCCTGGCGAGGACCGGCTCTGCGAGGCGCGTCGCTGTGTGCATCGGGACGTAGAACGCAATCATGCCCGCGGTGCGAATGGGATCCGGGTCCAGGTCCGATATGGAGAGATCCTGGAGCGAGACGTGGGCACCTGCCGCCTCCAGCCAGGCTGCAACGGACGCGAGTCCGAACGATTGGCGACCCAGCTCATAGGTCGAAATGAGTACAACTTTGCCTGACATGGGCCTCCCGGGAGCGCAAGGTTAGGCCGACCCACACAAAGAGCGGACGCAGGACGCACTGGTCTACGCTGGCGGGATGTCATGGCACGAAGGCCCTCTCGGCGTACTGGACCTCGAAGCGACCGGTGTCGACCCGCACACGGCACGCATCATCGAGGTGGCGCTGCTGCGTTTCGAGATCGACGGCTCCTCGAGCGAACTCGTGAACCGTTTGATCGACCCGGGTGTCCCGATCCCTGCAGTCGTCACGGACATCACCGGGATCAGTACCGACGATGTCGAGACGAACGGCGGTGACCCCGTCGAGGTCCTCGAATCGACGAGGGACGCGGTCACCCGTCTTGTCGACGACGGTGTACCGATCGTCATCTATCAGGCCCCGTACGACTGGCCGCTTCTCGGTGCAGAGCTTGCACGCCACGGGCTCGGCTCTCTGCCTGGTGTCCCTCCGGCGATCCTGATCGACCCGCTCGTTCTGGACCGCCACGTCGACCGGTACCGCAAGGGGAAGCGCACCCTCGACGTCGTTGCCGCCCACTACGGTGTTCGACTCGACGATGCCCACCGTGCAGCACCCGACGCAGCGGCGACCGCTGCCTTGGCCCGCAAGATCGCCGAGCAGTACCCTCAACTCCACGTCGAGGGCCCCGACATCGTTGCTCTCCAACGGGACGCCCACAAGACGTGGAAGACGTCCCTCAACGAGTACCTCGCAAAGGTCGACCCTTCACGATCACCCGTCACGGGGGAGTGGCCGAACGGATAGTGGGGCTTCGGCGCCGCGATTCGAGCCGGAACGGGCCGTCTCCTAACCTGGGGACCGCTCGGAGCCCGCACCCTGACGAAAGGGGCGGGTGCACCGGACACCGGGCAAGGAGTGCACGATGACCCTGTTCCATCCCCATCGCCGGGACCGCTTCTACCCCGATGCCCGCTCGCAAGAGGTGATGGTCAAGACCATTGAGTTCTTCGAGACGAAAGGCCTCCAACGGATCAAGGAGGACGACCACGACGCCGTCTGGTATCAGGACTTCGTCGACTTCGTTGGGAGCGAGAACATCTTCGCCACGATGTGCACACCGTCTGGGTACGGGGCAGACGACGCACGGTGGGATACGTGGCGGGTCTGTGAGTTCGCCGAGATCCTCGGGTTCTACGGGCTTGCGTACTGGTATGCCTATCAGGTCACGGTGCTCGGACTCGGCCCGATCTGGATGACCGACAACGAGGACCTCAAGCACCGCGCAGCAGCACTGCTCGAAGACGGAGCCGTCTTCGGGTTCGGCCTCTCCGAGCAGGGACACGGTGCCGATCTGTACGCGACCGAGATGTCGCTCACCGCGACCGGTGATGGCATGTACGTCGCGAACGGGTCCAAGTACTACATCGGCAACGCCAATGCAGCAGCCATGGTGTCCACGTTCGGCACCATCACCGACACCGGGGAGCGGGTGTTCTTCGTCGTGGACTCCCAGCACCCGGCGTTCCATCTCGTCAAGAACGTCGTGCACCACCAGAACTTCGTTGCCGAGTACCGCCTCGAGGAGTACCCGATCACCGACGCCGACATCCTGTCTCGTGGTGACGAAGCCTGGAACGCTGCCCTCAACACCGTCAACATCGGCAAGTACAACCTCGGATGGGCATCCATCGGGATGTGCACACACGCCATGTACGAAGCCATCCACCACGCGGCACACCGGCATCTCTACGGGATGACCGTCACCGACTTCCCCCACGTCCAGCGTCTCTTCACCGACGCATACGTGAGGCTCGTGGCGATGAAGCTCGTGGCGCTGCGTGCTGCCGACTACATGCGTTCTGCAACCCTGGACGACCGGCGCTACTTGCTGTACAACCCGGTCGTCAAGATGAAGGTCACCACCCAGGGTGAGGACGTCATCGACCATCTGTGGGACGTCATTGCGGCGCGGGGGTTCGAGAAGGACCTGTTCTTCGAAATGGCCGCCCGCGACATCCGGGCACTCCCGAAGCTCGAAGGGACGGTGCACGTCAACATCGCCCTGATCGTCAAGTTCATGAAGAACTACTTCTTCGACCCCGTCGACCTCCCGGAGATCCCCCGGCGCAGTGATGCAGCCAACGATGGCTTCCTCTTCGACCAGGGACCGACGAGGGGCCTCGGCAGCATACGTTTCTCGGACTACCGCAAGGTGTTCTCGCGATTCGACCTTGCGAACGTGACGCTGTTCATGGAACAGGCTGCAACGTTCAAGACCATGCTCGCAACAGAGGGACCGACCGAATCCCAGGCCAAGGACACCGACTGGCTATTGGCGGTCGGGGAGCTCTTCACGCTCATCGTGTACTGCCAGCTCGTTGCAGAGAACGCCGAGATCTACGGGATCGACGACGACGTGGTCGACGAGATCTTCGACGTTGCCGTGCGGGACTTCTCCCGGTTCGCCGTCGAGCTCCACGGCAAGGCCGCCACGACGTCGCAACAGGGTGAACTGTGCATGGCAATGGTCCGCAAGCCCGCAGATGACCTTGCCCGATACCAGCGGGTGTGGGTCGACCATGTCTACGCCTTGCGCGATGCCTATGAGATGGCCGACTGATCGTCGAGATCCTGAGACGACAGGTGGTCATTCGGGCTGGCGGTGAGATACAGTGAACTCACATCGAGAGGGAGACAACGTGGACGACATCGACTGGGGGCACCTGCTCTTCGGTTTCAGCGGACGGATCAACAGGGCGAAGTTCTGGGCGGGGATGGTTCTGCAGTACGCGATCCTCTTCGCCACGGTCGCCGTTGCATTCGCAGTCAATGATCCGATCGCGTTTTGGGTCGCAGGGGTCGTCAACCTCGTGACGATTTGGATGTGGATCGCGATCTCCATCAAGCGCTGGCACGACCGCGGCAAGTCCGGGTGGTGGATGCTGATCGCCCTCGTCCCGGTCATCGGGTACCTCTGGATGTTGATCGAGACCGGATTCCTCGCCGGTGACACCGGACCCAACGACTACGGCCCCGACCCTCTCGTCGCCACCCCCACTGCCCCTGCCACCCCCGACGCTTCGGAGTGACCCGAGACCGGTTCGCAGGCCTTCGGGCCGCAGATGGCGCCACCGGGTAGCATCGGGCACCGTGGTGCTCCCAATCGATCAAGATGCGTTCAACGACATCATCGCGCGCGTCCCCGAGATCGTGGGTGCGCACGAGATCCATGTCCGGCATCTCGAGGGTGGACTCACCAACACGAACTACCTCGTCGAAGCGAACGGCGAGCAGTTCGTTGCAAGGATCATCGGTGACAACGGGCCGGTGCTCGTAC
>VAPM010196783.1_pt1 | contig 10872 bp, 10 predicted proteins | sample 3395091 | NCBI WGS metagenome assembly VAPM01 (sample SAMN08290445, study PRJNA428436) | hydrothermal vent metagenome | isolation source: Deep-sea hydrothermal vent chimney 3 | place: Pacific Ocean: Juan De Fuca Ridge | reverse complement strand
TTTCCCCTGCTACTTTATTTTGTCTCTATGCAAATTCCAGGAATAAATTTTATATCTATTATAGGAATTGGTGGAGTAATCTCGGGCGGATTGACTGGGATATTAATACTAATGATGAGCAAGAAATCTAAGATAAAGGGGAATAGGACTCCCGAATATAAAATGCCAATAAGTATCTGGGTTGTGATTTTAATTTCACTGACCTTTTTATTGGGAACGATAGCAGAATTAACTCTTTAAATCACTCAAAGTCTTTAACTATTTCTAAAATTTTATTCCCATATTTCATTAATTTTTCAGGACCGATTCCTCCAACTTTCATTAATTCCTCGGCAGTTTTTGGAGAAGACGAAGCAATTCCCTCAATCGTAGCATTAGACAAAATCACGTAGGCTGGGACGCCTCTTTCTCCTCCAACGACCGCTCTCCAGCTTTTCAATTCTTCAGCTAAATCATCGTTTAAATTATCGTCCTTTTTGTTCTTTTCTTTCTTTTCCCCACCAAGCATTTTGTGCATCTCGCCAGAAATATAATAAGTTTCCTTTTTTGTATAAGTCACAATTAATTCTTCTCTCGCCCTTGAAATAGCAACATAGAACAGCCTTCGCTCTTCCTCTTCCTTATCATAATCGTCTCTTTTAACCATCTCAACCGCTGGGTGATCCGAGGCCTTACACGGGAAATTTTGCTCATTTGCTCCAACCAAAAAAACCTTTCTGGCTTCCAGTCCTTTAATCGCATGAATTGTCGCCAGCGTGACTTTCCCCGACAAGTTGTCAGACTGCACAGCCTTTCTCCCCCCGGAATCATCTGCACGAACCAAGTTAGGGATACCCTTCTCGTTCATTGTTTTAGAAAGCTCCATTAAGATTTTATTAGTTCTGGCCAAGATAAAAATCTCATTTAGAGGAACATCCAAATCTTCAATCTCCCTCAGGATAAAATTACGTTCGGATTCCTCATTCTCAAAATTCAAAACTCTAATATTTGCTTCTCCGTTTTTTACAGCTTCGAGGTCGGGCAACTTCATCTCCTTAATTGCATAATTCATGAACTCCACTATCCCCCGCAGACTACGATAATTCTTTTTCAAATGCACCACTTCTGCACCCCCAAAACTTTTTTCAAAATTTAATATATAATTAACATCACTGCCTCTCCATCCGAAAATAGACTGCCGAGGGTCTCCGACGGCAAAAAGGTTTTTCGCATTAAGTAACCCAAGTAGCTCAATTTGCATAGCATTTACATCTTGATATTCATCTACCAAAATATGCTCAAATTGAGGTATACCATTTAAATCTCCCGACTCACCCTTTACGGATTTAAAAAATTTAATAGTATCTATAATTTGGTCGCTATAATCTCTCAGTCCTTGCGTCTCCATGTGTTCTCTTAAGTATCGGGTAATTCTATAAATTCGTTCAGCATTTGTTCGTTCCTTTCCATCCACATCCTTGGAGAAATCATAATTCTTATCTCCCGACACTTTGAAATAATCCATCACGGCGAAACAATCGGACATAAAGGAATTCATTAGCTGGTTAGAGGTCTTGAATTTTTTTTGCCCAGCGTTAAAATATTCGTCTAGGACAACACTCATATCAAGCCCCAGCGTCGCCACCGCCATATTCATCGCCAAAATCTTGTCTCCATAACTTTGTACTCGGACATTTCTCCCATAAATTTCTGCTCCGTGTTTCTGTAAAATCCCTTCGCAAAACGAATTAAAAGTATGGATTTTAACTCTCGAAACTCCCAATTCATTGAGGCGTTTTTGCATTTCAAGTCGAGCTTTTCTAGTGAATGTTACAGCCAAAATCTGCTCAGGGGGAACACCCTTTATTTTTACCAAAAATTCAACTCTCTTGGTAAGCACTGTTGTTTTTCCAGAACCAGCTCCAGCGACGCAAAGTAAGTTTTTGGACTCCGAAATAATAGCTTTTTTTTGCTCATCGTTATAAATATCTAAAAAATCAGAATACTCTTCGAATCTTTTTCTATCTTCTTCCGTAACCTTACTCTCTCCAAAATCAATTCTATTCCCTAATTTTTTATCTTCCAATGTTGGATGTGTTATTTCGTTTCTCCCTCGAATCGTCAAAGATAAAACTTTTACAAATCGGCTATAATCACTTTGCACAACATCAATCATTCCGTTCGATACCAACCTATCAATTTCTCTGAAAACTCTTCCTCTTTCCCAATCCAAACTATCAAAATTATTCAACTCGTCTAAACGGTTTTTTGAGATGGATTTATTAGAGTAATTGCCTGTCAAAAAGTCGCACAACAGGTTCCTCCCGACCTGAAATGGCAATTCCATCAACGCCTTTAAAATACGAGTGTACTCCAAATCCTCTTTCATAATAAAACAGCGTAGCCTTGTTTTTAAGTTTTATCGTCAATAAATAGCCTACTTTTTCAGATTAACATCCATCTGTGGGAATGGAATTTCAAGCTTGGCCTTGTTAAGTGCGTTATATATACGAGTATTCGCCTCATCTATCGCCGTCGGCATCTTGTCAAAAGAATCTATATAAAAGTAAGCCTTAAAATTCAAACTCGAATCTGCCATCTCCAAAAATCTTACAATTGGCTTCTTGCCTTCCGCGGAGTTTTTAATTTTTTTAAGTTCCCCCAACACAACCTTTTTTACCTTGGCGACATCGCTACCGTATGCAACACTAAACGGAACAACAATACGGGTAGTAGGCTCTGGCAAAGCAACGTTCTTAATATTTGACTCGCTAAGTTTCCCGTTTGGGACAATCACCAATTTATTATTTAACGTCTTAATCTTTGTGCTTCGTAAATTGATTTTCAAAATGTGCCCGATTGTCCCGTCGTTTAAATCTACTAAATCTCCTACGTTGATTGACTTGTCAAGTAGCATCGAGATACCACCGAAGACATTGCTTAATGTTGATTGTAAAGCGAAAGCAACCGCAACACCTGCAACTCCCAATCCTGCTAAAAGAGGACCGATGGCAATTCCCCAACTTGATAAGACGACTAAAAATCCAGAAACAATCACCACAATAATAAGCATGCTATGAAAAAACTGCAAAAGGCTCTCATTCACTTTCCCATGAATCTTCTCTCCAAAGTCCCTATAGCCAATTGTCACTAAAACGTCGACGATATAATAAGAAACGACAGACCCGAAGATAATTATCAGTGTTAATATTCCTTCCTGAGTCATTTTTATTACGGTTGTGCTAAGAGCAATTTCTCGTAACGCAAACCTAACTCCGATTAAAAACGCCAGAATTGTTAAAGGCACAGACGTCCTCTTTAGTATCTCATCGTCTAAATCTGTTTCCGTTTTTTTCGTCAAATGAGGAAGAGCTTCAGCAAAGACGAACATCACAACCTTTACGATTGCAAATATTACTAAAAGAATAACCCCCGCTCTTAAATATGGATTACTAATATATTGTTCTAACATTATTTTAATTTCTTGTAGCCCACCCAGATTAAGATGGCAAGTGCGACTCCAAGCATTAGACTCCTCCAAGCATTATTTAATTCTCCCCAATATCTAATCGAACCATAAATTATCAACATCACAGCTCCGCCCATCAACCCACTGGAAACAGCTTCGAGACCCAAAAAGAAAGCGATGATAAAGACCGAGATTCCTATTGCAAGATTTGCAAAAAAAACATTTCTTTCATAAACTTTCCTAACAGATTCATACTCGCTTTGGCATTTGAAATTTAGATTACACCATCCACGATTCTCATTCGTACTAATTTCCTTATCATAATTTTGCCACTGTCCCCCACTTGCCCGACACGAGATGGCGTTATCGACGGAGATTGGTGGCTTTTGCGTTACATTGCAGAGATTTTTGTATTGAGGAGAAGGATAAACCGCTTGGATTGCATAGGCGAAAAAGAAAACCGAGACAAAAGCTACGGCCACGCTGAAAATCACCAACTTAGATTTTGCCACCTTCATGGGAAAAACAAGACATTCCCCTTTTTATTCTTTGCGAATTCTTCTTGCTTGCGTATTATTTGAGAAACGTCCCCTCGGAAATTCTTAGAGTCGTCAAGAGTAATCTAATAATACGAATAGACAACCAGATTATCGTTAATAACTCCCAATTGGGAAACCTAATATCCTAATTTTAAAAATCCCTTAACTGCATCCCTAGGATTATTAATAAGATAATCACCATTAGGACTATGGTCCAAACAATCTTTATCATAAACAACGATAGAAGACATGGCGTAATCTAAAATATCTAGACCAGAATTACAACCAATATCCTCAATGGGAATCCCATAACTAGAGGTTCTAGTTAAACTATCCAAAACAGAATCATCCTTGATGCCCGTCAAAACTATCCTATCTCCAAAATTTTCCCTAACACATTTCCGAATATCACGAACGATGTCGCTTCTTCCTTTCATTAATATGTTTTTCAAATCAACAACCTTCTTCATATCGTTACTACTAAGAAAGGGTATATAAGCATTTCCATAACTAATTATCCCTAGAAAAATGAAGATTGAAATTTCCTAATTCTTTATTCGACGTGCCCATCCCCCCTCCAAAATCCTCACAACCCCGTTATCCGCATCAACCTCGACCAAATCCCCATCCTTCAAAACTTGCGTCGCCACCTTAGTTCCAATAATACAAGGCTTTCCCAGCTCACGAGAAACAATCGCAGCATGGGAAGTAATCCCTCCCTCGTCGGTGATTATCGCACGACACTTTTTTAAATAAGGGACAAACTCGGGACGTGTCATGGGGGTTACTAATATGTAGTCATTTTTATTTTTCAAACTGTCCCCAATCCCCTCATAATCAAACTCCGAAATCTTAACAACTCTCCCCTTGGCTCTGCCCCCGAATGCGACATTCCCTCGAAATTCATTTATGCCCTTTTTTATTTTTGGCTCTTGCTTTTTTAAAATATTAATAATCTTTTCAACCTTGCTTTGCTTTTTTATAATAAATAGATTATCCCCATCGAAGACAAATGCCAATGGTCGTTTGTATATTTTCTTAAACTCAGACGAGGTCTCCGGATTTTTTAAAAGAGAAATAATCTCCCCAAAAGTTGCATAAGTAAAAGTCTCCCATCGGACATCCTTAAACCGTTCCGACAACGCCTTAATGACATAATCACAACTTTGGTAAATTTTATCAACAAACTCCGACATTTCAATTCTCACCTCTGGCAACAATCTAATTAGTTTATCGTCGTCGGTTTCGAAATAGTCATGTATCAAGTAAATATAACGGTGGTAAATCTCAATGGTGATTCTGTCAATTCCCCTTAATTTTTTAATAAGTTCCTCGTTACTCATTTCGTGGTAGTCTGCTTTTAATAATTCCTCTACTTTGTTTTTATGTTTTTGAATAATCTTTCTATTCTCCGCAATGGCAAATTCAATCAGTTTCTTATCTCTTATTTTTTGGACATTGCCTCCGCCCCAGTCCTCATAATTATCGTTCCAAACGACAACAAAAATAGGAAAAAACTTAATACCTAATTTCTCCCGCAAAGGATTATTTATGTAGCAATAATTATACGATTCAAAACAAATAACGGGAATAAGGGAATAAACAAACTGTTTCTGAAACTTGTGATTTTTCACAAAACTCAAAACTTTGTCTTCGGATTTTCTTTCGTTGGGACTTCCCAAAGTCGTAATAGGTCTGCTCTGAACAATATAAAATTTACCGTCTGCAAATGCCCATTCAATATCTTGTGGGCTATTGTAATGATTCTCAATTTTTAAAATCAGTTCGGAGAGTTCCAAAATTTGCTCTTCTGTTAGAACCTGCTTCTTCCCCTCTGTCTTGTTTAAATCAACCCACTTATTCCCATCTTCCGCACGAACAAGTTTCTTATTTTGGATATTGATATTTTTATTAATAATCCTTCTTGGCTTTTTCCCAACAACATACGAATCAGGAGTAATTAAGCCCGAAACAACAGCCTCGCCCAAACCAAAACCCGCCTCGATTATTATTTGATTTTTGTCTTTCATCACGGGATGAACAGAAAACGCAACGCCAGATTTCTCACTCTCAATCATTTTCTGGACAACTACTGCCACCGAAATCTTGGCTCTGGATAGTCCCTTCTCAAAACGATAAAAAATTGCTCGGGGAGAAAATAGAGACGCCCAGCATTTTTGCACATTCTTTAATAGGTCATCCCGAGTCGTATTAAGAAATGTGTCTAACTGTCCAGCCCACGCATTACTAATCCCATCTTCTGCCGTCGCTGAACTTCTAACTGCTACAAATTTACTACTTAATTTTTCAAATTGATTTTTTATTTCTTGCACCACGTTCTTCGAAATTTCCACCCTCAAAATTAAATTCTGGATATTCTGAGAAACAATCTCAATAGTTTGCGGTTGAGCGATATCTACCTTCCTCAACTCGTTCTCTATCTTTTTTATGAGATTATTATCTTCTAAAAGTTTATCAAAAACTTCGGTAGTAATCACGAATCCGTCTGGAACAGAAAGTCCAGCTTTGGTCAATTCTCCAAGCGAAGCTCCCTTTCCGCCAACTATTTTAATATCATTTTTAGAAACCTCATCAAATGTCTTCATATATTCCATACCCAGACACAACTACCAAAATTAATAAACCTAATCCTTTTCCCGAATCACATATACCTCGCATCCAACACCAACCTTCTCCCCAAAATCAACGCCGATGTCGTCCCCCTTCTTCGCCATCCCAACCCGTTTCCCCTCGAGTTCGATGCTTTTTACCCTTGCCCGTTTCGCCCCAATTTTATCCGAGATTAAATAAACTTCGTCGCCCACTTCTAATTTCCCCGCATTTAGAAAAACAGAACATACTCCCAGCCTGTTCCAATACTTAGAAACCTTTCCCACAAATTCTTTTTTCTCCTTTTGTTCCCCATGTTCGCTAGAAGAAAAATCATCGGAGGTCGGCAATCCCAAATAAAATCCAGAACTAAACCCACGGTGATAAACCCTTTTCAGATTTCGCAATCCCTCCGAAATTTCAGAATGACTTAATTTCCCATCCAACGCTTTTCGATATTCAGCGACGACGGCATAAACATATTCGGGGCTACGATTCCTACCTTCAATTTTAAAAGAACTAATACCAGCCTTTTTCATTTTTTCAATAAACGGCAATGTGCATAAATCCTTCGCCGACATCACTCTGGAATTTTCCAATTTAAGTTCGTTCCCGAAATCATCACGTATTTGCCACGAGCGACGGCAAAGTTGAGCACATTTACCACGATTCGCCGACAAGCCAGTAAGGTGTTGCGACATAAAACAGCGACCAGAAACAGCGACGCACATCGCCCCATGGATAAAACATTCTATCTTGATTGTTTTTGAAATCTTTTTAATTTGTTTCAAATTCAATTCTCTCGCCAAAACGACTCTCTCCGCACCGAGTTTTTTATAAAAGTTTGCCGACGACGAATTAGAGATAGATGCCTGAGTTGAAATATGAAACGGGATTTTGTATTTTTTGCATAAATTAATTACCGCCAAATCCCAACATATTATAGCATCAATAAACCCTTTTGCTTTTTTAATTATTCTCTCAACTTTGTTCAACTCAGCGTCGTAGATTACGGTGTTTAGGGTTAGATACGTTTTAACATTTTTGGTGTCACAGATTTTTTTTATTTTTTTGAAATCTCCGACGGTGAAATTTTTAGCCGATTCTCTCATGTTCAATCCCTTTACACCAAAGTAAATTGCATTTGCACCGGCAGATATCGCAGAGTGCAGGTTTCGGAAATCTCCGACGGGGGCGAGCAATTCGTATTTTTGTTTCATAGAATAATGATTGAGTGGATTGTTTTAAAAGTTTGGATTATGCCGAATTTATACTAATTGCAATTCGCCCCAACCGCCTCGCTAATATTGCTGAACCCATCTCGTTCTAATAATTTCACCAAACCCTTATTAATATTTTTCGCGAACCCCGGACCATTATAGACAAATCCCGTCAGCCCTTGAACCAGCGATGCTCCAGATTTGATTTTATCATACGCATCATTGGCAGTAAAAACTCCTCCGACGCCAATAATCGGGGCACTGGTTTGATTATAAACGAACGAGATGAGGTCATTACTATCTTTTTGGAGTGGCACACCGCTCAACCCCCCAGCACCAATTTTATCGATATAATTTTGAGACGTAACAAGTCTTTTTCTCCGAGAAGAAGTATTTGAAAGGATATATCCACCAATTCCCTGATTTTCACACACATACAAAATTCCCTCCAACTTTTTCCTATCTTCATTATCTGGAGATAATTTTGCAAGTAATGGTCTCTCGTCGTGCAATTCGCCTCTTAACGCATTTATTTCGGACAACAATTCTTTCAAAACAACTGGATCTTCAAAAGTTTTGCCTTCTTTTGTGTTCGGGCAACTGATATTTAAAACAACATAATCCCCCTCTCTCATCGCCCTATAAGAAAACTTAAAATCATCTATCGCCTCGTCGCCCATAATATACGGAGAATGCGTTTTTGCTATATTAACGCCAATAGGAAATTTACTCTTTCTTTTTCGTAAGTTCTTATTGATAGGATAAGCCCCCTCATTATTTAACCCCATTCGATTAATTATCGCTTTATCTTTTGTCAATCTAAATACTCTCGGCTTCTCATTCCCAACTCCGCCCATTGCAGTCACCGAACCAATCTCTTCAAACCCGAAGTTCAGCCATTCTATAAACTTCGTAGACACAGCATTCTTGTCAAAACCCGCCGCAAGTCCAATCGGATTTTTAAAATCAATACCGAAAACGTTTGTATTTAATTTTTTATTTTCGTAATGAAAAAATGGGCTTACGGAACTGGACACATCGTTCTCCTCGAAATATTCCCCAAATTTAATAACTCTATCATGTGCCTTCTCTGGATTTTGCAGAAAAATTAGCGGTCTAAACAATTGATAAAACATTTTGCGGACGCAACCCTCCGTATTCATTAATATTTAGTTGCCCTGAATTATTTGTTTTGCTAACATAATCACCAATAGAAAAGATTTTGACGGCATTATTAAAAGTTAAATTTGAAATTTGTTCCTCGGAAATTCGCTCTTGTTTTAAATTATTCACAATGTGTGGCCATCTATCAAGCCACGGTATACCAGACATATACGGATTATTCAACTTCTCATCTCTCTTGTGCGGAGCGTGGTCAGTTGCAATCATGTCAATCTTTCCCTCTCTTAAACATTTCAAAAGTCCTTGCTGCGATGTTCTCGACCTCAACGCAGGATTTACTTTTAACAATAGTCCCTCATCGTCGTTCATCAACTCATCGTATAAAAAAAGATGTCCAGGACTTGCCTCACAAAAGATATCTAGATACCCTATACCATTGGCAAAATCTTGTCTAACCTCGTCGATAATCCTGACTGATTCTGGGTTTGACACATGAGCAATAACTAATTTCCCAGCATATTTATTTTTTGAAGCGAGTTCGATTTGGTCTTTAATAGATTCGACTTCTGCAATCTCAGGTCTCGCATAACAATGCGTGATTGGTTTTTCGGGGTTAAATAAATATGGTTTTAGAAATTCCTCTTTCTCGCAATGCACGAGAGTCACCCCGTCATACTGATTTGCCCCAAGTTCTTTCCAAACAACATCTTGGTCCTTTTTCAGAGGCACCGATAAATCACCAACAGATTTCCCAGCGAACATTTTAAATCCAACAACTCTGGGAGAAAAATCTTCATGAATTTTAACGCCCTCCTCAATTTGTTTTGGGTCAGGAGTTACTCCTAAATACACCCCGTAGAAAACTTTAGAATTACAAGAGTCGGCGATTTCCAACCTTTCCTCGACCCTGTCTCTTGTTAAAACTGGATTATCTGTATTGACTATATCAAAAACAGCGTCGACACCAGTCCTCTCGGCAACTCTCAAAACATGCGCGATGGTCTCTTTCTCTCTCTGTTTCTCGTCCCTGCAATGGACGTGCGAGTCGATATACATTTTATTATACAGAAATCGATGTTTAAAAATACGTATGTGATTAAGTATTACTTAAACAAAAATTCAATCGCCAAATTAATTTCCTGTCGCAATTCCAAAGTTACAAAAGTTTATAAATGCAAGAATCATTGACTATTATGGAAAAATCACTAGACCAAATCGAGAAAAATATTTCCGCAAGTTTTGGTTATGTCAAAAAAGATATGCTGATGCTTAACGACGCGTTTTCTAGTTTGCAAGATAAAGTTCAGCATCTTTCTTTAAACCACGCAATGCTTTTGGAAGAAATCGAGAAGATTAGAAATCAAATTGCTGACGAGAAATCTGCGGGGAAGAAGAAGTCTGTTGCGAAAAAGAAGGGTTAGAAATCTTTAAAAACTAATTTAGTAATGAATATTTACGCCTCAATAGTATAATGGTTAGTACACGGCCCTGTCGCGGCCGAGACCCGGGTTCAATCCCCGGTTGGGGCGTATTTGACAGCGTCGCTGTTGAATGATTTTCTATATTATCTTTAAGGAGAATACTGGGGCGTCGAACACGGATGGGGAATTTTAATCAAAATATTTTATCAAAAACATCTAAAAAGATTTTTTTAACAAATCTAAAACTTTCTTATTTGACAATAAATTCATATCAAAAACTCTAACATCAGAAAAGTTTTTGGGCTCTAGGATCTCTTTATTTTTATTGTATTCTTCCCAGCCAGTACCTCCGAACCCCACCCAACCCCCTAAAGTTCCAACTACCCAAACCTCTTGAAAAAATGCGCGCCTTCGTCTCCAGCCTAACAACGTCCTTCAACTACCCCTTTTCCCAGTCCAATTGAACCCCAATACTTCCATCTTAATCAAAAATTCCTTGAACGATAAATCGT
>VAPM010886539.1_pt1 | contig 10879 bp, 8 predicted proteins | sample 3395091 | NCBI WGS metagenome assembly VAPM01 (sample SAMN08290445, study PRJNA428436) | hydrothermal vent metagenome | isolation source: Deep-sea hydrothermal vent chimney 3 | place: Pacific Ocean: Juan De Fuca Ridge | reverse complement strand
GCCGGTGCCGTTCTCGGCGGCGGTCAGGCCGTTTATCCGGCCGCCGACCGCCTCGACAGCCATACTTATGCGGCCCAAGGGAGCGCGGTCGATGAAGAACAGTATCGAGCCGGGCGGGAATCGCTGGGCCAAATACGTCGTCGATGCCGATATGCTGAAGCCCGGCGAAACATATACGGTGAATATGAAGCTGATCGCCCAGCAGATGCCGGCGGATTTTGTCGAGGTCAACGCCGATGTCGGATACGACTATAACTTCTCCTTGCGGGAGTTGGCGAAACGTGTGGTTGATCTAAGCATGAACCTGTGGGAGACCACGGAAACGATAACGATTAAAAAGTAGGGTCATTGTCATGTTGCGAAATTTGATAATCGCCGGAACTGTAGCCTTACTCTACTACGGAGCGGGTCTATCCGATGGCGCCGTAGCCGCCGAGAGTGAGTCTGGCGACGCTGCCAAGTCCGGCGAGAGCGATTCACGCTTCTCCGACAAGCCGCTGAAGCTCCTGGAACAGCAGGATCTGCCGAAGCGACCGAAGCCGCTGTTTGAACTTTGGCAGGACTATGTCAATCAGGGTCCCTACGCCTACGAATTCGAATTGCCCACCGGCATGGTCGTCTCGCCGGGTCTGGTGTTGTTCGGCAACATCAATACCGGCTTGCAGATCACCGATAACGGCACTGCCGACACCACTACCGAATGGGTCTCGACGCTGGGTCTTTTCGCAAATCTGACCCTTAGCGGCACGGAACGGATACTGGTCGGCATATCGCCGCTGAAACGCCAGAACGGCAAGAAGACAAGGTATCAGTTCAGCCCGGAGAGCAATTTTAAAAACGAAAACAACATCCGCCTGACTACTGCCTTCTTCGAAGGTGAATTGTCGGAAATGTTCCCGAAACTGGATATGGCGGGACGGCTGCCGCTGGACTATGAAATCTCCGTCGGTCGCCAGCCCGTGCTCATTCAGGGCGGCACGTTGATTGCCGACACCATGGATTCAGTTGCCATAACCAGAAGCACGGTTCCCCTTCCCGGTACCAACTGGGCGCGCATTGGCGGGCTTTTCGCCTGGAACAACGTCAACCGCAGCAACAATATCGATGACGACGACGGCCTGTTGTACGCAATTTTCTCATCCGTCGAGGTTGCCCATTCGACGATTAATCTGGATACCACCTATATCGACAGTTCCGACGCCATCGGCGATCAGTTTAATATTGCGGCCGAATATTTCCGGCCCTTTATTATCTTTGAACATGCCGTCGATACCACGATACGCCTAGCCACGTCGCATGCCCCGGACGGGGAAACCGCGCAGGCGACTGACGGAACGATGCTCTATACCAGCTTTTCCTGGGCGCCGAAGCGGTCCGACGATCTTATGTACCTGAACGCCTTCGCGGCGCATGACAATTATGCCCCGGCGGCGCGGGCCGCCGGCGGGCCGCTTGGCGGCACAGGATTGTTATTTGCCCCCAATGGTTTGGCTGGACCGGCAATTGGCAATCGGGCAAAAAAATCCTATGGCGGCGCCCTCGGCTACCAGATGTTTTTTTCCGGCGCCCTGCGGCGCAATCTGATATTCGAGATCGGCGGCAAGGTCGATAATACGCCTGGCGGTATTGATCGAATCGGTGCGGCGGTGCGCTATTCTCAAGCGGTCGGCCAGCATACGTTCTTCGAAGTCGGCGGCTTCGCGGTGAATCAGGAATCGATCAACGAAGCATATGGCTTGCGGACCAAGGTAAATATTATCTTCTAGAATCTTCTTCCCACCGGGGAGGTAACAGGGCAGGACGGCGCTTCGCCGGTCCTGTCTTTTGTGTCACGGGAAGCGTCGATAAATATCCCCGTAGTCCCTTCCAGGCTGTTCCCATGGTTACGTCGGGGGTTTTTGCCCCACCCCGCCCGTGCGCAGAGGTCCGGGCACGGTCAGAATCGAGCCTTCCCGTGAGACGGTCCCATGGGTCTTGAATCAAATAGAGTCTTGACGCCAGTTAAAGCGGGCCGTTAAGTGAACAACAAGAATAAACAGTTAACTGGGAAGGTGTCATGAAAATTTTGTCGCTCAGAAGCATGGCTTTGTGGTTGGTTTTACTGGCCGCAGCGTTCGCCTATGCGCCGAAAGCCAGCGCCGAGCCATATTTTCAAGGCCCGCGTTCCTGCCAGGAATGCCATAAGGAAATAGGCAAGACCTGGGAGGAAACCAAACATTTCCTGTCTTACCGCACGGCGCACAAGAACAAGATTGCGAAGAAGATCGCCATCGCCGTGGGCGGCAAGAAAAACATGAAACGAAACAAGAAATGCAGCATCTGCCACTATTCGACCGAACAGAAAAAGCCCGATGGCAAGGCCAAGGTGAAGTACGGCCCGTCATGCGAAAGCTGCCACGGCGCCGCATCTGACTGGGAAGACATGCATTTGAATTATGGCGGCAAGGACGTCAAGAAAGAGCAAGAGACGCCAGAGCACAAGAGCAAGCGAATAGCCGATTCCACCGCAGCCGGACTGGCCTGGGCCGCGAATCCATACGATATTGCGGTCAACTGCGCCAAGTGCCACGGCCTGGCCCGGCCCGAAATCAGCAACGAGGATTTCGCCAAGATGCTGGGGGCCAAGCATCCGCTCAAACAATCCTTCGAAATCGTCATGTACTCGCAGGGTAAAATGCGCCACTGGCCCGATAAACGTTCACCGGCGCAATTGGCCAGACTGTTCATTGCCGGCCAGGCGGCGAAACTGGTTTCTGCCACTGCGGCGTTAGCCAAGCCTTCGGACGCCGCCTACAAGGCGGTCCAGGAAAAGCGCGCCGCCGACGCCAGGGCCGCCCTGCAAGTCGTTCCGCAGGCGGCGGCACTGATCGCTTCGCCGAGCGACGCCAATGCCCGCCAGATGATGCAGAAGATCGGCCAGCAGGATATGTCTGGCCTGGTAAACGGATTGTTTCCGTGCCCCGCCGCAGAAAAGAAAAACCTGCGGCAATGTTAGGGCCGGTCGCCCTCCTCGCTACCGACGAACCCGTGTTCTTGTAAGTAATCAAAGACGCGGATGGCGGCCTCATCGGGGTTCATATCCGCCGTCTTAAGGATTATCTCGGCGCTTTCCGGCGGCTCGTACGGTGAATCAAAGCCGGTGAAGTTCTTGATCTCGCCAGCCCGGGCTTTCTTGTAAAGCCCCTTGGGGTCGCGGGCCTCGCAAATATCCAGCGGAGTATCTACGAAAACTTCGATAAACTCGCGATTATCCAGCAATTCGCGCGCCATGCGCCGCTCGGCCCGAAATGGCGAGATAAACGAAACCAGGCAGATTAATCCGGCATCAACCATCAATTTCGAAGTCTCGGCGACCCGGCGGATGTTCTCGACCCGGTCAGCATCGGTGAACCCCAGGTTTTTATTGAGGCCATGGCGCACATTGTCGCCGTCAAGGGTATATGTGTGCTGCCCGATCCGGTGCAGTTTCTGTTCAACCAGATTAGCGACGGTCGATTTGCCGGACGCCGACAGGCCGGTGAACCACAACACCGCCGGTTTCTGGTTTTTCATTTCCGAACGGGCCAGCTTATCGATGCCCAGGGCCTGCCAATGGATGTTGTCGGCCCGGTACAGTCCGAATTCAATAACCCCGGTGGCCAGCGTGTGCCGGCTTTCCCTATCCAGAATGGTGAAACGGCCTGTGGTCTGGTTATCCTTGAACGGGTCGTACGGAATGGGGCTGGCCAGTGCCAGATTGCAGGCCCCGGCATCGTTCAGGCGCATGGTCTTGCCGGCGTCGCGTTCCAGGGTATGCGGATTGACGATATGCTTGATGTCGGTGATCGATGCGGCAATCACCCTTTCACCCATTTTCAGCAGATATGGACGGGACGGCAGCAAAGGGTCTTCATGCTGCCACAGTAATTTGACCCTGAACTGGTCGGAAAGCTGGGCCCGGTCATCTACCTTGCAGATAATGTCGCCGGGCGAAACATCGACGCCGTCCCGCAAGCCGAGTTCGGTTTTGCCGTCGCCGGCCCGCACGGTATCGACCACGGCGGTATCGGCGGACGGTAGTACGACGATACTTTCGCCGGGGGCTATCGCGCCGCCGGCCAGCGTCCCGGTAACCGTGCCGGCGCTTACGCCATCGACCAGAAACCTGAAAGAACCGTTATGATCCGGCCCGGCCGGGTCGATTCCGGCCAGCAGGTCCGGCAGGGTCGGCCCCTGGTACCAGGGCATGGCGTCGCCGCCGTCCAATGAAATCGGTACGCCGCCATGAATCGTCAGGTCCAGAAGTTCGCCGTATTTTCTGAATTTGCCGTCGATATCGTCGAAGATATCCTGGGAATAATCAACCAGATCCATTTTGCTGACGGCAAAAACGGCATCCATAACGCCAAGGACCGTCAGGGCATGGCATTGCCGGTAAATATCATCGCTGATTCCCCGGCGGGCATCGATGACGACCACGGCAAAATCCGCGTCTGCGGCGGCGGACGCCAGGCCCGCCATGAAATACTCCCGGCCCGGCGTATCGATGGCAGTTTCATCTTGCAGTTGATCGACAATAGTGCTTTTACCGGCGCCGTCACCACCACATACAATAATATGTTTCATATTCAATCCGTTACTGTTCGGAAGCAACTTTCCATAGTCAGGTGGCTGCTGTCACTAAAAAGTTAAATCCGGGTGCCATCTTTCGGCATTATACTTGTTGCCGGGGCCATGAACGATTAGATTTGGCGCTGCCGACACAGACAATTCGAGGACTGTATCTTGACCTTTCCAGACCGGAAATACCCCGACACGGGCACCTACGTCGACGATTATTTTACGGCTTACGCAAGAAGCGCCGCGTCGGTGGACCGCAATTTGCTGGCCCGGGCGGCGGCGTTGCTGGCCGATGCCTACGGGCGCGGCGGCAATGTTTATTCCTGCGGCAATGGCGGTTCGGCGGCGATCTCCAATCATCTGGTCTGCGATCACCAGAAAGGCATCCAGGCCGATACCGATCTGACGCCCAGGGTCCATTCGCTTAGCAGCAATATCGAAATTATTACCGCTATCGCCAACGACATATCCTACGACGATGTTTTTATCTTCCAGTTGCGCTCGATGGCGCAAGCCGGCGACGTGCTGATAACCGTCAGTTCATCCGGTGATTCCGAAAACGTCGTCCGGGCGGCGCGGTGGGCGCGGGATAACGGGATCGATGTCATCGCCATGACCGGGTTCGAAGGCGGTCGCTCCGGCCCGCTGGCCACGGTTAACCTGCACGTGACCGGCGATAACTATGGTGTCGTCGAAGACATTCACCAGTCGCTGATGCACATCCTGGCGCAATATCTGCGCATGGACAGAATGGCCGAAAACCTGATCGGGGATCGCAAGTTCTAAAACTGCGGCGGCTACGCCTGCCCGGAAGCGGTGGATGGCCCGCGCAACCCGGTGGCGGTTACGGTTACCCGCACGGTTTCCTTAAGGTTTGAATCGAAGGTGGAGCCGAAAATAATCAGGGATTGCGGATCTATTTCCTTGCGCACCCGGTTGGCCGCCTCATCAACCTCAATCAGCGTCATATCGTCGCCACCGGTAATGTTTATCAGCACGCCTTCGGCGCCACGAATCGACGATATATCCAGCAGCGGGTTGAATATGGCGGCCTCGGCGGCCTTGACGGCACGGTCCGCCCCGGTGCCCTCGCCGACCCCCATCATGGCCCTGCCCCGGCACTGCATCACGGTCCTGACGTCGGCGAAATCCAGGTTAATCAGGCCCGGCAGGACAATCAGGTCGGTGACCGAGCGGATGGCCTGATACAGCACCCCGTCCGCCCGCTTAAAGGCTTCGGCGAAGGTGGTTTTGCTGTCGATCACGCGAAACAGGTTCTGGTTGGGAATGACGACCATGCAGTCGACGTTTTCTTCCAGGGTTTGCAGGCCGTCGGTGGCGGCGCGCATCCGGCGGCGACCCTCGAAATCAAACGGCGTGGTCACCACCCCGACGGTCAGGGCAAGCTGCTCGCGGGCCGCCCGGGCGATAACCGGGGCGGCGCCGGTGCCGGTGCCGCCACCCATGCCGGCGGCAACGAACACCAGGTTATAGCCGGCTAGGTTGCGGTGAATGTCATCGATGGATTCCTCGGCCGCCATGCGACCGCGTTCCACATCGGCGCCGCAGCCCAGGCCGCCGGTCAGGTGCGGCCCCAATTGCAGGATGTGTTCGGTCTTGCAATTACCAAGCGCCTGGGCATCGGTGTTGCCGGCCATGAATTCGACCCCGCCCATACCGGACCGGATCATATTGTTGACGGCGTTGCCGCCGGCCCCGCCGACGCCGATAACGCCGATCCGGGCGCCGTATAGATCGCCATTGTTGTCATCGGGCATGCCAATTTCCAGGGACATGGTCATCATCCAGACGGAAGTTCATAAAATGTTCTGTCCGGGTGATTATATTTTTTGAAAACCAGTTTGACCATGCTTTGTTTGACGGCGCTTCCATGACCTGCCGACGGCTTCGCGTCTAAAGTCTTCCGTGAATGCTCGTTGTGTTCGTTTGCTCATAAGGACCTCTTGAACGACCCTATGGTATGGGGGCCAGTCCTGATTGGAACCCGATCCGCGAAATTCATTAGGGCCAGCGGTCATCGCACCGCATCAACAGGCCGGACACATGACCGCACCCAACCGGGGGCGGATCAAATCAAAAAACTCTTGCAATGCAGAGGCTGTCCACACATGACAATGCCGACCGTGCAGCTTTCAGAAATTAACCTTACGCAATAGATCTACGAGATCACTTGAATTTAATTTGTCTCCCATGAGTCGTTTAAATGTTGCGGGCATTATGGCCTGTATCAGAATGAACAGACACGTTCAGGGTTGATCTGAGAATCAAGGCACTAAGGAGGCGTAATTGGAACACTTTCGAGCAATTGTCGTAGGTGGCGGGGTGACCGGTTGTAGCATCCTGTATCATCTCGCCAAGTCCGGTTGGAAAGACGTTCTGTTGTTGGAACGCTCCGAACTCACCTCTGGCTCGACCTGGCACGCGGCTGGCAACCTGTTTGCCCTGACCAGTCCGTCCAGTGTTCAGAAAATGCATGTATATTCGATTCGAATGTATGAGGAGCTGGAACGCGAGATCGGTCATGAGATCGGCTATCATCCGACGGGTGGCATGCATCTGGCGTGCTCCAAGGAAGAACGGATAAGTCTGGCCAACGCCCGCGCCCGCGCGCGGCGTAACGGGGTCGATGCCGAATGGATATCGCTGGACGAGGCAAAGCGCCGGGCCCCGGTTCTTAACACTGGCGGCTTGGAGGGCGTTTTGTGGGAGCCCACCAAGGGCCATGTGGATCCGTCCTCGGCAACAAACGCATATGCCACCATGGCGCGGAATTATGGCGCCTCCATCCGACGCCACACGCCGGTCCTGGAAACAAACCAAACGCCCGATGGTGGATGGGAAGTGGTGACCGGCTCGTCTACGATCAAGGCGGATGTGGTGATCAACGCAGCCGGCCTGTGGGCCCGCGAGGTGGGTGCGCTGGCCGGAATTTCATTTCCCCTGCTGCCGGTCGAGCATCATTATCTCTTAACCGAAAGTATCCCCGAAATTGCGGCCATGGAGAACGAGTTGCCGACGATCGGCGACTCCGAGAATGCTTATTACTCCCGCCAGGAAGGGGACGGGCTCCTGCTTGGCGCTTACGAAGACACTTGCCATCTTTGGGCAGAGAAAGGGACACCGCTTGATTTCGGCCATGAATTGCTGCCCGATGACGTCCAACGAATGGAGCGAAATTTCCAATTGGCCATCGAACGCATGCCGTGCCTTGAACGGGCCGGCATTAAGAGTGTCATCAACGGCCCGATGATTTTCTCTCCCGACCTGGGGCCGATGATCGGCCCTCATCCGGCGCTCAGGAATTATTTTTGCGCCGTTGGTGTCATGACCGGCTTTAACCAGGCGGGCGGGATTGGCCGGATTCTGGCCGACTGGATCATTGAAGGTGAGCCGGAGTTGGACATTAATGTTTGGGATGTCGCTCGTTTCGGCCCTTGGGCGGGCCGCAACTTCACCCGGGCACGAACCCTGTATTTTTATGAACACCGGGACGATCGCGTCTACCCCCATCAGGAATATGATGCCGGACGACCGGTGCGTACGTTCCCCATTCATGACCTCTTGGCCTCCAAAGGCGTCGTGTTTGGCATGTCCAACGGTTGGGAAAATCCACTGTGGCAAGCCCGCCCGGGTGACGAAACGTTTGACATATACAGTTTTAACCGTGGAAATTGGTGGGATGCGGTCGGGGAGGAATGCTTGCGAACGCGGGAGTCGGTCTCGTTGTTCGAGGTGTCGACCTTTGCCAAGTATTTTGTCTCCGGCGCAGGCGCTGAAGCGGCCCTTGATCACGTGTTGGCCGGGCGCATTCCGAAAGCTGTCGGTCGCACCGCTCTCTCGCCCATGCTGTCGACAAAGGGCAGGATTATCGGAGACTTTACCGTAACCCGACTGGGCGAGGATTCTTTCCTCATGTTGGGTGCGGGATCCATGCAAGGCATCCACAATCGCTGGTTCAGGGAAAATCTGGATGGTGGCGATGTGGTGTTCGAGAACCGTTCGGATCATTGGACTGGATTGCAAATTGCTGGACCGAACGCTCGCCAACTTCTTCAGCGGATCGCCGGAGAGGACGTTTCGAACGAAGCCTTTCCATTTCTCTCGGGCCGAAAGATGGAACTTGAAGGAGCTCCCCAGGCGGTCGTTGTACGCGTTTCGTTTACGGGCGAACTGGGGTATGAAATCTATACGCCCTCCATGTATCAGCGCGGCCTATTCACCGCCCTAATGAAAGCCGGCGAGGATCTGGGATTGGGCTTGGCGGGGGAGCGGGCTTTGATGAATCTGCGCCTGGAAAAGAGCTTTCCGAGCTGGGGCGCAGAACTCTCACCGGATTATACGCCGATGGAACCGGGCATTGATCGCTTCGTGCGCTTCGATAAATGTGATTTCATCGGTCGGGATGCTGTCATGGTCGCCCGGGAAAAGGGCTTGACCGAGAAGCTGGCGACCTTTGCCGTTGAGGCGGACAATGCCGATTGCTCCGGGGGCGAGCCCATTTTCTATAATGGCGAATATGTTGGCTACACTTCGTCCGGTGGCTACGGATATAGTATTGGAACCAGCATTGCCTTGGGTTTCATCCACCCTGATTTACATGAGGATGGCGCCACCTTTGAAATCGAAATCAATGGGAGAAACCACACGGCGCGGCAATCGGTGGCACCACTGTACGATCCGCAAGGAATACATATGAGAGCTTAACAATGACCATCGTATTTTCGGTGTACGGCTATCGACCAAGCATAGTCGAGTAGGGTGCCCCATGAGAATACAGGCCGATCGATGGCATTCTGAATAGCCCTGGCGAAAGGAGGATAGCCGGTGCATTCAAGGACCAATGCACCTAAATTCGGGTGGTCGGCGACGATGCTTTCGGCCGCCGTGACCATCTCCGACTCGGCTTTGGCGAAATTCGCACCCGGAGGGTCGCTGCGTAAACCTTGGGTGTTCCACAATTTTCTAAATTCGGGGTAATCAGAACCACACCGCTCATAGAAGTCGAACAACTGATAATTGGAATTCAAATGAACGCCGACGGACTCCAGGTGCCGGTCCGTCAGTCCCTCGGGTGCTCCTGTCAACACGCCAACGAGTTTTTCCGAACCGACCAACTGTTGCGCCCAAGGTATCTGCAACAGGCTTGACATGAAAACCGGCACGTTGAGCCGTTGCGCGACGTCGCGTTGGTAGTAAGCGAAGAACCCACATTCCGCGGCGATTGCCCGGCATCCCATGCTTTCTAGCCTGAGGGCCGCGGCGACTATGGACGGCAATAAAGCGTTTTTATCGGAATTTACATCATCAACCAGGTTTTCGATGTCGACCCCCTCGGCAATGTCGTATTGAACCGGAAACGGCCAACCGCTGGCGTTACGTAAATCGCCGGGAAAGCCGGGATAAACGTCCTGTAGAATGATCACACCTAAACCCATGCCGTAACAGGAATGGTCCTTGCGCGCCAGAATGTTGCTTAACGCCATGTCATTTTCTCCGATCGATAACAAACCTTCAAGCCGGTACTTTGTAGAAACGTCTCCCGGATCGACAAATGAATTCGATTGTAAAGGACTTGAATACAGTTTACATCGCCGTTTCAGCGGCGATGGTGTGCAGCCAGTTGCTGAACTTGCGGACGATGGAACGACTTCGGGCTCGATCCGCGATGAGCAGGCTGTACTTGCATTCGCTAACCATCTTCTTCACCGGCAACAGAACCAGATGGCCGCGGTTGATCAAGTGTTCGGCTGTCGGGCGGGGCGCCATAGCGATGCCGATGTCGAGATGCGCCGCCTGCAGAGCAGCGGCGCGCGTGTCCACCTCCAGCCGATTTTCGCCGATACCGTCCGGCATTCCATTAGCAACGAACCAATCTGACCATTCGTTAGGTGAGAAGCTGCACGAGATAAGACGATGACCGGCAATGTCCCCGGATCCGGTAATCGGCCCATTTTTTTGAAGGTAGCCAAAGCTGCAAACCGGTGACTTGGTCTCTTCGAATAGTAAAACACTGTTTCTGCCGATAGATGAAGCTGTGCGCCAACGGATGGCCAAGTCGATGTCGGAGCCTGAAAAATCGACTTCCTCGGGATGAGTTACAAGGCGCACGTCGGCATCTGGATACTTTTTCTGAAAGTCGGGCAACCGCGGAATCAGCCACAACTGAGCCAGTGATACCGGGAGATTGAGGGTGACCTGGTTACTTTGTAAATGTTCTGAAGCCTGTTGTGTGGCGTATTCCAACCGGTCCAGGGAATCG
>VAPM010412785.1_pt1 | contig 10882 bp, 11 predicted proteins | sample 3395091 | NCBI WGS metagenome assembly VAPM01 (sample SAMN08290445, study PRJNA428436) | hydrothermal vent metagenome | isolation source: Deep-sea hydrothermal vent chimney 3 | place: Pacific Ocean: Juan De Fuca Ridge | reverse complement strand
TATACCTGAATTTGGCTGCAATAATGGGTTATCTTGACGTAATTTTTGCCTGTTGGTCACTGTAAACAATTGTATCATGGCAGTATAAAAATATGGAGAGCGGTATTGTGACAATTCAACTTGCCGAAATTTTGGCTTTGGAAAAGGCGGTCTGGCAGGCATTGGTTGATGGCGACGCGCGCCGTGATGCTGAATTGCTAAGCAAGGATTTTCTGGGTGTCTACCCAAGTGGTTTTTCCGACAGGGACGGCCATATTGGGCAGCTTGCAGATGGCGCAAGTGTTGCGGCTTATGAATTGAGCGCGTTGCATTTACGCCCCCTTTCACCTGATCTGGCGCTGTTGTCCTATCGGGCAGATTTCACAAGATCCGGGGCAGGGGTGCCTGAAGTCATGTTGGTCAGTTCACTATGGCAGCGCGAAGGTTTGGGCTGGGTAAATATCTTTAGTCAGGACACCCCGTTATTGGATTGAGCGGTTGACCGGAAAGCCAACGCGTTTCAGTGTTGGACCATGGAATTTTCAAAGCGCATCACCCGCAGCCCACAGGCATTTGACCCGGATCGGGGAAGCGAGATTGCGCAGCTGTTTGCAGAGCTTCCGAAAGAAATAGTTGATGTGCTTGCCGGGGCGGGCGGGTCTAGCCCCTATCTTTATGGCCTGATGCATCAGCAGAACGACTGGTTGTGTCATATTTTACAGGGATCGCCTGAGGACGGATTTGAAGCGGTACAAAACGGAATTAGAACGATACCAACATCCGAGCTTGCGCGCGGATTACGCCAGGCCAAGGCGCAGGTCGCATTGTTGACCGCGCTGTGTGATCTGGCCGGTGTCTGGACGCTTGAGCAGGTTACCGGTGCGTTGACTGAGTTTGCTGATATGGCGGTTGATTGTAGTGTCCGTTCGCTGGTCAAAGCTGAGATAGAACGGGGCAAACTGCCCGGTATGGGGGCGCAGGACGTGGCCACTGCTGCCGGGATGACGGTGCTTGCCATGGGGAAAATGGGTGCCCATGAGCTGAATTATTCATCTGATATTGACCTGATTTGTCTGTTTGATGAAACCAGATTTGAACCGGATGAGTATGGGGAAGCGCGCGCGGCGTTTATCCGGGTGACCAGGCGCATGGCCGCGATGCTGTCAGACCTGACCGGGGACGGGTATGTGTTTCGCACAGACCTGCGGTTAAGGCCCGACCCGTCGGTGACGCCTGTGTGTCTGTCTATGGAAACGGCTTTACAGTATTATGAAAGTGTTGGTCGCACCTGGGAACGCGCCGCCCATATTAAGGCAAGGCCCTGTGCCGGGGATGTTCAGGCGGGATGGAAGTATCTGGAGCAATTGCGCCCGTTTATCTGGCGTAAACATCTGGATTTTGCGGCAATTCAGGATGCCCATGATATGCGTTTGCGTATCCGCCGCCACAGGAAGCTGCATGGCCCGATTGTGCTGGAGGGGCACGATATGAAACTGGGGGCAGGGGGTATACGTGAAATTGAGTTCTTTACTCAGACCCGCCAGATTATTGCCGGTGGCCGTGACGAGAGCCTGCGCGCGCGCGGTACAATCAAGGCGTTGGAAGAATTGGTTGCCAGAGGCTGGGTTGAAAAGGAAGTTGCGAATGTACTGACAGCGGACTATGGCGCGCACCGTGAAATTGAACATCGCCTGCAAATGATCAATGATATGCAAACCCACGAATTACCCAAATCGGATGCGGATTTTACCCGGTTGGCGATGCTGTCGGGTCGTGATGTCACCGAGATGCGTACAGATATTGCCCGAAGACTGGAACGTGTTGCAAATGTAACCGAAGGTTTCTTTGCGCCACAAGTCAGTGGACCTGACGGTGTGGAACTGACCCCAGCTATGGCTGACATTGTGGATCGGTGGCAGACCTATCCGTCACTGCGTTCTGATCGTGCTGTGGAAATATTTGAGCGGTTAAAGCCAGAGATACTTGAGCGATTGCAGGTTGCCGCGAAACCTGAGGAAGCGCTTATTCAATTTGATAGTTTTCTGGCTGGATTACCCGGTGGTGTTCAGGTGTTTTCGATGTTTGAAGCCAACCCGCATTTGGTTGATTTAATCGTTGATATTGCGGCAACGGCACCCCGACTGGCAAAATACCTGGGGCGCAACGCGCAGGTATTTGATGCGGTGATTGGTGGTGATTTCTTTGCGCCATGGCCTGAATTAGAAGGTTTGAATAGCAATTTTCAATCAGCGCTTACAGCAACCAGCAGCTATGAGGGACAGTTGGATGCCGCAAGGCTGTTGATGAAGGAATGGCATTTCCGAATTGGGGTACACCATTTGCGGGGTCTGATAAATGCGCAGGCCGCCGGCAAGCAGTATGCCCAGTTGGCGCAGGCGGTTTTGAACAGCGTCTGGCCCATTGTACTGTGCGAATTTGAAACCAAGCATGGGCCAGCGCCTGGCCGGGGTGCGTCGGTTCTTGGCATGGGGTCTTTGGGGGCCGGGCAGCTATCGGCGGAGTCTGATCTGGATCTGATTGTAATCTATGATCCTGATGGCGCAGAGTTTTCCGAGGGGCGACGACCACTGGCAAGCCGCAGTTATTATGCCAGGCTTACACAGGCCCTGGTAACGGCCCTAAGCGCGCCCATGGCGCAGGGGCGTCTGTATGAAGTGGATATGCGTTTGCGGCCTTCGGGGCGCTCAGGACCGGTGGCAACGTCATTTGAGGCTTTCAAATCCTATCAGTTGAACGAAGCATGGACATGGGAACATCTGGCGCTGACACGGGCGCGTCCGGTGGCCGGGGATGATACGCTGGGGCAGGATATTGAGGGTTTTCGACGGGAATTGATTGCACGCCCATATGACGCCCGTGCGATTTTGGATGACGTATCTGAGATGCGCGGCAGGCTGGCCCGGGAAAAGCCAAGCCTGGGGGATTTTGATGCCAAACAAGGGGCGGGCAGGATGCAGGATATTGGTCTGCTGGCACAATGTGCGGCCCTGTTGGCGGGGGAACCGGTGCAAAATGTGCGGCGACAGCTGGATTTGGGTAGTCGTAAGGGCTGGATTGCCGAGGCAAGTATTCTAAAGCTACAACTGGCTTATGATCTATTGTGGAAGCTGCAATCAGCTGGCCGGTTGTTAACCGGTGAGACTTTGAAGACGGATGATATTGGTCAGGGGGGGGTGGATTTTCTGCTAAGGGAAACCGGGGCAAAAAATGTGAAAGAACTGGTTGAAATGGTGCAATCAGCTACGCAAAGTGCCGCTGACGTAATAGAGACGGCAATGGGTTCTGTTCCAAAGTCGAATTAACCGGGTTTAAGATTGGGTCTGAATATGAACTTGCAGGAAATTGACAAAAGCGAACTGATCCTGGAAAGTTTTCGCATTGAGGGTATTCAACTTAGCGAGTGTCGTTCAATTTTTTTGGACTGGGCACTAAAACTGCCCGACGGTGTTGATCAGAAAACAGCGATCAGATTTCTAATTGAACAATACAGTGAAATCGACCCGGATCATCCAATGCGTATTGTCCTTAAGGAGGGGTTGGGCGCTGTTTCCAAGACTGGCCGTCGCGGAGGGCGGGCGAACCGTATTCGTAATTTGACCTGAATAACCTGCAAGTATTTGCATTTTTGAATGTATTAATATAGAGCTTACCCTGCAAATGGGAGGCAAACATGAAAAATTACCAAATACTTTGCGCGATTGCTGTGATGGCCACAGGCGCATTTTCAACAACTGCGCTGGCTGAAACTGTAAACTACCTGCGTAAGGGCAAAGAGACCGTAGCCGTTTCAAATGATGGCGGTACCCTGTCTTGTCTGAGAGTTTCCGATGGTTTTGAGATGTGCAATGGTATGGTAAAACAAAGTGACGGCACCTGGACCGGTAAAAATATGCGCCATCCGGCGATGCCAAAATTTATGAAATTTAACGGCACTGTCACCTTTACCGAGGCTGGTCTGAATATCCGCGGCTGCGCCCTGGGGATATGCAAAGCCGAAGATTGGTTGAAGAACTAATTCTGAATTTGGGCAGCAATATGGGCTAAGCGCTCAATCGCTGCCCAATCCTGATTGGCCACTGCCGTTTTTGGGGCAACCCATGACCCACCAACACAGATTGTGTTATTAAGGGCCAGATAATCAACGGAATTTTGCGGGGTTATGCCGCCGGTGGGGCAAAAGCTGACCTGTGGAATTGGGGCGCCAATGGCCTTTAGGGCAGGCGCGCCGCCTGAAGCCTCTGCCGGGAAAAATTTTTGAACACTGTAGCCGCGTTCCAGCAAAACCATCACTTCAGTTGCAGTGGCCGCACCGGGCAGCAGCGGCAATTCCTGATCTTCACAAGCCTTGAGCAACATCTCAGTTGCACCGGGGGAAACACCGAATTGAGCACCGGCTTCTTTGGCTGCGGACACGTCCTGCGGTGTGAGCAAAGTTCCCGCGCCAACAATGCCGCCGGGCACTTTTGCCATTTCACTAATCGCTTGCAGCGCGGCAGGCGTGCGCAACGTCACCTCTAAAACGGGCAAACCGCCGGCAACCAAAGCACTGGCAAGTGACTTGGCATATGTTGCGTCTTCTACGACAAGCACAGGTATCACCGGTGCAAGGCCACAGATTTCCAGATTTCGTTGGCTTGCGTCCTGCGGTGTCATTTTACGTTCCTGTATTGGGTTGCATCAGACGACAACGCTTGCCCCGGTGTCGCCGGAGCCGACATTTTGGCGGAAAACCTGAAAAAGTTCGCGACCCATTCCCGTTTGATCCGTTTCCAGGTCGATTTCAACTGGCGTTCGGTTTTCAAAATCTTTTTCCAACACGTCCAGTTTACCGTTTATCGCATCAACAGTTACCATGTCTGCGTCACGAAGTTTCGCCAACGCTCCACCGCTGGCCGCTTCCGGGCTGACATGAATGGCGGAGGGCACCTTGCCTGAGGCGCCGGACATCCGACCATCCGTTACCAGCGCAACCTTTAGCCCGCGATCCTGAAGCACAGACAAGATCGGCGTAAGCGAGTGCAGTTCCGGCATCCCGCGGGCGCGTGGACCCTGAAAGCGGACGACGACAACTGTATCGCTGGTGAATTCACCAGCCTTAAAGGCAGTTTTCACTGCGTCCTGATCATGGAAAATTCGTGCGGGCGCCGTTACGGTCTGATGTTCCGGGGCGACAGCGGACACTTTCATGACACCGGCGCCGATATTCCCGCGAAGCTGTGCCAGCCCGCCAGAAGATTGAAACGGATTGGAAACCGGGCGAAGGATTTTTTCATTATGCGAGTTTTCAGGCCCGTCCACCCAACGGATATTGTTACCTTCCAGTTTGGGTTCACTTGAATAGTGTGCCATGCCTTTGCCGGTGATCGTTTTGGTGTCAGGATGCATTAGTCCGACATCCAGCAATTCCCCGATCATATAGCCCAACCCGCCCGCTGCATGAAAATGGTTCACATCCGCAAGGCCGTTTGGATAGACCCGGGCCAGCAGGGGGGTAATGCTGGAAATATCGGCGAAATCCTGAGGTTCCAAAATGATGCCGGCTGCACGTGCCATTGCAGGCAAATGCAATACCAGATTTGTTGAGCCACCGGTTGCCATCAAACCCACAATGCCATTCACAAATGTTTTCTCACTTAGAATATGTCCGGCTGGGGTATATTCATTTCCCAATGCGGTAATTTGCAGCGCCCTTTGCGTGCCGGCGATTGTCAGTGCTTCACGCAAAGGCGTGTTTGGGTTCACAAATGATGACCCTGGCAGGTGAAGCCCCATAAATTCCATCAGCATCTGGTTGGAGTTGGCGGTGCCGTAAAATGTACAGGTGCCCGGCCCGTGATACGCGGCCATTTCCGCTGCCATTAATTCTTTGCGTGATATTTCACCAGTGGCAAATAGTTTGCGAATACGGGCTTTTTCATCATTTTCCAAACCGCTGGTCATGGGGCCGGCAGGTAGAAATACTGCGGGGATGTGACCGAAGGATGCGGCAGCCATTACAAGGCCGGGTACAATTTTATCGCAAACACCCAGGAATACAGCGGCATCGAAGGTGTTGTGAGACAGGGCGATCCCCGCTGACAGGGCAATAACATCGCGCGAAAAAAGGCTAAGCTCCATGCCATTCTCGCCCTGTGTGATCCCATCGCACATGGCCGGAACGCCGCCTGCGACCTGCGCTGTCGCGCCATTTTTCCGGGCCGTTTTCCGGATCAGCTCTGGGTAGGTTTCGTAGGGTTTATGGGCTGACAACATGTCATTATAGGCGGTTATTATGCCAAGATTTGGCGCGTTGCAGGCCGCCTGTTGCCCCTGATCTTCAACATTTGCGGCAAAGGCGTGGGCCTGCCCGGAACAGGACAGATGTGCACGACAGGGGCCGTTTTCGCCGGCCCTTTTGATATTTTCCAGGTAGCGCTTGCGCGAGACAGTGCTGCGGAGGATAATATTTTGTGTTATTTTATGAAGTGCTGGATGAAGCGACATCGCGGATCCGATGGGTTTGTTTCATTTGGGTCGATTACTGCTAGCGCTAACAATTGAATAAATCAACGGCTGATTTGTATCGTTTGGTTGTTTTTACAAAAGAATTTCCTGTTTGCCTGATATACCCGTTCCGGCTTTGTTTAAGAGTTATTTTAACTTTCAATCTTATTGATTTTAAGCCAACTATACGGCTGATTGAGCTGTCAAAAAAATGGAGGATTGCTTGGTGCGTGCGATAGGGATTTTGGTATTTGTTTTGTTGGCAGCGTGTTCCGGGGAAACAACAGGGCTGTTTGGCCAGGGAACTGAGGGGCCAGAGAGAACGGTGGACGTGACCCAACTGCCGCCAATGCGTGTAACAAACGTGACGGTGGTTGTGCCTGAAACATTGCTGGTTTCAGAAGAAAACAGCTATAAACCTGTTGCCGATATTGTCTGGCGTGGCGATCCATTTGGTGACCGATACGAGCAGGTACAGGATATAATTAAAGCCGCCGCCGAGCTTGGTGTTTCACAAATGCGGGGTGATTTGGCAGTAGATGTTAATATAGAAGTCACCCGGTTTCACGCAATTACGGAAAAGACCCGTTATTCCATTGGTGGTGTGCATGAGATTAGTTTTCTTTTGACAGCAACCAATAGCGATACCGGTGAAGTCGTTATTCCAACCTATCAGGTCAATTCTGAATTGGATGCCTTTGGCGGTGATCAGGCGATTGAGGCGGATCGTATGGGGTTGACTCAGAAACATCGGATTTCACAGTTTATTTCTTCGGTTATTCTGAAGGAATTGACAGGCATGGTGCCGGTTGAACCGGCCGCAAATGCCGGCTGAGCAGCGTGCGATTGTATTTGGCGACAAAAATTGAAAGCTGTTCTGGACGCTTGCGTGCTTTATCCGACAATATTGCGCGAAATTTTGATGGGACTTGCGGATAAGAAGTTGTTTGTACCGCTTTGGTCGGATCGAATTCTGGAAGAATGGGCAAGGGCGGCCGCCCGGTTGGGGGCGGAACAGGAAATTATTTGTCGCGGAGAAATTGCTGTTTTACGCGCAAATTGGCCGGAAGCGAATATTGTTGCCGCGCCGGAAATTGAGACGGGGTTATACCTGCCGGATGCGAATGACGTACATGTTCTGGCAGCTGCAATATCCAGCGAGAGCCCTTTGATTATCACCGCAAATCTCAAAGATTTTCCACAAAAATACCTGTCAGAGTTTGGCCTAACTGCCGTTCATCCCGACATGTTTCTTTGCCAGTTGTTTGGTAATTCACCAGATATTGTTGCGGAACAGGCTTTAAAGGTTAAAGACGAAGCCGAGCGGCTTTCAGGGCAGGTTTGGCCGGTACGTAAATTGTTGAAAAAAGCGCGATTGCCAAGGTTTGGTAAGACCGTTGAATTTTATGTTAACCAGACCTAGCTTGAGCGACATCCAATGTTCTGCTGCTCACATCATTTCCGCCATTTAGCTTCGTTGCTTTCAATTGCCAGCACCCGTTCCTTGGTCTTTGGATGGCTCATCAACCAAGCAGGAACAGTTCCGGCATTTTGTGCGGTAAGGTTTTCAAGCTTTGAAAACAGAGAGATTTGTGGATCAGTTCCAACGCCAATTTTAATCAACAACGCCGAGGCATAGGCGTCAGCTTCGTATTCGTCTGCCCTAGATAGCCGTGCGGCAAGCAGGTTTGTAAGAAACCCTGCAATATAGACACCGACACCAGGAATAAATCGTGACAGAACCATTGCAAGAGCGGTTCGCAATGCATTTTGGCCAGAGAAATCGATCATACGGCGTCTGGAATGTCCAAGCGCGACATGGCCCAGTTCATGGGCAATAACGCTGGCAAGTTCGTCAGCCGTAACGTCACCAGCCAGGTATTTCTTAAAGAACCCGCGGGTGATAAATATGCGCCCATCCGGTGCCGCAAGCCCGTTTACCGGCTCAATTTCATAGATATGAACGCGCACCCGCGGCAAATCCAGTGCTTTGGCCATTCGCTTAGTGAGTTGGATTAATGCCGGGTCCGCCAGTTCGGTCGATTTTGCATCCAGCTCTCGCCCTGTACGCCAGGCGGAAAACCGGTACATGAAAAACCCGTAAAGCAGGGCCAGCAGAATTGGGGCAAACTTGAGCATGGGGTTTATATGGGGTTGCTATGTGCGAAGGGCAAACAGATATTCCGCGCGCTTCAGGCTGGTTCAGTCGGTTTTCGGTGTTCTTTGCTTTTTTGGAAAGCCAATCGGCCCAGCAAAAGCATTAGGACACCGGCCGCGAGAAAGCCGCTAATATTACCTGCAATATCTGTGACCATTTCGATCTGGTCGGAAAATACAAAGCCGAGCCCGGTGTAAAGCGTTACCCAGACAGCTTCCCCGGCGGCAGAATAGAGGGTGAAAACTGTCCAGTTCAAGCCGTTGGCGCCGCCAATAAAATTAACGTAAGGACCAAGCGGGCTAAAGAGCCAGCGGGACAGGAATACACCTGTGCCCCCCCATTTTTCAGAAAAATCCCTGGCACGTTGAAAGAGAATGCGCCGCGATCCGCCTGTAGATTTCATGCGATCAACCAGACCGGAACCTTTTCGCCCGATGGCAAATCCGGTTTGGTCCCCTATGATGGCCCCAAGAAAGGCGGCAATAACCGTTGTAAACAGAGACAAATCTCCGGCGGCGGCAAATGCCCCGCCAGCAACCATCAGCAGTGAAGACGGAACCGGCACTGCAAGGCAGCTGAGAAATGTGACCACGGCAATCAGCCAAATACCATATTCGGGGATCAAGGCCATCAAACTGTCGTTCATTTGCTTTCAGCCCGAAATTCTGTGGCGGCAATCTGTATCCGGGCTTGCAGCTCGGCAAGGCTGATACCCTGGTTTATTGCAATTTCACTAAGGGTTTGACGGCGGCCCGGCATTTTTTCTGTGCCCAGAGCCATGTACATCACTTTTGGCGGTAAGTGCCAGGATTGGGCAACATAACGCGCTGTCATCCACCCCTGAATGTCCTGATCCTTTTTGTCGGGGTCTGACCAATACACCATGAAAACCACACTTCGGACGGCGAACATCACCGTCATTAGCGTGGCTAAAGTGAAACCCAGAGTCAGTAAGGGATGGCGGCGCATTGCGGAAATGTATCGTTTCATCTGCCAGTTTTATCCACGTTAATTAATAAGGCGGTAAGTCGGAATGAGACCGGATATTTAGCGTCAAATCAACCCCGGCCCCTCGCTGATATGTCAACGGCCCAGTGTTTTCATGCCACGCTCGATGCCGCCAAGTGTCATCGGGACCATGCGGTCCTTACCGAAAATATCCTGTACCATCGCAATTGATTGGGTGTAAGGCCAGTATTTTTCATTCAATGGATTTATCCATAATGTATCCGGCCACTGTTCTTTTGCACGCTGAAGCCAGATGCTGCCGGCCTCGGCGTTGGAATGTTCATTGGCACCGCCCGGATAGGCGATTTCGTAGGGTGACATACTGGCGTCGCCAACGAATATGCATTTGTAGTCAGTGCTGTAGGTATTGAGAATTTCCCAGGTTGGTGTCTGGTCGTTCCAGCGGCGGACGTTATCGCGCCACACCCCTTCATAAAGGCAGTTGTGGAAGTAGAAATATTCCAGATGTTTAAATTCACTACGCGCCGCACTGAACAGTTCCTCGACGGTTTTGATATAGGGGTCCATGGAACCGCCGATATCCAGAAACAGCAGAACCTTGACCGAGTTGCGCCGTTCGGGCCGGGTTTTGACGTCAAGATACCCGTGTTCCGCCGTTGCCCGGATGGTGCCATCAAGGTCAAGTTCTTCGTCCGCCCCGTCGCGGGCCCATTTGCGCAGACGTTTTAACGCGACTTTGATGTTACGTGTGCCCAGTTCAACGGAATCGTCCAGATTACGAAATTCGCGTTTGTCCCAGACCTTGACGGCGCGTTGGTGGCGGCTTTCGTTTTGGCCAATCCGGATACCTTCGGGATTATAGCCATAGGCCCCAAATGGCGACGTTCCGGCGGTGCCGATCCATTTGTTGCCGCCCTGATGCCGCCCTTCCTGTTCTTTCAGGCGTTCACGCAGTGTCTCCATCAATTTGTCAAAGCCACCCAGTGCCTCGATCCCGGCTTTTTCTTCCGGGCTCAGATGTTTTTCGGCGATTTTTTCCAACCAGTCAGCGGGCAGATCCATGGCCTGTAAAACTTGTTCAATTTTAAGGTCTTCCAGCCCCGAAAAACTGGCGGAAAAGGCGCGGTCAAACTTATCAAGATTACGTTCATCTTTGACCATGGCGCTGCGCGCCAGATAATAGAAACCGTCGATGTCATAGGTTGTCAGATTGGCGGCCATGCCTTCAAGAAACGTCAGAAACTCACGTAGCGAAACCGGCAGACCTGCCGC
>VAPM010432139.1_pt1 | contig 10901 bp, 7 predicted proteins | sample 3395091 | NCBI WGS metagenome assembly VAPM01 (sample SAMN08290445, study PRJNA428436) | hydrothermal vent metagenome | isolation source: Deep-sea hydrothermal vent chimney 3 | place: Pacific Ocean: Juan De Fuca Ridge | reverse complement strand
ATTCGATTACCCAATATTTCTTTGTGCTTTTTGAGAAAACTTTGAGCACTCTGTGTTAAAAAGATTAAACATTGAGGAAATTCCAATAACTTTAATTTTACGCAACACGCAACACGCAACACGCAACACGCAACATTCAACACTCAACACCTGCCACGCCGGTAGGCGGGCTTAACACTCCCAACAACTATTATTCGGTATTCTCTGTAGTTAATTCATTGTTTTTATAAGTAAGTCCATATCCAAACGGATACAAAGGTTTTTCAGAATCATAAGGCACATCTTCCAATTGTTTTTGTACAGCTTCCCAGCTCGAAGGCAATTCAAAAGGCATTTTGGCACTTGGGTTATATTCCCCGAAAAGGATCTTTGCCAATACCTCATCCGACGTACCAAAATCTGCAAGTAAAGCTTTCGCTTTTTTATTGATCTCGGTTAAAATTGCTGGTCTTTCTAAATTGATCACTACAATAGAAGGTTTTTGATCTATCAAATTAAAAATCTTGGTTTTTTCTTCTTCATTAAAATACAACCTGCCTTGGTGAAAGAAACTTTCTAAAAAATGATCGGTTCTTTCATCAAAAGGTGTCCGAATACGTGTAAGTATTACATCGGCATCAGCTGGATCGTTTACAACCTCACCGTATTTATTTAATACATCAGGAGTTAACATGCCATCTGTATATATTTTTGTTCCTTTTGGCAATGGCAATAGATTATCGTTCTTAAGTAAAACAGTTGATTTTGCCTGTGCGATCTTTCCTTTTTCTCTAAATTCATTCTTCCCCGCGGTTCTTAATGCTTCTTGTTCATCAACATACGGGTCATCAAAAAGTCCCAATCTAAATTTATCTCTAAGAATTCGTTTAACCGATTCATCTATTCGGGTTTCCGATAATTGACCCGATTTCACCAATTCAATAATAAATTCGGGTTTACTTTCACCACCAAACTGATCACAACCTGCATCTATTACTTTTTTTGTTCGCTCAAGCGGAGTTAAATTTTCTACTCCCCAAGCCCTAGCGTCACCAATTTTACTACCTGATATTATATTCCAGTCTGTACAAATTACACCTTCAAAATGTAAAGAATCTCGAAGTATACCGGTTATTATTGCTTTATTAAATGCAAAGGCTACATTTTCATCTGTCTGATCCACCGGAATACCATAATAAGGCATTATTTGTGCGGTCTTCGCCGGAAATGCTCCTTTTATAAAAGGAATTAAATGGTAATCGAAATTATTTCCCGGATACGCCTGTTCTTTCCCATAAGGAAAATGCGGATCTTCTCCATCTTTTTGGGGCCCTCCTCCCGAAAAATGTTTGGTCATGCAGGCAACACTTGAAGCGCCTAAAGAATCACCCTGAAACCCTAATACATAGGCCTTTGTCATGATAGATGAAAGCTCTGCATCTTCACCAAATGTTCCGTTTATTCTAGCCCATCTGGGCTCAGTAGCCAGATCGGCCATTGGATGTAAGGCTAATCTTATTCCAACAGCATTGTATTCTTGTCTGGCAATGTCACCAAACTCTTTTACAAGTAGAGTATCTCGTGTAGCTGCCAATCCAAGAGAAGACGGCCATTGAGAAAAGGAAGGAGTGTATAATGCAGCTCCCGGATTATTTTCAGTTCCATGTCTTGGATCTGTTGCTATTGTAATAGGAATTCCCAGTCTTGATCGTTCTGCGAGCTTTTGGATATTATTGTTATACCTGGCAAGAATGTCTGCATTGTACGAATGCACAATATTAAAGCTGTTCATTTTCTTTTTTGCAATCATTTCAGAACTTGAAGGCATTGCCATCATGAACATAACATCAAACATGTTTTTTGTGAAAAATGGTTTATCAATTGGACTACCTTCTGAAGTCATTCCTATCATTGTTACAAACATAGTTCCGGCTTTTTCTTCAATTGTCATTTGACTAACGAGATCATTAACCCGATTTTCTATAGTTTCACCAGAATCTTCATAAATGTCCAGTTTCCCATTTTTATTTAGATCTCGATACAGTTTATCTCCTACAGATATCATCTTTGCCTCACTTCCTAACAATGCATAAGTTTTATTCACTTGATTAGATATTCTCACGTAAGTAATTGACCCTATGATCAAAATTATGCCTAATAATGAAAGTAAAAGTATTCCGGTAATCTTTAGTATTTTTTTCATAATTTATTAATGTGTAAATATAACACAATAATACAATTAAAATTTAATGTGTGCAAATTACACATTGATTTTTTATATATTAGCAAAATGGACAACGAAAAAATACCATCTAAATATGATTTCTATTTTGATAATTTAGTTCCGGGACAGTCAATCGATTGCGTGATCATTGGATTTGAGAACGAAGAATTGCAGGTTCTTGTTCTCAAATGGAAAGACACTAACAGTTGGTCTTTACCTGGCGGGTTTATTCAGTTAGATGAAGACATGGATACCGCTGCTATTCGTATACTTGAAAATCGTACAGGATTGCGTAATATATTTTTAGATCAATTTTACACTTTTGGCAATAAAAACCGAAGAGATGAAAATGAATTGATTCAGGGCTTAAAGATCATTGATATGAATACGAGCCTTGCAAAATGGTTTAATCAAAGGTTTATCAGTACTGGTTATTTATCGTTGGTTGATATAAAGAAATGCGAACCAAAACCTGATATTTTGAGCAATGCTTGTGAATGGAAACCAATAAATCAATTACCTGAGCTTATTTTTGATCATTTAAAAATAGTAGAAAAGGCATTAGAGCATATTCAAAAACAGATCAATTACCTGCCAATTTTGATATCTTTATTGCCTGAAAAATTTACGATGAAGATGCTGCAAAGATTAATTGAATCTATTTTGCAAAAAGAACTGGATAGAGGAAATTTTCAAAAAAAAATACTAAAGCTTAATATACTAATCCGGCATGAAAAACAGATGCAGGGTGGAGCACATAAAGCACCTTATTTATATTCTTTTCACAAAGAAAATTATCTCAACTATATTAATAAGAGTGTTGGGTTTGTTTATAGGTAAATAGTAGTTGTTCAACGATTTTACAGGGTTTATTTTTACTTTATTGGTAAATTGGGAAGAACTAAAAGCAATAATTAATTTAAAATATACCAAATGAAAAATATTATTATACCAATACTGTTTTTTGTTATCTTGATTTCGTCCTGTGAAAATCAGGTTAAACAAGAAGTTGAAAAATCAATTGAAAAACCTTCTATTATACCAGTTCCGGTAAGTTATGAAACAGATAATTCCACTTTTATTATTGATGATAGAGTCAGTATTCTTGTACAATCTGATGATGTTGATGTATTGAGAAATGCCAAATCTTTTCAAGATTATTTATCGAGTTTGCAAGTAAAAGTAAATTTGCAAACAGAAGGAAATGATACAGCAGGAAAGTCAATAATAATTTCTTTGAACAAAGAACAAAATGAAAAATTAGGAAGAGAAGGTTATGTTTTAAAGGTCGATGCAAATCGTATTCAACTTACCGCAAATAAGGATGCAGGAATCTTTAATGGATTGCAGACATTAAAACAATTAATTCCGATAGAAAAAAGTGGATCTAATGAAAATACCGCGAGAACTATTAGCGTATTGAGTTGTGAAATAACAGATTACCCTAGATTTGCATGGCGAGGATTGATGCTAGATGTGAGTAGGCATTTCTTTTCTGTAGCCGATGTAAAATCGTATATCGATAAAATGGCACAATATAAATTCAACGTTTTTCATTGGCATTTAACCGATGACGAAGGATGGAGAATTGAAATTAAATCTTTACCAAAATTAACAGATGTTGGAGCATGGCGTGTAGAAAGAAATGGACGATTTGGGGTTCAAAGACCCTATCCCAAAAAAGGCGAAAAAGCAACATATGGTGGTTTTTATACCCAAGATGAAATTAGAGATATTGTAAAATATGCCAGCGAAAGAAATATTACTATTGTACCAGAAATTGATATACCTGGTCATAGTATGGCAGTTTTAGCTGCTTATCCAGAATTATCTACAAAAAAAGAACCAAAATTTGTAAACCCCGGGTCGAAATTTTCTGAATGGTATGGTAATGGCAAATTTAAAATGCTAATTGAAAATACTTTGAATCCTGCAGATGAAGAGGTTTATAAGTTTGTTGACAAAGTATTTACCGAAGTGGCTGAACTGTTTCCCGGAGAGTATATTCATATGGGAGGTGATGAGTGTTACCATGGATATTGGGAAGCCGATCCCACTGTAAGAAAATTCATGAGAGATAACAATTTAAAAGATACCCACGAATTGCAAAGCTATTTTGTGAAAAGAGTTGAAAAAATAATTAGTTCAAAAGGTAAAAAAATGATTGGTTGGGATGAAATCTTAGAAGGAGGTTTGGCAGATGGAGCCGCAGTTATGAGTTGGAGAGGAATGAAAGGAGGAATTGAAGCGGCTAAAATGGGGCATGAAGTAGTAATGTCTCCTACAACTTTTGCTTATCTTGATTACTCACAGGGCGATCATAGTGTGGAGAACAGAATTTATGCAGATCTACATCTCGAAAAATCGTATCAATTCGAACCCGTACCGGAAGGTGTGGATGCTAAATATATTTTAGGTGGTCAAGGGAATTTATGGACAGAGGTAATTCCTAATTTACAATATGCTTATTATATGACTTATCCTAGAGCTTTCGCTATTGCGGAATCACTTTGGAGTCCGAAAGAAAATAAAAACTGGGATAGTTTTGTAAACCGAACCCTTGCTCATTTCGATAGATTTGATTTGAATGGAAGCAATATATCTAAAGCAGTTTTAGATCCGATTATATCGGTTTACAAAGAAGATGATAAGTTGATGTGTAAGCTGGAAAATAATGTGCCCAACACAGAAATATTCTATACGGTAGACAATACCTATCCGGTAGAGTTTGGAGAGAAGTATTCGAAACCATTTGAAATTCCGAAAGGAAATTTAAGTTTAAGAACCCAAACCTTTTTAAATGGAAAGGCAATTGGAAGACAGTTATTGGTATCAAGAGAAGTTTTAGAGAAAAGGGCAAAATAGTCATCACATTTTAGTGTGTTGTTATTCATATATACAGAGTTTATCTCCTATTTTTACGGGTTGATTTATGGCATGGTATGAATAACGTCGAATATTGGTTTAAGCCAATATTTTTTTAAAGACATTCTTTTTTAGAATTACCGTACCGGTTAAAACAGCAGAAAGTAAAGCCCCTCCAATTCCTGCTGTAACAATATCCTGGCCTGTTAAATAGAAATTATTAATTGGTGTTTTTGGTTTGAGAAATTTTTGTCTAAAACGAGATGGATTGTGACTCAAACCATAGATTTCTCCTTTTTCATAATTAATAAAATGTTTGGTAGTTAGTGGTGTGGAAAGCTCGTAATAGGCCACTTTTCCTTCTAGATGTGGTAATTTTTTATAAAGTTCTAGCAATAAACGTTTGGAAATTTTCTCTTTAAGATCTTTATAATCTGCTCCTCTTTTCATCCATTTTGTGTTAGACCATGGTGCGAAGGTGTCATAAGGTAATAAGGTGATTATATCGATAGTGCTTTTTCCCGGATATCGATTGATAAAATCAGGGTCTTTTGCAGAAGGGAAAGAGATATAAACCAGTGGAAATGGTTGGTTAATATCTTTCAAATATCGTTCAACACTGGTGTCGTGATCGCAATCTTCCGGGTAGATCCAAAAGTTTGTTTTAGGAAGTTGTAAATTTTCCGGCGAATCTTCTAAACCTATATAGAGACTTGCATGTGCTACCGAACGCTCCACCTTTTGCAATTGTTCTTTAAACATATATTTTTTAAGAATAGGTTTTGGTATCAAGCTATCATAGGTTGTCATAATACCCGCACCACTTATAATATTATTTGCCTTAAATATCTGGCCATCAACCATAGTAACTCCTGTTGCATTATTTTCATCAACATTAATTTCTTTTACTTCGGCATTGATTAAAATAGTTCCTCCTGCTTTTGCAATTACCGGTGCAATGGTTTTAACAATTTGTGAGGAACCTCCAATTGGGAAACTTCCACCATCGAAATAATGACAAACCACACTGGCATGCATGGTAAAACTGCTTTGTTTTGGAGGCAAACCATAATCACCATATTGAGCCGATAATACCTTTATAAGCTCTTGGTTGTTTGTTAAAGAACTTATTACTTCATATGTAGTTCTGTCTGAAAATTTATAAAATGGCCGACGCATTAAAAAAGCTGATATATTACTTAAAAAATTGGGTAAGGTCTTGTTGATATAAAAATTCTTACTGGCTTTTCTTGCTGCAAATACAAGGTCTACATATTTATTAATGGCTTTTTCTTCTTCAGGGAAATAACCAAGCATTTTTTCTTTGAAATTTTTTACTCCTTTAACCAGGTCAAATATTTTATCACCAATAAAAATACGATCATAAACTTCACCCATATCTGCCCAATGCAGATTTCCATCTGTTACATAATCGAAAACTTTTCTAATAAGACTTTCTTTTTTTTGTACTTCACCTATATAGTGAATTCCTACATCCCATTCATATCCTCTTCGTTTAAAAACATGTGTAAAACCTCCTGCTGTATAATGGCGTTCTAAAATTAATACGCTTTGCCCTTCTTTTGATAAGATTGAAGCAGTTGCTAATGCCCCCATTCCAGAGCCAATTATAATACTATCATAGTGTTCTTCAACATCAGGATTTTGCTTGTAAGACTGGATCATTTTATTTAAAAAAATTTAAGTTGACAAGATAGTAAAATATCGATGTATTTTAGAATTTAAATTCGAGTAAAATGTAGAACTATTGGAAAAAATATATAAGAATATAGAAATTTAAAAGTATCTATTTTAAGATTAAGAAATGACTTTTTTATTGATACTGTCAAATTTGGATTTGTAAAAATTTATGTAAATTTAGAGCAAAAGAATCCCTCTAGGGTAAAAAAAATATCCATTAGTTTGAAAGTAGTTATTTATACGCAATATGGATCTCCGGATGTACTTCAGCTTAAGGAGATAGAAAAGCCGGTGCCAAAGGAAAATGAAATACTAGTGAAAATTATGGCTACAACTGTAAATCGTACAGATTGTGCTAACCTAAGTGCCAAACCATTTATCATGCGTTTTTCTTTAGGCCTTTTTAAACCCAAAAAGCAGGTTTTGGGGACTGAATTTGCAGGAGTTATTGAAGAACTAGGCAAAGATGTAACCGCATTCCAGATTGGAGATAGAGTATTTGGTTTTGATGATAGTGGAGTTTACGCAGAATACATGTCGATTTCAAGCGATAAAGCCTTAACTATCATCCCTGAAATTTTTACGTTCAAACAAGCTGCAGCCACCATTGAAGGTATGCATTATGCCTATAATTTTATAAACAAGGTCGATCTTAAAAAAGGCAATAAAGTTCTTGTAAATGGTGCATCTGGAGGAATAGGAACTGCAGCCGTTCAGCTTCTAAAATATTATGAAGCAGATATTACAGCAGTTTGTAATACTAAAAACATAGAATTGGTAAAATCATTGGGAGCAAGTAGAGTTATTGATTATACAAAAGAAGATTTTACTAAAGATGAAGATCGATACATTTTTGTTTTTGACACAGTTGGAAAAAGTACTTTTAGCAAGTGTAAGAATATTTTAAAGCCAGGAGGGGTTTATATTTCTTCCGAATTGGGTTATATGGTTCAAAATCTGTTTTATGCCTTAATTAGTGCCCTATTTGGAAGTATACCCGGACAATCGAAAAAAAAGGTTAAATTTCCATATCCTCCCAATATAATGCGTAGTATATTACTGGTTAAAAAACTTATAGAAGAAGGAAAATTTAAATCTGTAATAGACAGAACCTATCCATTAGAACAAATAGCAAAAGCATTTAGATATGTTGAAAAAGGTGAAAAAACCGGTAATGTTGTTATTACTTTAGAAAACTAAATTTAGATAAAATCATGAGAAAAAATATTTTAGCATTTATCATATCATTCGTATCAATTTATGTTTTTAGTCAGCATGATGGGTGGCATATTTCGACTAGCACCGCAAATAATTATACTGGAGTTGTAGTTGCTAACGGACGTATTGGTATTTTGCCCTCAGCAAAACTTTTTGAGGTAGAGCATGTTATCCTAAATAATGTATATGACATGGAGTCACCTGTTGGCGTTAGTAAAATTCTGCAAGGCATGAATTTTGGGAATATAGAAATTGAAATTGATGGTGAAAAAGTTACCAATTCGAATATCAAGAACTGGAAACAAACACTAAATATGAAAGAAGCTAGTTTTACATGTTCTTTTATGTTCAAGGATAAAGCAAGTATTTCTTATACAATTTATGCGCTCCGGAATGTACCATATACGGGATATATTGATTTTAAAATAGATGCGAAAAAACTCATCAATGTTTCAGTAACCGGAAAAATCGAAACACCTGAAGAATACCAGGATCCTGTTAGCTCGTTTGAAATATTAAAGGATAATGAAACTACCATGCCTATTTTGCAAACAGTTGCGAAAAGTAGAATGGGAAAACATATTGTTGCCACTTCAGCCACTTTTGTTTGGCATGGGATAAATTCAAGTAGAGAAAACGAACGTCCAGAATTGATACCCAATAAAGTTTCAGAATTTGATAATAGATTAACTTTTAAAAAAGAAATAAAAAAAGATACTTCTCTAGAATTTGCCTGGACAGCAGCCGAATGTTCCACACAAGATTTTTTTGATCCAAAAACGGAATCAGAAAGATTTGTTATTTTTAATTTATTAACATCAAAAAATGATCTGTTAGAGCAGCATAAATCACTATGGGAAACATTATGGGAAGGAGATATTATTGTGGAAGGCGATTTGCAATCACAACAAGATATTCGTTTGGCATTGTATCATTTGTATTCATTCTCAAGAGGAGATTCAGATTTGAGTATTTCACCTATGGGATTATCTTCTCAGGGATATAATGGGCATATATTTTGGGATACCGAATTATGGATGTTTCCTCCTTTATTAATTTTAAATCAAGACATTGCAAGATCTCTTGTAAATTACAGATCAGACAGATTGGCTATGGCCAAAAGAAAAGCCGTGAATTTTGGTTATAAAGGAGCTATGTTTCCGTGGGAAAGTGATGATACCGGAGAAGAAGCTACCCCTTCATGGGCTTTAACAGGTACGTTTGAACATCATATAACTGCTGATGTTGCTATTTCTTTTTGGAATTATTATCGGGTAACCAAAAACAAGAATTGGCTGAAAGAAAAAGGCTACCCATTACTTAAAGAAGTTGCCGATTATTGGCTAAGTCGCTCTGTTAAAAATTCCGATGGAAGTTACTCTATAAAGAATGTAGTTGGTGCCAATGAGTTTGCCCCAAATGTAGATGACAATGCTTTTACCAATGGTTCGGCATTAGTATCCCTGCAATTTGCTGTTAAGGCTGCAAATGAATTAAATATCAGTCCAAATAAAGATTGGAATATTGTGGCTGAAAATATTAAAATTCACAAATTTGCAGATGGTACAACTAAAGAACATAGCAACTACCATGGAGAAATAATTAAACAAGCAGATGTCAATTTATTATCCTATCCGTTAAATATTGTTAAAGGAGATCAGTTAATAAAAGATTTAAAATATTATGAGCCTAAGCTTGCAAAAGAAGGTCCGGCCATGGGCAAATCTGTTTTTGCAGTAATTTACGCTCGTTTGGGTGATGCAGAAAATGCTTTTCGTTTATTTAAAGAGAGTTATATACCCAATAAGAGACCCCCTTTTGGAGCGCTTTCAGAATCTGCAACAAGCAATAACGCTTATTTTGCAAGTGGAGCTGGAGGTATGTTACAGGTGGTTTTGTTTGGTTTTGGAGGATTACACCTAACTGAAAACGGAATTGTACAAAAAAATCCTATCTTGCCAAAAGAGTGGAAATCTTTGACAATCAAAGGGGTAGGTCCAGGCAGAAAAACATATATTATAAAATAATATAGTAAAAATCCGTATTTAAAAAATTGAGTTATGTAAGGTAAGCAAGTACCTCTTGACCAATGAAATAAAAATTATGCGTTTTATTCTATTGGTTATTGTATTGTTTCTTTCAGTTTTTGTTAAAGCACAAGATAATTCTGCAAGTAATGGAAAGCTAAAAATAGGTTTTAATTATGGATATGGAAATGAAGGAAATTTCTTTATCAATTCTGATAATTATACTTATGAAGGGCAATTCTATAAGATACAGTTGAATTACAGAGTTATACAAAAAAGAAAATGGGATTTTGAGATAAATGTCGAACCAAGTATTTATCTATATCAATACCAATTGCTAGATGCACCTGAAACAATTCCAATTGTGGGAAACGAACTTTTGGAAAATCAAACTGTCAGTTCAGAAAAAAATGAGCTAAATGAATATGTACTCAATTTAGGTTTTATTGCCAGATATAAATTGATTAACAATTTAAGTACATATAGTTTAATAAGTGTAGGTCCGATGTATTCGGATAAAGATACGGAAAGAATGAATGCAGGGTTTGCTTTTTCAGATGTCATTGGACTGGGATTAGGATATAAGGTTGAAGATGTTTTTCTAGATTTGAGATTTAGCGTTCGACATGTTTCTAATGCCGGATTTAGTTCACCAAACAGGGGTTATAATAGCGCTAATTTAGAAATGGGCTTTTCCTGTTCTTTATAAATATACAATCAATGACCCCCTTCTTTATGCTGCGCTAGTTTCATTTATTATATTTTATTTAAATTAGTAATCGGTTAACAATCAATTTGATCGTTGACTTTAATTTAAATTAACTAAACTTAAATTTAAAATGAAAAAATTAGTAGCAGAATTTATTGGTACCTTTTGGTTGGTACTT
>VAPM010054748.1_pt1 | contig 10905 bp, 11 predicted proteins | sample 3395091 | NCBI WGS metagenome assembly VAPM01 (sample SAMN08290445, study PRJNA428436) | hydrothermal vent metagenome | isolation source: Deep-sea hydrothermal vent chimney 3 | place: Pacific Ocean: Juan De Fuca Ridge | reverse complement strand
TTAAAATCACACCTTCATCTACCGTATGAACCCGAGCTTTAGCCTGATTGGTCTTCAGACTTCCAGATTGAATTCCATCTTGTAACCATTTAAAAAACAGAGTCACTTGCTCTTTATGTTCTTCAATGAGACCCACTGGTACAGAAAATGACACTTGTCTCTTCGCTGATGTTGCTTTTGATTTGATAGAAACAGAAGGCGATACTTCTGTTTGAGCTACTATTCTTGTGTTTTTTGGCTTTTCTGACTCTAACTTATTTGTTTTAATTTCAGTATCAACAATATCGTCATTAACATTGTCTACGCCATTAGTATTCAATGAAGGTAAAAATGCTAACAGGTCTGCTGCATCATCCTGTGTATCTGTATCTGTATCTGTATCTGTATCTGTATCGTCTTGGCCCAAGGGTTCTGATGGATTATATTTGTCTGTTTCCAGAATTCTATTACTAAAATCACTCTCTTTATCGCTTTCTATACTTTCAGTGTTAGTCAATAACATTTCCTTTTCTTCTGCTTTATGCTTTAAATCAACGGAATTATTGCCCTCCTCGTTTCTGTCATCTTCTAATGGTTTAACCTCTGCAGCTACAATTCGCCCTTCAAAATCATCCGGCCTATTTGCAGGGTTAGTCCATATTTTATTTGCTGCCACTTTGATCAAGGTAAGGTCGTTGCTCCAGCCATCACCTTCGATGGTTGCCGTCCTGTACTCTGTTATTTTGGTTTAAGCCACTTTGGAGAGTGATAGGTCTAAACCTAATCGCACTGAAAAATCAAACAACATATCCAAACGAAATCCGTTAATTTTCCCTTTTCTCAAAGCTGATACTCTAGGTTGAGTAGTTTCTAAAATAAGGGATAATTCTTTCTGTGTTTGCCTACCCTCATTAATCTTGGCGTTAATCTCACTCATTAATTGAGATCGTAACTTTAAGTTCTTACGTCTAACAGGATCATCCTCTAACGCATCAAACACATCATCAAATATTTCATTTGCCATTTTTAACTTCCTCAAGTACTAACTTTAATCGTTGTTTAGCTAGGTCTAAATCATTTTTAGAGGTCTTTTCTGTTTTCTTTTGAAAAGCGTGTAATACAATTACTCTATCCAAATACTTAACTACATAAATAACCCTAAAAATCCCTTGCTCATCTTTTACTCTTATTTCTTTTACACCCACACCAATGCTTGACATCGGTTTCCAATCTGTTGGCTCATTGCCTTTTTGAACTTCTCGCAACTCATAACCAGCTTCGTTACGAACCGCATCAGGGAAAGCTCTTAAATCCTTTAATGAAGCACCCTTAAATTCTATTTGTTTCATCTTTAATTTTCCCTAATACCTACACACAGTTATATCATTACATGTATATTTATACAAGTAATGATATTCGCTTATTCCCACGCTTTCAAAACTAAATTACGCTTTTCTTCACCAATAGCGGAAGCATATATTTCGGTGATCTTAGTGTCAGAATGACCCATCAAATCACGCAATATATTAAGCGGTAATGCTCTCTCACCTGACAACATGGCTATACCGAACCCATGCCGTAAACCTTTAGACGTTGCTTGCTTACCCTTAATTCTTGCTCTATTCATCACGCTCTTAATCATTCGCCATGTTGTGGCTCTGCTCATTGTCCAAAGGAGCTTATCTTGTTCTCCATTATCTTCCATGTGTAATGATCACAAAATCATTGGGGGCTTGTAGGTTGAAAGTCCGTTTCAACATTTTCTTAGTTCCTTTCTTTTGATTATTTTTGGGCGCAAAAAGCCCTTTAGCCACATGCACCATGCATGTGGCTAAAATTAAAGTTTGGTATTTCTGGAGTAGGGAGCGCGGTTACCCTTACCTTTTAAACTTATCTGTCCAGAGCACGGATTAATGTGCGTTCATGTACACGAAAAGATTCTGTCAATTCGGTGATTGAGGAATAAAAATCTTCTTCCAATGCTTGACGTGCTTGGGCAATTTGCTCTTCATTAAGCTTTCTTGGTCTTCCCAGCTTTTTACCGCGACGCTTTACGGCTTCTAGACCTTCTTTTGTTCGTTGGCTCAAAATTTCGCGCTCCCAAGTTGCTAAGGCTGCGGCTAATGTATAAAGAAATTTTCCATCTGGCGTAGTGGTTTCAAAATTCTGTGATAATGATAAAAATTGAATGTCGCGCTGGTGCAATTTTTCCAGTTCTGAAAGTGCATCTAATGAGGAGCGAAACGTTCGATCAAGCGAAGATACTACAAATACATCTCCTTGGTTTAATGTCTTCATAACCTGATCATAAACAGGCCGCTTTTTGCGCACCGCTGATACACCGTCTTCAATAAAAACCTGATCACAAATTTCCTGCAATTGGTTAACTTGCCGGTCAGTTATTTGCTTGTCCGTCGAAGTACGAATATAGCCTAATTTGCTCATCCTGTTTCCTTATCTTTGTTCTTTCCATAAAGCATAGACATAAACGAACGTTAAAGTCTGCACACCTTGCTGTGCGCCCTGCTTTGAAATGATGCGCGTTAAGAGATTGTATTTCTTAGCGCTTTTTCTATTTTATCTTGCTTTAAAAATTACCCTTTGAATCCTAACAAAAACGTTCGTTTTTATATGAGGTATTCAAAGTGAAAAAATCAAGCATTTTTATTTTATTAATGGCAACTCTATACAGTGGTATGGCGTTGGCTACCAACTGACCCAAAAAGAAAAAAAGAATTACTTTTAAAAAGTTTTGAAAAATATCCTGATCATATGCCTACAACCATTCTTATTGCTCTACTTAAAAGAGATTGTGGAGTGATTTTGTCCAACACAGGAAAATAATTCTAGATTACTAATGCAGGATTTTGATCTTGTTTAATCTGTGGAATGTTTTCTTCTTTAGTAATGCCTAATCTAGCTTTATCAAAATAACTAGTAATAGATGGTGTATTGATGATGGGTAATTCCAAAATTTCTTGAGCAACAGAAAGTCTTTCTGAATTGCTAGGTTATGCTGATGCTCCATTAGCATAAAAGTAACTGGAAAGTACTTCAGGCTTTTTTTCAGAAATATCACGCTTAATATCTTCCAATTCATCCTTTGAGGGTGGGTTATCCTTATCATTCATGCGTTTTGTTGCATGATCTAGAACATCATGCTGATAATTTTTCACTTCCTCTTTTTGACGAAGGGCTATGTCATGATTTTCTTTTTCGGCTTTATAGTTTTCCCAGCTAGGCGCATTATCAGAAAACTTAATATTCCGCGCTTTTTCGTAACTTAGGCGTTTACCTTGTTCGGTATAAATGCTACCGTCATTAGACTGAAATACCTTAGTCCCATCCTGTAATTGCACTGCATTTTCGCGCAAAACTTGAAACTTCCGATCGGAAGCTTCAAGGCGTTTGTTTATGTCAACCAACGCCAAATCAACAGCTTGCTGAGCCTTTTCTACTTTTTCTGTGACTTTCTTATAAAGTGCCGCATAGTGGGGGTCTTGGGTAAGCAGCATATCAAGCATTGATCGAAATTCACGCTCGGTTTCCAGCTTTTTTCTTACCTGTGGATGGGAAGGCGAATTACTTGAAAGAAACCGCCATGATTTTCCAGTATCAATTCCAGCCATCTCATTATTAAGGTCAATCCTGTCGAGCTTTGCTGTGATTTTGGAATCTATTTCTGTATCTTGTGGTTTATCCGTCAATATACCCATCCATGGTTGTTAACTTTGTTACCCCTTTACGATACAGTGAATCACTGTTTGTTGTCAAAATTGAGGGTTTTATAAGCGAAATATATCCTTCAAAAAATAGTACTCTATTATCTTTTTAGATATGAAGGGATGATTTCATGCTTTCATGTAAAACACGAATAATCACTATTCTAGTTTTGGTGATTTTGTAATAAACTTCATGTTCTTTAACCATAAAACAGCGGTAGCCTTTTTTAATTTCATCACAGGCTATACCAATTTCAGGGTGATCAGCGATTAAATCTATTCCCTTGATCATTTCATCATAATAGTGGTCAGCTTGTCTCTCACCCCATCTTTTAAAGGAGTAGAGCCAGATTCCTTTTAAATCGGATTTCGCTTTGACCTGTTTATGAATTTCAATCATTTTTAGACATTAGCCCCGCATCTTGCTTGGCTTCCATACGTATGGCTTCCATGTCTAATAGGCCATCATCGCCGCTTTCTTCACCCTCAGTAAGTGCTTGCCTTAATGCTTTTAATTTATCCTCGCGTTCTTCCATTAAGCGCAGGCTTGCCCGTATCACTTCACTGGCAGAACCATAGCGGCCTTGCCGCATTTGTGCATGAATAAATTCTTCAAAATGACTGCCCAGCGCAATACTTGTATTTTTTGCCATTGTTTTAATCTCCACGTCTTTTACCAATTAATACCATATTTTGGTAATTTTACCAATAATAAATGAACTTGAAGTTAAAGTCTGCTGCTTTGTTAAAGTAAACAAGAGTTGAGTCATTCTTTATTATTTCAAATTACATGCTCAAATCATGGCTATGTCTTGTGTCAGGACTTGATAGAGTGTGATCAAATTCTTGTCGCAGTTGTATTATCTTTTCTTCGGGTAGTTTGGCGAACAAGGCTTCTTTGAGCTTATTGATTTCTTCTTGTTGATTATGCTTTAATTCATCCAGTCTATGTTGTAATGCGCTACGTTCTTCCAGCTGGCGAAATATTAACGTATCTTTTTCAACTTGATCTCGAAGATGAGACTTATACGCTTCAATTTCATTTGACTTTTGAGCTTGCCCGTGTTTTCCAGTCATCCGATCCCATATGCTGCTAATACCTTTTTTAAGGCGGGATTGCCTTTTCTTGTTTTCTTGCTGTTGTCGTTTACTCTGTTTTTCAGCCAGTAATTTTCTGGTTTGTTGATGACGTTTCACCATTTCTTTTTTTCGTGCCAAAAGGGGTGAAATATGATGTTGATGGTTTTGTTTTATTTCTTTGGTAATTGAATTGATCCGTTGTGTCAATTTATTATCTAAATTGGCTTTAACCATATCAACGGATGACAGATCTTCAGGCTCACCCAATCGCTCTTTTATTGCTTTGGTTTTAATATCCAGCCAACGCGATAAGGAATAGACTTCACCTCGCCAGTCGATTACCACAAAACCTCGACGATTACCTTTGGCAAGATAAAAGCCTTGTTGCTCTAATGTCTGTGCAAAGGCTTTCTTATTATCAGATATTGTCCAGCATTCTTTTAGAGTTTGTTTGATGATCTTAGGGTCTTCATTAAGACGCTTTGCCTGTTGCCATTGTTCTTGAGTGAAATTTAATGGATTGCGTAACTGTTTATCAATATGTCCTTGTGGAAGTTTCCAGTCATGTTTCAGATAGAGCTCTTTTGATATCTCCATCAATTTGTTCTTGTAAAAAGGCAGATTAATAGCCGTCATAGTTTCGATATTAATGCGGCTAAATACTGCATGGCAATGCCGTCTACCATGCTTTTCATGGAATACGATAATATACGGCTGGTTTTTTAATCCTGTTTTTTCTGCAATTTGTGCAATGGCCTCTTCAAAATTTTGAATGGAGGCAGTTTCATCTTTCGGGGGTGATAAGCTAACAGAAAATAACGGTTGCTGACATTTAGTTCCCAGACTGACGGCATGAATTTCCTGTAAAGCTGACGAAACATCATCAGCCATAAAGCCATTCACAGCATGAATCTCAATATGTTCGTTTTCATGCTCATTTAATAGATGTTTTGCAAGTTCTCCAGCATTGCCACGTTGCGATGCTTTCAGGATCATGGATCAATCTCCTAACCCGAGTGCTTTCATCAGCATTCGGCGTATTTCGTAGATATCGGCGCAGGCTTCCAGTATGGCTGTTTTTGTTTTGGGGGTGAGTTCAAAGCTACCATTATTCATGGCATAAGCGATTTGATTTATGTTACTGGCAAGGCGAGTTGCTCCCAACTCCCCCAACAGCTGGCTTAAGACCTTATGGTCTTTAACTGGATATTTACTGCGTGTGCGGCGTTTGGGAATACTTTCATCAAACAGCCGTTGGCGAATATATTCGCCCAGTGATAAACCCACAGCATCACGCTCTAGTCGTTTGCGTTCATCACTGCTTAAACGCAAAGAAAAAGGCGAAGGCGTCGGTTTAGATGAATTAAATTGTTTTTTGATATTGGTCATGTGCATCTCCGTATGCAATAAACCATACGCAACTGTGCCCTGTTTCTTGGGAAACAGAGCACAGTAATGTGTATGCAGGGGATAAAACAAAAATGCAGAACTGAAAGCTCTGCATTTTGATAAAAGCGCTATTTCTGATTAGACAGGAGCGTTAAGGTTCTAATGAATTATCTAAAAAAGAACCCTTGAGATTTGTATTCCACTCTGATAGAACATCGAATAATTGGTTCGATAGTTGACCGTTATGGCGCACCATATAACATATACATTCAATAAGTTACGATTAGTTTGGTGTAAAAGGTTATTTTTCATTTCTTTTCTATCTATTCCTTACTTTTTAAAATCAAATAATTAATGGTAAGAAATATTCATCCAAACAGGCGTTTGAGTCAGTTGAATGGATTGAAAACATACATCCACCAAATATAGAATTGCCATATCCAAATATTCTATTGAGTCTCGTTAAAATAAGCTTGATTTCTGAAAACTTTCAAGACATCAATTGTGTTAAATTTGTATTTACTTAGATAAAATCAATCATAAAAAGATCAAATGTTGTAACGTTTCTAGCCACTTTTTGCATGTTTATTTAAAAATTTATCCAGGTGATTTGCAAATGATTGCCGGTCACTTTGGCTTAATGCTGATGGACCACCCGTCTCTATGCCACTGGATCGTAGAGTATCCATAAAATCCCGCATATTAAGGCACTCTCTAATGTTTTCTGCTGTATACAGTTCGCCTCGATGATTAAGAGCATATCCTCCTTTATCGATCACCTCAGCCGCTAAAGGAATATCTCCGGTAATAACCAGATCTCCAGCATTCAATCTTGTTACGATCTCATTATCTGCAACATCAAAACCATGAGCCACCTGAATAAACTTTATCCACCGCGATGGAGGCAGACGTAAAAACTGATTAGCAACAAATATCACTTGTAGCTCTACTCTTTCAGCGGCTTTGTATAAAATATCTTTGATCACCACTGGACAAGCATCTGCATCTACCCATATTTTCATTTCATACCTATCCTTAACCTGATTATTTTTTGTATTTTTTAATGATTTCTCTAACATGAAGAATTTAACTGTAATTTGCTGCCAACTGAACGATGAACTATCATTAGTGTAACCATAGTAAATTAAGGTATTTGTTTAACATGTCACTCATTAAATTTGCTAAACATTCAAATTTCTTACACCTTATCTCTTTTTTAGGGCTCATCCTTATTATCGGTTGTGAACCTCGTCCGCACAATATTTTAAAAGTAGGCACTAATCTTTGGCCAGGTTATGAATCACTCTATCTTGCGCAAAACCTGGGTTTTTTTGATAACAAAGCTATCAAACTAATTGAAATGCCTTCAGCAACTGAAGTGACTCATGCTTTTCGTAACAAAACTCTGGATATTGCTGCGCTTACCTTGGATGAATCTTTAGTTTTATTGCAGTATGTCCCCGATCTTAGGATTATTTTAGTGATGGACGTTTCAAAGGGCGCAGATGTTTTATTAGCCAAACCTGCAATACAGTCCTTATCAGAACTCAAAGGTAAACGTATAGGCGTTGAGAATACTGCTGTCGGTGCAATCCTGCTGGATGCTGCCTTGCAGGCGGCTAGTTTGAATATTACTGATATAAACTTCCTTTCCATTACGGCTGATCACCATGAATCTGCTTATAATGAGGGACGAGTAGATGCAATTGTTACCTTTGAACCCCATAAAAGCAAACTTATATCACTAGGTGCCATAAAATTATTTGATAGCACTCAAATTCCTGGTCGAATTGTTGATGTATTAGTTACCAGACAATCAGTAATAGATAAACAAAAAGAATTATTGAAAATAATAGTTGTTGGTCACTTGAAAGCACTTGAATATATCCAGCAGCACCCTGAAGAGGCAGCCAAGCGAATTGCTCCACGTTTAGCCGTTCAAGATACTGAAGTGATGAAACAATTTGATGGCATCACCTTACCCGGAATACTTGAAAACCAAATTTTTCTTGCATTACAAAGTCGTACTTTATCAAAATCGATTGAAGAATTAACAATACTAATGAGTAAGAAACAATTATTGTTTAAAGCTATCGATACTTCTCTGCTGATAAATGACAGCTTGTTGCCAGCAGTAAATACCAATGGAGAGTCCTGATTTTTCCATGAACAATAAAACCCGGTCCTATCAATTAAAATTTTGGCTACCTATCAGTAGTTTTGTTATCTTTGCCAGTTTGTTAACTAGCATTATTTACTTTAATTATCGCTATGATTTAGCATTACTTCATCAACAAACCGAACAAAAAATTCAATTACAAATGGAACGTTTGCAATTGAGGTTGGAAGTGCTGCTACTGCAAAAGGATAGTAGTAATGTTGAACGCGAATTAAGCTACATTAATTTAATCCCTCAGACCGAGATAATTGCACTCATTGATAACAAAGGAAAAATACTCATTGCAAATAATCGAAGTTGGAAAAACAAATTTGCAAAAGATCTATTTCCCGAATTCACTCTAAATCAATTTAATAAAACCCAAGAAAATTTCCATATAACCCTACTGGCTAATAACGAGTCCAATCGATATTTTGTATATACCCCCATTAATCTACCCACAACCTCCGATCAATTCCGATTACACCATGTTGGCATACTCTATTTTATATATGACAACTCAGCGGCTTACCAGGCTATTCTGCGGCACACTCTTATTGATAGTGTATTAAGCTGCGTTATCGTCATGTTTTCAATGTTCCTGTTGTTATTATTTCAACACTTCACTATTAACAATCCTTTAAACCGCCTAATTCAATTTACCAAAGAAATTGGTAAAGGTGACTTTTGTATTTCCAACCCATTGTTTGGGAAAGGCGAATTAATGTTGTTAGGAGAAACACTAGAACAAACCAGCCAATTACTTGAGCAACGCGAACAAAATCTTGCTGTTACCTTAAACAGTATTGGTGATGCCGTCATTACTACAGATATTCAAGGTCGAGTTACCCGTATGAACCCAATAGCAGAACAGCTTACTGGCTGGCTATTGACTGAAGCAAAAGGATTGCCATTAAAAACTATCTTTCCAATTATTGATGCTTCTACGCGTGAGTCAATTGCCAACCCAGTTGATAAAGTCATTACCACAGGTGAAACGGTTTATCTCTCCAACCATACCACTTTAGTTGCCAAAGATGGATCCGAATATCAAATTGCTGACTCTGCTGCCCCTATCCGCAATACGCTTAACAATATTCTGGGAATGGTTCTGGTGTTTAACGATGTGACAGAAAGATATCAAATCCGCGAACAACTAAAAAGTAGTTTGCAGCGTTTATCTCTACACTGGCAAGATACACCTTTAGGCATCATTGAATGGAATACAGCTTTTGAATTTGTTGATTTAAATCCTGCAGCAGAACAAATGTTTGGATTTACTAAAGCAGACGTTCAAGGTCAGCATATTACTAAAAACATACTGCCTGAAACGGCCAGAGTAGCTGTAGATAAAATATGGGCCGATTTATTAACGAATACAGGTGGACGACGAAGCCTGAATGAAAATATAACAAAAGATGGACGTACCATTCTCTGCGAATGGTATAACACGCCGCTGATTAATGAGGACGGTAAGGTAATAGGCGTTTCATCATTAATAATGGATGTTACAGAAAAGCAAAAAACAGAAGAAAAGCTTCGTCTTTCTTCGCGTGTTTTCAGTGTTACCCATGAAGGTATTATTATTACCGATGCTAAAGCCAATATTATCGATGTAAATCCTGCTTTCTGTCACATTACTGGATACAATCGCGAAGATGTCATAGGTAGAAACCCAAACATTCTAAGTTCAGGAAAACAAAGTCCTGAATTTTTTAGTGATCTATGGCGTGCTCTTGGTGAACATGGCCATTGGCAAGGTGAAATTTGGAATCGTAAAAAGAATGGCTCCTTATACGCAGAATTATTGACTATCTCTGCGATTATAGATGACGAAGGGGATATACGACAATATGTAGGTTTATTTTCAGATATTACTCACATCAAACAACAACAAGAAAAGCTTTTACAAATGGCGCATTATGATGTGCTGACACAATTACCTAATCGAGTACTGCTTGAGGATCGTTACATCCAGGCTCAGGCTCATTGCAATCGAAAAGAAACCTTGCTAGCAGTTTGCTTCCTTGATCTGGATAACTTCAAACCCGTCAATGACCGCTATGGACATGGTGCAGGTGACCAATTACTTATTGATGTTGCAGAGCGTATCAAAGCCGTTATCAGAGAAGAAGATACTGTTTCACGTCAAGGTGGGGATGAGTTTGCCCTTTTACTCGGTGACATAGAATCAATTGCCCTTTGTAAACAATTACTTGAACGCATTCTTCACTCCCTTGCACAACCTTATTTCATTGACGACCAGTCAGTCTCTATTAGCGCATCTATCGGAGTCAGCCTGTATCCAAAAGATGATGCTAACCTGGATACCTTGATGCGACATGCTGATCAGGCAATGTACCAAGCAAAAATAGCAGGCCGAAATAGTTACAGCTTTTTTAATGCTGAGCAAAACCAACGAACCATTCAGAAAAACAATCAGCTTAAGGAATTAAAAAATGCATTATTAAACAATGAATTTTGTTTATATTATCAGCCTAAAGTCGATATGAGGACAGGTGAAGTATTTGGAGCGGAAGCACTGATCCGCTGGTTACATCCTAAAAAAGGACTGGT
>VAPM010160465.1_pt1 | contig 10908 bp, 10 predicted proteins | sample 3395091 | NCBI WGS metagenome assembly VAPM01 (sample SAMN08290445, study PRJNA428436) | hydrothermal vent metagenome | isolation source: Deep-sea hydrothermal vent chimney 3 | place: Pacific Ocean: Juan De Fuca Ridge | reverse complement strand
TGGTTTATTCTTTTCCTGATCCATCGCCGTTTTTACTCTCTTTTTTTGATTCGTCCGGTTTCGGCTCGGCCTTTTTTACGCGAATCTTGTTGCCGGCGACATCCTTGCCATTGAGGATTTTTATCGCGGCCTTGGCTTCGCCCGGCTTGGGCATTTCGATGAAACCAAATCCCTTGGAGCCGCCGGTCTTTTTGTCGATGATCAGGGTGCAGGATTGCACAGCGCCGTGGGCCTCGAACAAGGTGCGGAGTTCGGCCTCGGTGGTGGTGCGGGCGAGATTGCGTATCAGTAGTTTCATGGGGGTGCCGTGTTAATGTCGGTCAAAGAGGGTGTGGGGATATTTCAAGCGCACGGCATTATAAGGCAAAGACATGATGAATATTGAGGCAATCACCCACTACGTCCAGCTTACCAGGAGAATTGCGACTTCAGGACAGCCGACGGAAGCGCAGTTTAGCGATATTGCACGATGTGGATACAAGGCAGTTATCAATCTGGCCATGCCGGATTCTGCCGGGGCTCTGGACAATGAGGGTGCGATTGTGACGTCGCAGGGGCTGTCGTATTTCCATATCCCGGTGCCATTTGATGCGCCGGAGAAAAGACATCTTGCTGTCTTTATCAAGTTGATGGCGGCGCTGGAGGGCGAACGGGTGTGGGTACATTGCGCAAAAAATTATCGGGTGTCGGCGTTTATGTCCCATTACCAAAAATGGATGCATAAACTTTCAGCGGAGGAGGCGCGATTGATCCTCTATGAAGGCTGGCAGCCTGATGAGATATGGCAAGCGTTTTTGGCCATCGACGTCAATGATGTGTGAATCATCGCGCTGGCAAGGTAGCCGGCTTTTTCCGCTGCGGTTTCGTGCGTGGCACTATTTCTTTTCAAGGGCGGCATCCAGCGCCTTCAGCGTCTGGGTCAACTCGTCTTCTTCGGTTTCATCTTCCGGTGGCTTGTTGCTTTCGTCCGAGATCCAGCGCAGGGCGATGACGCTGATGTTGTCGGCCTCGGGGTAGCTACGGAATTCGGCCTGGTAGGCGAGGCGGTCGATGGCCTTGTTGAGGGTGGTCTGGGCCAGGGTCTCCGCCATGTAGTCGTCGTCGATGGCGTCCCACAGGCCGTCGGAGCAGAGCAGGAAGATATCCTTTTTTTCGAGCGCGGTCTTTTCGCTGAAGGCGGGAATGGGGGGGCGCTTCCGGTCGCCCACGCAGCGGGTGACGAGGTTGCGCTGGGGGTGGTTTTTGAGCTCTCTTTCGCTGATTTTCCCGGCCGCCAACAGATTTTCGATTTTTGAATGATCACGTGTGCGGTTCAGTACCTGGCCGTCGCGGAACAGGTATAGGCGGCTGTCGCCGACGTGTGCCCACCAGGCATGGCCGTGCTGGATCAGGCACACCACGCAGGTCGTGCGCGGTTCCACGGGTGGGTATTGTTCGGCGCCCTTGCGGATCACCGCCAGGTGGGCGTCACTGACCAGTACCTTGAGGAAGGCGACCGGGTCGGTGATGGGCTGATGGTGCTGCTGGAACTGGCGCAGCATGCTGTTGACCAGGGCGGCTGAGGCCAGCTGGCCGCCGCGATAGCCGCCCATGCCGTCGGCCAGCACCAGCAGCACGCGGTCGTCCACCTCGGCGATGCCGATGCGGTCTTCGTTGACCATGCGGTTGCCGAGGCGGCTGGTCTTGGTGTGCTGGTATTTCATCGCAGCCACGGCAGGTGGTTGGTGATGCGTTCGAGCAGGTCGTCGGGTTCTTCGTCGGGCCGATCCAGGGCCTGGATGAATTCGTCGACGTTTTGCGGCCGCAGTTCGGGGTCGATCTCCATGGCCCAGTCCAGCGCTTCCAGCAGGCTGGCGGAGTAACGCCGGCGGAAGGCGCTGGCGGCGGGGCGCAGCTTGTCCTTTTCCTTGCGCTGGTTGGAGGGTGGTGGTGAGCTGCCTTCGATGCAGGTGCGCATGGTGGCGCCGATGGCGTAGATGTCGCTCCAGGGGCCGACATAGCCGTTGGGGTCATATTGCTCCACCGGTGAGAAACCGGGCGTGACCACCTGTGCCACCTGCAGCTTGCGTGAGGTGCAGCGCGGAAATACGGCGCCGAAGTCGAGCAGCAGCGGGATGCCACCGGGGCAAAGATGGATGTTGCCGGGCTTGATGTCCAGGTGCAGCAGGTCGGTGTCGTGCACCTGCCGCAGGCCATTGAGCAGAGGCGGGAAAACGGTGCGCAGCAGGGTCTCGCTGAGGCCGCCGCTGTGGGAGCGGATATAGCTCTGCAGGTTTTTGCCCGGCCGGTACTCCATCACCATGTAGACGGTATCGTTGGCGCTGAAGAAGTTGAGCACGCGCACGATGTTGGGGTGGTCGAGGCGGGTCAGGGCGGTGGCCTCCTGCAGGAACAGCTTGCGGCCCTCGCCGAAGTTCTCCGCATGGGCGTCACTGATGGGGGCGATGGTGCCGTCGTCACTGCGCAGGGCCAGCTTGTTGGGCATGTACTCCTTGATCACCCCCTGCTGGTCGCTTTGCTCGTCATGGCACAGGTAGACGATGCCGAAGCCACCGGCGTTGAGGGGCTGGTGTACCCGGTAGTGTTCCAGCCGGGTACCCTTGGGCAGGGCGTTGCCGGGCTCGTGTTTGGGCTTGGTCAGTGGAGGCATGCCGGCGGCTGTGGTTGGTGGTGACTATTTCCGCGGCGCAGCGTCACATGGATACCTGTGGGGATAGCAGTTAGAATTCGTGCTCATTTTTTCTGAATCTCGCCAATGGGGCGCGCAGGGGTTTCGCCATGATCCGCAGTATGACGGGCTTTGCCCGCCGAGAAGACAGCACCGATGACGGGCTCCTCGTCTGGGAATTAAGATCGGTCAACCATCGCTTTTCTGAAGTCAGCCCACGTTTGCCGGAGGATCTGCGCTCGCTGGAGCCGGCGGTGCGCGAGCACGTCGGTAAGCGCATCAAACGCGGCAAGCTGGATGCCACCCTGCGTTTCAAGCCCGTGCCGCAGGCCGACCAGCCGCTGGAGATCGACCATGGGCTGGTGACTAAGCTGTCGCACGTCAGCCGCGAGATCGACGGCCTGCTCTACAATGCCGCGCCGGTGAACTCCTTCGACGTGCTGCGCTGGCCCGGTGTGCTGGTGACGCCGGAGCAGGATTTTTCGCGCACCGGTGAGGCGGCATTGGCCCTGCTGGACGCCGCGCTGGACGAGCTGATGGCCAATCGCGAGCGTGAAGGCGAGCAGCTGAAGGCCATTATCGAGCAGCGTTGTGCGGCGATGGAGGAGCAGGTGGCGGCGGTGCGCAAGCGCCTGCCCGAGGTGCTGCAGGCGGTGCGCGAGCGACTGCAGGCGCGGCTCTCGGAGCTGGCCGGCGAGCTGGACAACGACCGCGTCGAGCAGGAGATCGCCCTGCTGGCCAACAAGGCCGATGTCGACGAGGAACTGGATCGCCTCGACACTCACATCACCGAGGTGCGGCGCGTGCTGGCGCAGGATGAGCCGGTGGGCCGGCGTCTCGATTTTCTCATGCAGGAGCTGAACCGCGAGGCCAACACCCTGGGTTCCAAGTCGGTGGATGCCGAGCTGACGCGTGCCTCGGTGGAGCTGAAGGTGCTCATCGAACAGATGCGCGAACAGGTGCAGAACATTGAATAAGACCGCCGAGACGGCCGTGGACAGCGGCACCCTGTATGTAATCTCTGCGCCCTCAGGGGCGGGCAAGACCAGCCTGGTGAAGGCCCTGCTGGACACCCTGGACGGCATCGAGGTGTCCGTCTCCCACACCACGCGCGCCATGCGCCCCGGCGAGGTGGATGGCCGGGACTACCATTTCGTCGATGCCGAGCGCTTTCTGGCGATGGTGGTAGAGGGGGATTTTCTCGAACACGCGCAGGTGTTCGACAACTATTACGGCACCTCCAAACAGGCGGTGCAGGAGCGGCTGCAGTGCGGCCGCGACGTGATTCTGGAGATCGACTGGCAGGGCGCACAGCAGGTGCGCAAGCTGTTCCCGGACTGCCGCAGCGTCTTCATTCTACCCCCCTCCAAGGCGGCCCTGCGCGAACGTCTGACCGGCCGTGGCCAGGACAGCGAGGCTATCATCGAGCGGCGCCTGCGTGATGCCGAAGCGGACATGTCCCACTACGATGAGTTCGATTTCGTGGTGGTCAACGACGACTTCGAGCAGGCCCTGTCCGAGCTGCGCGCCATCGTCATCGCCCAGCGCCTGAGCCTCCAGCGGCAGGCGATGCGCCTGCGCGAACTCATCGCTGAGCTGATCAGCAACCCAGTGTAGCGGTTCAGTTTGTTTTCGACTGGTGTATGATGTGTGCAGATTTTTGGTTACGAATTGAGCATCAGGAACATCGGAACTTGAGGTGCAATGCATGGTAAGGATGGAAACCCCGGTCTGTGATTTCGGCACGCCTGCGGTGGACTTCGCCCTGCCCGGTGTGGACGGCAAGACCTGGACGCTGGCCGATTGCCGAGGTGAAAAGGGCCTCCTCGTGATGTTCATCTGCAACCACTGCCCCTACGTCAAATCCATCCGCGAACGCCTGGTGCACGATACCCGCGAACTGCAAGCGCTCGGCATCAACAGCGTGGCCATTATGGCCAACGACCCCGACGAATACCCGGAAGACGCCTTCGACAATATGCGTCGCGTGGCCGAGGAATTCGACTTCCCCTTTCCGTATCTTATCGACGAAACCCAGCAGGTGGCGCAGGCTTACGGTGCGGTCTGCACCCCAGACTTCTTTGGTTACAACGCCGACCTGCAACTGCAGTACCGTGGGCGGTTGGACGAGAGCCGCAAGGAGCCGGTGCCGGACGCCCGCCGCGACCTGTTCGAGGCCATGAAACAGGTGGCGGAAACGGGCCACGGCCCTGAGCAGCAGATCCCCAGTATGGGCTGTTCCATCAAGTGGAAAGAGAGTGCCGGCTGAGAGCGTCGCTATTGCCCTGCCCGCCCGGATCGGCGAGAATTGGCGGTTCTTCGCCATTTTAATCATGGATCGATGGCTGACCGGCGAGTAAAACAGAATAATCAAGGTATGGCGCGCCCACGAGAGTCGCGACAACCTCTCAGGGAGAGCTGGCGCAAAGGCGCCTGTCCGTGTCCATGGGGATACCGGGAGGGTCTGCATCCTGGGAGCCACCCTTTTCAGACACGGGTTTCACAGATTGATGCCAGATTCGGGGCTGCCGCGGCAGCGTCAGTGGTTCCCGTTACCCGCAAGGGCTGGTCATCCAGGTTTCCATTTAACTGAATTACTTTTAACCGAATTTACTTAAGAAGATAGGAGAGTCACATGCCGTCTCGTAAAGAGCTTGCCAACGCCATCCGCGCCCTCAGCATGGATGCCGTGCAAAAGGCCAAGTCCGGCCACCCCGGCGCCCCCATGGGCATGGCCGACATCGCCGAAGTGCTGTGGAACAGCCACATGAAGCACAATCCCAACAACCCCAAGTGGTATGACCGCGACCGTTTCGTCCTCTCCAACGGCCACGGCTCCATGCTGATCTATTCCCTGCTGCACCTCACCGGCTATGATCTCAGCATCGACGACCTGAAAAGCTTCCGTCAGCTGCACTCCAAGACCCCGGGCCACCCCGAATACGGCTATGCGCCGGGCATCGAGACCACCACCGGCCCGCTGGGTCAGGGCATCACCAACGGCGTGGGCATGGCCCTGGCCGAACGCACTCTGGCCGGCCAGTTCAATCGTGACGGCCATCACATCGTCGATCACTACACCTATGTGTTCCTCGGCGACGGCTGCATGATGGAAGGTATCTCCCACGAGGCCGCCGCCATCGCCGGTACCTGGGGCCTGGGCAAGCTGGTCGCCTTCTGGGACGACAACGGTATTTCCATCGACGGCCACACCGATGGCTGGTTCAAGGACGACACGCCGAAGCGCTTCGAGGCCTATGGCTGGCACGTGATCCGTGACGTCGACGGTCACGACGCCGAGGCCGTCGACCGCGCCATTCACGAGGCCAAGTCGGTCAACGACAAGCCCACCATGATCTGCTGCAAGACCGTCATCGGTTACGGCTCACCCAACCTGTGCGGCAGCCACGATTGCCACGGCGCACCGCTGGGCGACGATGAGATCAAGGCCACCCGCGAGAACCTGGGCTGGAAGTACGGCCCGTTCGAGATCCCCGCAGACATCTACGCCGGCTGGGACGCCAAGGCCAAGGGTGACAGCGCCGAGGCCGCGTGGAACACCAAGTTCGAGGCCTACAAGGCCGCCTATCCTGAACTTGCCGCCGAGTTTGAACGCCGCATGAATGGCGAACTGCCCGCCAACTGGGCGCAGGTGGCCGACGATTTCATCAAGCAGGTCAACGACAAGGCCGAGAGCATCGCCTCCCGCAAGGCCTCGCAGAATGCCATCACCGGTTATGCACCGGCCCTGCCCGAGTTCCTGGGTGGTTCCGCCGACCTGACGCCGTCCAACCTGACCAACTGGCCGGGTGCCGTGAGCATCACCAACACCGTCACCGACGGCAACTACATGTCCTACGGCGTGCGCGAGTTCGGCATGTCCCACGTCATGAACGGCCTGACCCTGCACGGCGGCTTCATCCCCTTCGGCGGCACCTTCCTGATGTTCTCCGAATACGCCCGCAATGCCCTGCGCATGGCGGCGCTGATGAAGCAGCGTACCCTGTTCGTCTACACCCACGACTCCATCGGTCTGGGCGAAGACGGCCCGACGCATCAGCCGGTGGAGCAGATCGCCACCCTGCGCCTGATCCCCAATATGACCCTGTGGCGTCCCTGTGACGCGGTGGAAACCGCCGTTGCCTGGCGCGCCGCGATTGAGAAAAATGACGGCCCCAGCTGCCTGATCTTCTCCCGCCAGGGCCTACCGCACCAGACCCGCAGCGACGAGCAGATCGCCAATATCCGCAAGGGTGCGTATGTGCTGAAGGACTGTGGTTGTGATGAACCCGATGCCATCATCCTCGCCACCGGTTCCGAGATCGGCCTGGCCGTGGACGCGGCCGAGGCACTGACCGCCAAGGGCAAGAAGATTCGCGTGGTCTCCATGCCGGCGGTGGACGTGTTCGAGGCCCAGGATGCCGAGTACCGCGAGTCCGTGCTGCCCAGCAGCGTGATGGCCGTAGTGGCCGTCGAGGCCGGTGTCACCGCCTCCTGGTACAAGTACGCCAGCAAGGTGGTGGGTATCGACCGCTTCGGTGAGTCCGCCCCCGCCAGCGACCTGTTCAAGGAGTTCGGCTTCACCGTGGAGAACGTGGTCTCCGCCGTCGAAGACGTGCTCTGAAAAAATAATTAGCCACGGAGGCACAGAGTTCCTGGAGTGTATTTTTCAATACCTTCGGTACGCTGTGCCTCCGTGGCAAAAGATTTTTATTTTGTTAAAAAACTGGGAGAGTGAATATGACTTTGAAAGTCGGTATCAATGGTTTTGGTCGCATCGGCCGCATGGCCTTCCGTGCCATCACCAAGGATTTCACGGACATCGAAGTAGTCGGCATCAACGACCTGCTGGACGCCGATTACCTGGCCTACATGCTGAAGTATGATTCCGTGCACGGTAACTTCGATGGCGACGTGTCCGTCGACGGCAATAACCTGATCGTCAATGGCAAGACCATTCGCCTGACCGCCGAACGCGAGCCGGCCAATCTGGCCTGGTCCGACATCGGCGCCGATCTGATCATCGAGTGCACCGGCTTCTTCCTCACCGAAGAGACCTGTCAGGCGCACATCGACGCCGGCGCCAAGAAAGTGGTCATGTCCGCGCCTTCCAAGGACGGTACCCCCATGTTCGTGCACGGCGTCAACCACGACACCTACAACGGTCAGGCCATCGTCTCTGCGGCTTCCTGCACCACCAACTGCCTGGCGCCTATCGCCAAGGTGGTCAATGACAAGTGGGGCATCAAGCGTGGCCTGATGACCACCGTACACGCCGCCACCGCCACCCAGAAGACCGTTGACGGCCCGTCCATGAAGGACTGGCGCGGCGGCCGCGGTATCCTGGAAAACATCATTCCGTCATCCACCGGTGCCGCCAAGGCCGTGGGCGTGGTGCTGCCGGAGCTGAACGGCAAGCTGACCGGCATGGCCTTCCGCATACCGACCTCTGACGTCTCCGTGGTTGACCTGACCGTCGAGCTGAACAGCGAGGCCAGCTACGCAGACATCTGCGCCGCCATGAAGGCCGCCTCCGAAGGCGAAATGGCCGGTACCCTGGGCTATACCGAAGACAAGGTCGTCTCCACCGATTTCCGTGGTTGCGTCAACTCCTCCATCTTCGATGCCGGCGCCGGCATCGCCCTGGACAGTACCTTCGTCAAGCTGGTGTCCTGGTACGACAACGAGTACGGCTACACCTGCAATATGCTGCGCTTTGTTGAGCACGTGGCAGCCAACTAGCCCAGGTACGCAGGGTGGGCGGATGCCCACCCTGCCCTGTGGCAGGCGAGAACCATTAGCCAAACAGGCCTTACGTGTTTGGCTAATGGTTTTTAGTCTTGTAAAAAGTAAGCAGTCTTGTGGAAATTTAAGGAGTAGAACATGTCCGTAATCAAGATGACCGACCTGGATCTGGCCGGTAAGCGGGTACTGATTCGTCAGGATCTCAACGTGCCGATCAAGGATGGCAAGGTCAGCAGCGACAAGCGTATCCGCGCCTCCCTGCCCACCATCGAGCACTGCATCAAGGCCGGTGCCCAGGTGATACTGATGTCTCACCTGGGCCGTCCCACCGAAGGCGAGAGTAACGAGGAGTTCTCCCTGGCTCCCGTTGCCGAACACCTGTCCGGCTTGCTGGGCAAGGACGTGCGCCTGGTCAAGGACTACCTAGAGCAGGCCCCGGAGATCGCCGCAGGCGAGGTGGTGATGCTTGAGAACGTCCGTTTCAACAAGGGCGAAAAGAACAACGATGACGCGCTGGCGAAACAATACGCCGGCCTCTGTGACATCTTTGTCATGGATGCCTTTGGCACCGCGCATCGCGCCCAGGCCTCGACCCATGGTGTGGCGAAATATGCCCCCGTGGCCTGCGCCGGCCCTTTGCTGGCCGGTGAGCTGGATGCGCTGGGCAAGGCGCTGGGCAACCCGGCACGGCCGATGGTGGCCATCGTCGGTGGTTCCAAGGTCTCCACCAAGCTGACGGTGCTGGATTCCCTATCCAAGATCGTCGATCAGCTGATCGTCGGTGGCGGCATCGCCAACACCTTCATCGCCGCCGCCGGACACAACGTCGGCAAATCGCTGTATGAGCCGGATCTGATCGATACCTGCAAGAAACTCACCGCCGACGCCCAGGCCAGAGATGGTGACATCCCCGTGCCGGTGGATGTGGTGTGTGGCAAGGAGTTCTCCGAGACCGCCGAGGCGACCCTGAAACAGGTCGACGAGGTGGAAGACGACGACATGATCTTCGACATCGGTCCGGAGTCTTCCAAACAGCTGGCCGAGATTTTGAAGACCGCCGGTACCATCGTCTGGAATGGCCCCGTGGGCGTGTTCGAGTTCGATCAGTTTGGTGGAGGCACCAAGGCCATCGCCCTGGCCATCGCAGAAAGCGATGCCTTCTCCATCGCCGGCGGTGGCGACACCCTGGCGGCGGTAGACAAGTATGGCATTGCTGACAAGGTGTCCTATATTTCCACCGGAGGTGGTGCGTTCCTCGAATTTCTCGAAGGTAAGAAGCTGCCTGCGGTCGACATTCTGGAACAGCGGGCCAAGGGTTGAACACGGCGAAAACTGGAGTAGATAATTTGGAACGCAGAACAAAAATTGTTGCCACCCTGGGTCCGTCTACCGACGACCCGAAGGTGCTGGACAAGCTGATCGAGGCCGGGGTGGATGTGGTTCGCCTCAATTTCTCGCATGGCACCGCCGAGGATCACATGACGCGGGCGGAGAATGTCCGCAACCGTGCGCGTGCCTTCGGCCGTCAGGTGGGCGTGCTGGCCGATCTGCAGGGACCGAAGATCCGCATCGACCGTTTTAAGGATGGCGAGGTGATATTGGAGGATGGCGCGACGTTTATCCTCGACGCCAGCTGGCCTTCCGATGCCGGCACCGTCGAGCGCGTGGGGCTGACCTACAAGGATCTGCCTAATGACGTCAAGCGTGCCGACCTGCTGTTACTGGACGACGGCCGTATCGAGCTGTGGGTCGACGAGGTCAAGGGCAGCGAGATCTACTGCAAGGTGAAGGTGGGTGGCAAGCTGTCCAATAACAAGGGCATCAACCGCCAGGGCGGTGGCCTGTCCGCGCCCGCGCTGACCGAGAAGGACAAGGAAGACATCAAGACGGCGGCCAAACTGGAGGCCGACTATCTGGCCGTGTCCTTCCCGCGCTGCGCCGATGATATGCACGAAGCACGGCGCCTGTTCCGCGAGGCCGGTGGCCAGGGCGGGCTGATGGCGAAGATTGAGCGCAGCGAGGCGCTGGAGGTCATCGACGAGATCATCCAGGCTTCTGATGCCGTGATGGTCGCGCGTGGTGACCTCGGCGTGGAGATCGGTGACGCGGCCCTGCCGCCGGTGCAGAAGTCCATCATCAAGAAGGCCCGCAGCCTGAATCGTGTGGTGATTACCGCCACGCAGATGATGGAGTCCATGATCGAAAATCAGATCCCCACCCGGGCCGAGGTGTTCGACGTGGCCAACTCGGTCTTCGATGGCACCGATGCGGTGATGCTGTCGGCCGAGACGGCGGCGGGCAAATACCCGGCCAAGGCCGTGGCCGCCATGGATCGCATCTGCCTGGTGGCGGAAAAGCAGCAGGTGACCAAGCGTTCCGACCACCGCATCAATACCCGTTTCGAGCGCGTGGACGAGGCCATTGCCATGTCCACCATGTATGCCGCCAACCACCTTGAGGTAAAGGCCATCGCCGCCCTCACCGAGTCCGGTTCG
>VAPM010079333.1_pt1 | contig 10910 bp, 10 predicted proteins | sample 3395091 | NCBI WGS metagenome assembly VAPM01 (sample SAMN08290445, study PRJNA428436) | hydrothermal vent metagenome | isolation source: Deep-sea hydrothermal vent chimney 3 | place: Pacific Ocean: Juan De Fuca Ridge | reverse complement strand
ATTTTAATATTTGTTGTTATGTTTAAATTATTGCAAAAAATAATAATATTATTATTTATAGTCATAACCCCTGTTTTTGCATTTGCTGAAGCTGGAGTTGCTTCTGATGTGCCTTTGGTGCAAAGCAGATCTGTTTGGGAAAATATAAAAATAGACACGTCTAATTATTTTTATAGGCCAAAATACAGAAAGAAAATACAAATACCAAAAAAGACAATAGAAAAATTTAAAAAAGAAAATTTCCAAACTCCCGATTATTCAAAAGTTGAAAGGATAGTAATACACGATACGGGGTGTTGTAATAAAGGTTATAGTAGTGTCAAAAAATTAATTCAAAGAATAAACAAAGACCATTCAATAAAAAGGGGCTGGGAAGATATCGGGTATAACTACATAATAGACAAAAACGGAGATATTTATGAGGGAAGAAAAGGCGGGAACGGGAAAAGAGGAGCTCATGCCTATGACGATAAAAAATGCAGAAATTTTAATGTCGGGACAATAGGCATAGTTATTATTGGAGACTATGAGCATAGAAATGTTCCAAAAAAGGCTTTGGAGTCTTTGTATAAACTTGTTGGGTGGCTTTCCGCTTCAAATGGCATAAGCCCCAAAGAAATAAATAAAACCACTTTAGTTTGGTCAAATCCAAAATTTCAAGGAGAGTGCATAACAAAATACGGAGGGTCTTTTTCAAGTTCATTTTTAGGACCTGTTGTTTTGGGACATAAAGATGTAGAACCTGCAAACTCAGACCCGGGACTGTTAAATATGAATTTGTTAAGGAAAGAGGCGGAGAAATGGAAAAATAAATATGAAAATAATATTTACAGTTCGGAAGGGGAATATTTTTCCATAAAAGATGGGCTAAAAGAGAGAAGGGAAATTTCAAAAAATGCCGTTAAGTTGGCAAAATCTCAAGCGGACCTTTTCTTGTATAAAAAAACCACATTGCCTGACGAAACGCTTATAAAAGTAAGTTCTGATTCTAAAGTTTTTGTTGTCAAAAATAACAAAAGAAAACATATAACATCATATGAAGTTTTCAAGAAGATGGGATACTCGTTTAAAAATGTTAAGTTGGTAAGCGAAAAGGAGCTTTTGGAGTATGAGCTTGGCGACCCTATAATTGATTCTGCTGAAAAATCCAAAAAAGAAATTTTAATAAGGAAGGCGGGAAGTCCGGAAGTTTATGTAGTGCAAAAAAACAAAGCAAGATGGATAAAGACATACGAGGCGTTCAAACAACTCGGGTATTCAATGGGGAGGGTTATTTCCTTGTCTAAAAAAGAGTTTTCCAAATATGCGCTTGGTTCTGTCATATTGGCGGCGTCTGATGTAAACGAACCGGCAATACCCGAGAAAAAACAAGAAACAAAAATAACACCAGCCAAAAAAGAGGCACCAAAAACAATCTCAATAAATACGCAGAAAATATTAGATGAGGAAAAAATAAGAATAGCAATTTCCGAACTTGAAAAATCAGAAGAGGTTAAGGTGACAGCAAATGGCGAGTTTAATTTAACAGATAAAAACGGCAAGAGAACAAAATATAACGCGAAAGAAACCGCAAATATAAAATGGTCTCAAATGGGGGATGTAAAACTAAGCCCGTTAAATCCAAATACTATTTTTGAGGTGCTTTCTTATACGGACTACAACTGGAACAAGACTGTAAATTTCAATAAATTCAGAGGCATTTTAGAAATAGCATATTCTCCCAAGTCAAAAAAAGTCTGGTTGATAAGCGAACTGCCTTTTGAGGAGTACCTTTTGGGAATGGCAGAAGCTATGGATTCTGACCCTAAAGAATATCAAAAGGCATTTGCGGTATCTGCAAGAAGCTACGCCATGTTTCACTTGGAGCGTGGGGGGAAACGCGGGTCCGATGAGATTTTTCACTTAAATAATACTCCGTCAGATCAGGTTTATCGCGGTTACGCTTGGGAGCTTTATGCTCCAAACTTACCTGTAGCTGTAAAAGAAACAAAAGGAGAGGTTATGAAATACAACGGCAAAATAGCAAGATCTGTTTATTCTTCGGACTCCGGAGGAGTAACAAAAAATGCCTGCAAGTTGTGGGGGAGTTTCTTTTGCACAGACGAATATAAATATTTGTCCGGCGGAGTCAAAGACCCAGCAGGAACAAAAAGAAGAGATGCGAAACAGATAGCAAAAAGTCATGGTGTTGGAATGTCGGCTGCCGGAGGAAGAAGGCTCGCAGAACTTGGCAAGAGCTATAAAGAAATATTAAAATATTATTATAAAGGCATTGAGGTTGTAAATACGCTTTGAAGCTATACAAAATGAAAAAAATAGGCATTGAGTGTGAAAATTTAGAAGGGAAAAGGTTTGGGGTGGGGCATACCATGGCGCAGCTTTTGGATGCGTTTACAAAAGTTCCCGGTATAGAAAAAAAATATAAATTTGTTTTATATTTTAAAAAGGAAATTCCAAAAGACAGTTTTTTGGAGCATCCTGTTTTTGAGAAAAAAATTATCAGGTTTCCCGGGCTTCCGGCGAGTTTTAATATTTTTTATCATATTTTAATTCCTTTTTATTATCTAAAAGACAAATTAAATCTTTTTTTCTTTCCTTCGTATATGCTTCCGGCGTTTTTTTTGGGGAAGGCAGTTGTGGTTTTAACAAATGATGTTTATTTTGAAGCGTATCATGGTTCGCTGCCTTTTCGTTTTAAACTTTCATACAGACTTTTTTGCAAATGGGCGGCATTAAGAGCAAAAAGAATAATGACGATATCTGAGTTCTCCAAAAAAGAGCTGATGAAATTTTATAATCTTTCGGAAGAGAAAATATTTGTAAATTATTGGGGGCTGTCTCCTGAATTTAAAACATTAGAAAAAAATGACAATTATCTTCATAAAATAAGCAAAATAAAGAAAAAACTTGGAATAAAAAATGAATTTATATTGTCGGTTGGGCAGGCGTTTAAAAGAAGAAGAGTAAAAGAAGCGATGCAGGCATTTGAAAAAATAGCGGATATTTTCCCAAACATTCAATATTTAGTTCCTTGTGTTGATAAAAATAATCCTCCTGTTTTGGATATATTGGCGGAAAAAATAAATGAAAGACTTAGAAGAAAGGCGATAGTAAGGGCGGGGTACATAGACACAAAAGATATGGTTTGTCTTTTTAATTCTGCAAAGCTTCTTGTTTATGTTTCTGATACAGAGGCTTTGGGCTTACCGCCGATAGAAGCTTTGGTTTGCGAAACTCCCCCGCTTGTTGCCGATAATGAGTTAACTCATGAAATATTCAATGATAATGCATTTTTTGTAAAAAATGCGGAAAATACGGATGAATTTGCAGCTGTTTTAAAAAATGCTTTAACTGACGAGGAAAAGATCAAAAAGATAATAAATGAAAAAAATAATATTCTGTCAAAATTAAATTGGCAAAATCATACAAAAATACTCCTTGAAGTATTTGATGAAATATCTTAAAATATAAAAATGATTGATATTAAAAAATATTTCACGAGTTTGAATCTCGTGTTTTTTGTAGAATTTTTAACGGTCTTTTTGACTGTCCTGGGAGTTTTTCCAAGGGAGGCTTTTTTGTTTTTGGCCGGGATTTTACTTTTCTTTGTGCTTTTTGGCTCCTATGAAGATTCGGTGCTTTTGATCGCACGGTCCATACCTCTTTTTGCGGCGCTTCCTTTAACTGAAACATTTGATTCGCTAAATACTTGGAGGATTATTGTGCTGGCTCTCTTTTTAAAATGGTTTTTTGATAATAATTTCTTTTTGTTTTTGGATGCCGTATTTACAATATTTAAAAAATCAAAAGAGTCTTTAATAGGTTCTATAAAATTTACATACAATAAATGGAAAATAGAATCTTTGCTGTTTTTGCTGTTTTTTGTTTCTTTGCTTTCTTTGCTTAAAGCGGAAGATTTAACTGTTGGTATAAAAAGAATAATATATTTTATAAATCTTGGTATGCTGTTTTTTGTTGTAAGAGCGGTTGCCCAAAAAATAGGGCTTGCAAATATAGCAAAGAATGTTTTGGTTTCTGCTGTAATAATTGTATCCGTCGGGTTTTTTCAGCTTTATCTTGCATATATTATGCCTATAAATGATTTTGTAGAGCTCTGGGCGCTGCAGGTTAACAAGGTTTTATATGGAACGGCTTGGTCTGAAATTGTCATAAGGGCAAATACATGGTTTGCTTATTATAATGACACTATACACTTAAGAATGTTTTCTTCTTTCCCTGACACTCATTCATTTCCTTTATATCTTTTGATAGCAACTATCTTTTCAATGACATTGTTGTTTAAAAAAGTGCGTGAGTTTAAGTGTCCTAAATTTATATTTGTGTTTGTTCTTTTAACGATGTTTGCGATAATTCTTACAGGAACAAGAGGGGTCTGGGCGAGCTTCGTGTTTCCTGCGGCAATTTTCTTTTTTTGGTATTTTAGAAAAAATGTTCCCAGAAATATTTTGAAAGTGGCTGTAATTCCATTTTTGGCATTTTTAATATTGCTTCCGGTATCTGCTCCTGTGTTTTCTTCAACCCAGTTTAAGTTAGAAAGTCAAAATGCGGCGGAAAATAAGAAAGTTTTTGCAGAAAGGTTCAAGTCTATATTAGACACAGAAGAAGTATCCAACAGGGGGAGGATATACATTTGGACGGAAACTACAAAATCAATCATTAAAAATCCCGGGCTTGGAGTGGGGATAGGGAATTTCCCCGTTATTTTAAGAGAAAATATAAGCGCAATCAAAGCCGGATCTTCCGCTCATAATATGTTTCTGCAAGTGGCTTCTGTAATCGGTGTTTTTGGTTTTTTGGTCTTTTTAATTATTATTTACGAGATACTTAAAAAAGCATGGATGATATTTAAAAAGTACGATAATCAAGTCGTAAAATTCTTTGCCTTAAGCTCGTTTTTATTTATGGTATGGATTTTGGGGTATGGCATGACAGACGTGGCGATATCTGACGAAAGAGCATTTTTGATACTAATGATATTATTAGGTGTTTTATTTTCTTTTTCTGAAAATGAAATAAAAAATAAAATTCAAAATTAATGGACAATCCTTTAGTTTCAATTCATCTTCCTGTTTATAATGAGAAAAAAAGAATTAGACAAGCTCTTTTTGCGGTTTTTTCGCAAACTTATGAAAATATAGAAGTTTTGGTTTTTGACAACAACTCTTCTGATAATACTGTAAAAATAGTTCAAAACGAGTTTCCAAAAGCAAAAATATTTGAGTCAAAAAAAAATTTATTTGTGGGTCCGGCAAACAACGAGGCTTCAAAAATGACGACGGGGAAGTATATAGTGTCTGTTTCTGCCGATGTTGTTATCGCAAATGACTTTGTGGAGGAGATGGTGAAGGTTATGGAGTCTGACTCAAAAATAGGCGCTTTGCAGGCAAAAATTTTACATATAACTCCCGATGGAGAAAAAACAAACACGATAGATACAACCGGATTTGAAATCTATAAATCAAGAAGATTGATAAACAGAGGACATGGAGAAAAAGACAAAGGACAATACGACACTCCCGGGGAAATATTTGCATACGAAGGAGCTGCGCCTGTGTGGAGGAGGGAAGCGTTTGAAGACTGTTCTGTTTCTGTAAAAAGGCGAGGGGTTAAGCTTAAAGAGGCGCACGATGAAGATTTTATGTGGATGTCAGATGATGTGGATTTTGGTTGGAGAATAAATCTTTTTGGCTGGAAAAATTATTATACTCCAAAGGTTTTGGCGTGGCACGAAAGGCAGACGACTCAAAAATTGGCTTCTTCAAAATTGGATTTTATTAAAATGAGAAGAAGCATAAGAAGTGATAAAAAGACATTGGATATTTTAAATTACAGATTGACTATTTTAAAAAATGATTTTGGTGTAAGTTTGCTTAAAAATATTTTGCCGATATTTAAGCGGGAAATTATGCTTTTTTTGTATTTTCTTATCTTTGAACAGCGCACATTGTTGGCTTATCCGAAAATTATTGCTAAGATACCAAAAATACTAAAAAAACGAAAATATATAATGAGCCATAAAAAAAGATCAAGACAGGAAATGGAGAGATGGTTTATTTAACTTTTTAAAATGATAAATTATACGAAAAATATAACAAAAAAGAAAAAGTCGTTTTATAAACGACTTGGTTTTTTTGCTGTTATTTTTGCGGTTTTGTTTTTTGCCATTATATTTTTAAAAGTGGGGTATACATTTTCCTTAGTGGGCGACAAAGGTTTGTTTTCCGACCCGATAGTGGATGACGGCTATGAAGAAAAAAATAGGATAGATATATTGATATTGGGAATTCGCGGAGGTGACGACACGGAGTATGGCGGAACTTTGGCTGATTCCATTATGATATTGAGCATCAAGCCGGACTTGAAAAAAGCCGCTTTGATATCTTTGCCAAGAGATATTTATGCAAAAATTCCAAGACACAACAACAGAAGAGAAAAAATAAATTATGCTTACGCCTTTGGGGAAAATAAAGGCATCGGAGGGCTTAATCTCAGTAAGCAAGTTGTTGAAAGTATAACAGGTATTGTTATTGATTATGTTGTTGTTGTGGATTTTAAAACTTTTGAGAATTTAATAGATACGGTTGGCGGCATTGATATTTATTTAAAAAATGAATTTGTGGAAAAGACGCAATGGGGCTGGGAATTCAGATTGCCGGCAGGAGAAAATAATCTTAATGGGAAAACAGCGCTTTACTACGCAAGGTCAAGATTTTCATCAAATGACTTTGACAGGTCAAGGCGGCAGCAGGATATAATAGTGGCATTAAAAAATAAGATGTTAAGCACCGGAGTTTTAACCAATCCGTTAAAAGTGAATAAAATATTAAATCAGATAGGCGAAGGGGTAAACACAAATATAGATTTTGCAACCAGTCTGGGGCTTTTAAAGTATGTAAAATATTTGGATAAAGATCACTTAATAAAGAAAGTTTTTGATACTACAAAAAATGGTTTGCTGCAAGATGGTAAAATAGATGGAATATATGTTTTATATCCCAAGGCCGGACTTGATGATTTTTCTGAAATTAAAAAAGAGATAAGAGGTATTTTTAAATAAGTCATAGAAATTATATATTTTTTACAGTTTAATTTTTGTAAATCTGAATGAAAACAAAAAACTTGTAAAAAAGTGATATTTTTTGTAATATATCTTTATTAAATTTGTAGATAAATATTTTAAATTATAAATAGATGAAAATATTTAAAGTAAAATCACTTCTATTAATTGTTGTTGTAGGTTCATTGATGTATTTTTCTTATTTTGTCGGCTTTCAGTCCGGTGCTGACTCGGTTCCGTCAATAGAAAAAATATCAGGAATTGAAAATAAAGAAACTCAAATTGACGGGGTTGATTTTGCTGTTTTTTGGGATACATGGAAAAAGATTGAAGAAAAATATGTAGACAGAAAAGAAATAAACAAAGAAGATATGGTTTTGGGAGCGGTTTCCGGCATGGTGAATTCTCTCGGGGATCCTTATACAACATTTTTTAAACCGGAGTCCGCAAAAATATTCAAAGAAGATGTGAACGGAAGCTTCAGCGGAATAGGAGCTGAAATAGGCTTCAGAAAAGGAATGTTGACGATAATTTCACCACTTAAAGATTCTCCGGCAGAGGGCGCAGGAATAAAAACGGGAGACATCATTGTTAAGGTGGACGGAAAAACAACGGCGGATATGTCTCTTGAGGAGGCCGTTTCAAAGATTAGAGGAGAAAAGGAGACAGATGTTGTTTTAACAGTGGTAAGAGAAGGACAAGAAGGGTTTTTAGAGATTACAATAACAAGAAACACCATCAAGATACCAACCATAGAAACAGAATTAAAAGAGGGGAAAATTGGTTATATAAAACTTTATAATTTTACAGGGGATGCTTCAAATCAATTTAAAAATTCAGTAAAAGAGCTTCTTGCAAAAGGCGCTGATAAATTTATAATAGATTTAAGAAATAACCCGGGCGGATTTTTAGATGCTGCGATAGATACGGCAAGTATCGCAGTGCCAAAAGGAGAGATTATAACGATAGAAAATTTTGGCAATGGAAAAGGACGGAAAGAATACAGATCAAGAGGATATAAGCTGCTTGAAAATGTTCCGCTTGTTGTTTTGATAAACGAAGGGTCCGCTTCCGCTTCTGAAATATTTGCAGGAGCTGTTAAAGGGAAAAACAAAGTAAAAATAGTCGGTAAAAAAAGTTTTGGAAAAGGGTCTGTTCAGGAGGTTGTGGACATAACAAAAGATACATTTTTGAAGGTGACGATTGCAAAGTGGCTTACTCCGGACGGGGCATCTATTCAAGATGGAGGAATAACGCCGGATGTGGAGGTTGATATAGAAAAAGATGAAGTAAAAAAAGACGCACAACTTGATAAGGCAATGGAAATAATTAAAACTTTATAGTTTAAATTGGCTTGTTAACAATTTAAAAAAATTAACAAGTTAAGAAGCTAAAAGCTGGAAAATGAAAATCGTATTAAAACAAGATGTAAAAGGTATAGGTAAGTCAGGAGATATAAAAGAGGTGTCCTGCGGATATGCAAGAAATTATCTTTTTAAAAATAACCTTGCCGTACTCGCAACTCCTCAAGCGATAAAGCGAGCGGAACAAAAAAAACAATCAGACGCTCAAAAATCAGAAATGAAAAAAGGGCAAGTTGAGGAAATCTTTAAGAAGATGAATAATTTTAAGATAAAAACAAAATTAAAATTTGGGGAAGGGGATACGGCGTTTGGTTCGGTGTCAGCACAGAACATTTCAGATATGCTGAAAGAAAAAGGTTTTGAGGTTGCGATAAAAGATGTAATCTTAGATTCAAATATAAAAACCTTAGGAGAGCATAAAGTTAAAATAAAATTAGGATTTGATTTTGAACCGAATGTCTCAGTTGTTGTAGAAAAAGAAAAGTAAAATAAAAACACCCCGATTAAAATCGGGGTGTTTTTATTTTGATAGAGTAATTTTAAGATTCAACGCTTATAACTTTTACTTTTCTTCTTTTGCCGTTAAACTTTTTTTTGTTTTTGTCGGTAAATTTTACAGTTCCTTTAATTGTGCTGTAAAGTGTATCGTCAGAACCTTTTCTAACACCTTTTCCGGCTAAAAACTTGCTCCCTCTTTGTTTTATGAGAATATTTCCCGGATTTGCCGCTTGTCCCGCAAACATTTTTACTCCTAATCTTTTTGATACTGAATCTCTACCTAAACGAGTTGATCCAGCTGATTTGGCTGTAGACATAACTTTTTAATTCTTATTTGTTTATTTAATATTGTGTTATTATATATGTATTAGCTGTTAAAGTCAATAAGATATTCAAATAAAGGATTATAAATTTAATTTCCCCTAAAATTCAATGGAAAAAGACTATAAAAAAATAGAAATTGATATTCCTAAAGAAAAAAATGCTAAAATTCAAAAAATAATAAGCATTATTAGAGAAAACAAAGAAAAAACAATTCTTTTCATTCAATTTTCCCTTGTTGGGGCTGCATTTTTTGGATTGGGAACTTTATACGAACAAAACCAGCTTTTAGGTCAAAAAAGCTTAAAAATAGGTCAAAATGAGCGAATTTCGGCTATTGTGAGCCAGTATAATAGTAATATAAATAAAGCAGGCTCGCAAACAACCCCAAATAAAAAAAATTCAACCTCCAAAAATGTTCAATCTTTTCAAAACTTGGGAAAAAGCGGGGAATTTTTATTTGTTGCAAGTAAAAACGGCAAAACATATTATAAAATTTCCTGTAAAAACAGAATAAAAGAAGAGAACAAAATATATCTTAAAACAGAAGAAAATGCTCAAAAAATGGGGCTTAGAAGATCAAAAACTTGTTTTAAATAAAAATGCTATTGATTTATTTCAAAATTTATTACATGATAAAAATACATTGGTAGTTAATTAACAATTTAAAAAAATCAAAACACCGCAACTCGGAGGCAGGTTATGAAAACAAAGGTAAAGAATATATTCACTTCTTTTTTTCGCATAATTACTCTTTTATTTTTGTTGATGGTAGTGGTTCCATTTTTTACTCTTGAAGTCGCTCATTTGTATAGCGATATTAAGTCTTATTCGCAATATCAAAATGCGATAAAAAATATTGTTGTCGTCAATAGCGCTTCTTTTGATTTGGCAGCTAATAAAGTGGATTTTTTAAACGGAGGAGGGATTTATATTGGTGGTAAAAATGTAGTAACCAACGCTCATGTGGTGAGCAGAGGAAAAGATGTTTTTATCACGACTTCAGAAACAGAGACTATATTGGGCACTATTGTCTATTTAGATAAAAAAAATGATATTGCGGTTGTGGCTCTTAATGAAGCCCCCAAAAGCCTTGTGCCTGCAATATTCAGGCTGCAGCCTCCTTTTGTGGGTGAAAAGATTTTTCAAGTAGGACACCCCATGGGTTTTAATTTTTCATTATCAAAAGGATATGTTATGAAAAGTTTGAATTATTTTCAAAAATTTGAGGGTCCTATATTTTTGCAGGTTGACTCGGCTACAACTTCAGGCAGCAGCGGGGGAGGAGTATTTGATGAAAATGGATTTGTTCTCGGATTGACAAAAAGTGTCGTCAAAGGCACAGAGATAAGTTTATCCATCCCATCTTTTGTTATCTGCAGAATTCCGAATATAGTCTGTTCTGTGGCAGAAGAATAATTTTACTGTAAAAAATAAACACCGCTGTTAAATTTAACGGCGGTGTTTTTGTGTTATAAGTAAGGGAAGGGTTATGCAAATACGGTAAAGACTGTGAGGAATAAAGGAAATACTATGTCGCACAATATATCTTTCACGACGTAATACGGATTTAAGAAAGGAAGGGGTTGTTTTGGTTAAAGATAATCATAAGGGTTTAAGGGCGCTCCTACCGGTATCCAGAGCCAACT
>VAPM010053360.1_pt1 | contig 10916 bp, 8 predicted proteins | sample 3395091 | NCBI WGS metagenome assembly VAPM01 (sample SAMN08290445, study PRJNA428436) | hydrothermal vent metagenome | isolation source: Deep-sea hydrothermal vent chimney 3 | place: Pacific Ocean: Juan De Fuca Ridge | reverse complement strand
TAAACATTTTCCTTCTCCCTTTTTTATTCTGACTTAGGAATGCGCACAGAATAACTTGAGCAACTGACGCAGGATTTTTGTTCGTATTCAACTAACACAGGTATGTGTGTAGGTAGAACAACGCAGGAGCAGTTGTCGAGGCGTATAAATAAGCGCATAGCAAGTTCGCAACTATTTATATAACGAGGAAGACGGACAAAAAGATTAGAAAAGCTTTAGCGATTCTTAATTGCTTTAGTACAAGTTAGTTGCTCAAGTTATTTCGTGGACGTTCCTTAAGGAACATGTACGGAATATACTTTAGCCTCGCTTGACAGAAGTCTCACTTTCAGACAAATAGCGCAATTTATTTCTGCTCATTTCTAAAGCATTGTTGATTTAGAAAATAAATGGTATAAGGCATAAATAGCTATATAAATAACAGTTAGAGTAAACAATAGACGACAAGCCTTGAAACAGGTAGAGCGCCTTTCCTTTTTTATGTAGGTTATTACCGACTAGTGATAATCTAAGGTTAAACCCCTTGTTTTTTTGGGAGAATTTCCTTGATTTAACACAGTAAAGATATTTTGTTATAAAATAGATGTTATATAGAAAGCTAAACAATAATTAATTTAAGGGTATTTATTTTGACAATTCGAGTCGTATTGGCTGATGACCACGCTATTGTTCGTGAAGGGCTTGAGCGAGTACTGAAAGTTAATGATATTGAAGTTGTTGGCTTTGCAAATGATGTGAGTTCAGCATGGAAAATATACAGTAAACAAAAACCAGATGTTCTGGTAATGGATCTTTCTATGCCAGGAAGTACTGGTATTGATGGTGTGCAGTTTATAATGAAACGTGCGCCTAATGCTAAAATTGTTATCTTTTCTATTCATGAGAATATCCAGCTGGTTGAGCGAGTATTACAGGCAGGCGCATCTGCTTATGTTGCAAAAAGTAACAATTTAACAGATATTACAACGGCCATAAAAATGGCGGTTAAAAATAAATCATATATTTCATCTGCACTTGCTCAGACTATGGTTTATTCACGATTGGAGTCAGAAAAAAATCCTATTTCAGTCTTGTCTGAGCGAGAGTTTACTATATTTTGTTTAATGGCTAATGGGAAAAGTAATTTGGAAATTGCGACAGAGGTGTTCTTGGCTGAAAAAACAGTGGCTAACTATATTGCGCAAATAAAGCAAAAGTTAAAGCTTAAAAATACGGCTGATTTAGTACGGTTAGCGATACAAAATAATTTAGTGCAGATTGACGGGGTAAGCTGTCATATTATCTAAATAATAAGCAGCTATTCTATTTAATCGTCCCGAAAGTATTCGCAGTAGAGACAAGGCATGCCTTGTCTCTACTGCGAGGACTTATAGGGTGATGAGTATTATCTAAAATTTTCTACAAATTAGTGACCAAACCTTGAAACCTTTTTTAAATAAGTATTTTTTTTTGAAATATTACAACTATTTGTTAATTATTATCCTGTTAACATTTTTTCTTATTTTTTTCATTTTAAATCAGATAAAAGTAGATTATGACAAGCTACAAAATAACCAGAAAAATAGGATTAATAATGTTGGAGTGAAAGGAAACTTATTATATAAGCTTGAGGTATTATTTGAAGGGGGGGAGTTTGCTAATCAGTTTGAACAATATTTATTAAACTCACACAATAATCAGCAATACCTTAACAGTATTTCAACGGCTAAAGTGCTATTAAAGCAATATACGGCTCTACCATTATCTGCAAACGAAAAAGATACTTTACAGGAAATAAAACTTATCCTTGATGAATTTCAGAGCAATAAGCATTATACAGCCGTTTTTTCATCACACTTTATTTCAAAAAAGATTGCAACAGATAGTCTTACAAATAAAAACATCACTACTTTAATAAGGGGTATTTTATCTTTAAAACAAGCCGTAAATGAATACCGGCAAACAAGTGAAATAAAAGAAAGGCAAATCATTGCAGAATTGATGAACTCTATATCATTATTAGGGTTTGTTATTTTATCTTTGTTTATAATTATAGGCATTATAGGAAGCAGGCTGGTATCTATTACTGGTCGGCTTACTAAAGAAGTTAGACTTAATGAGCAATTACTAAAAGAAGCGCAACTCAATGCGACAGCATTTGATTCCAATGAAGCTATTTTAATAACAGATGCTGAAAAACATATTATTAAAGTAAATAAAGCATTTTGCCTAATTACTGGTTATCAAGAACTAGAGGTTATTGGTAAAACCCCTAAGCTATTACAAAGTGGTGAGCACGGGAAAGAATTTTATTCTCATTTCTGGCGGTCTATTAACGACAAAGGCTTGTGGGCAGGAGAAATAATTGATCGTAAAAAAAATAATGATCTATTCGTCACCTGGACCAATATAAGTAGTGTTTTAGATAAGCAGAATAAAGTTGAATATTATGTCTCTCACTTTAGTGATATGACCGAATATAAAAATACTCAAGCTGCCTTTGTTCGACGTATTAAAATTGAAAATATTGTTTCTGAAATAGCCATTACTATACTGGAGTCTGGATTTTCAGCTATCAATATGACAATAGATAACTGCTTGCAATTATTGGGTAATGAATTAGCGGTTGATAGATGTTATTTATTTAGTCTTTCTGATGATTTATCTTTTATGTCAAATACTCATGAATGGTGTGCTGAAGGTGTTAAACCGAAAATTGAATTAATGCAAGAAATAGCAGTGGATTTATATCCATGGCTGATGAAACAACTACTTAGCAAAAAAGTGGTTCGTATTGATGATGTCGATGATTTACCCAGTGAAGCGAGCAATGAATATTTGGAAATGCAGCGTCAATCTATTCAGTCTATTTTGTTTGTTCCTATTTATGACAGAGAACAACTGACGGGGTATTTTGGGTTTGATCGAGTTAAACAAAAAAGGCCCTGGAGAGATGAGGATATTGTTTTATTTAAAATAATTGCAAAAGTTTTCCATCTTGTTCAATACAGACATGATATTGAAATGGAAAATAAGTGGAATTTGAGTAAGACTGTACAATTACTCGCTGAAAATACTGAGTTGCTTGAAAAAAATAGAAATTTGGCGATTAAAACTATTCAGGTACAAGAGCAAGAACGACATTATTTAGCACATGAGTTACATGATGAGTTAGGACAAATTGTGACGGCAATAAGAATGGATGTGGCTTATTTACAAACATTGCTGAACTCAGAAGATAATAGCCCTGCTAAGAAAATGATTGATTCAATCGATAACTTATCAAGGAAAATGATTCGAAATCTACGTTCGACTATCCAGCGAATAAGGCCTGAAACCTTAGATCACTTAGGCTTGATTCCTGCTCTGAATGAGCTGGTTAGTGATTGGTTGAAACATAATAAAAAGATTACTGTTAAAACAAGTTTTATGGAAGACAGTAACGTTTTGGATGAAAATGTTACGGTTACTTTGTATAGAGCCGTTCAAGAGGGTTTAACAAATATTTCGAAATATGCTCATGCTAGCCATGTGGAAATAACGTTAGAATTGAATCAAGCTAAAAATAGAGTACAACTTACTATCACTGATGATGGAATTGGGGTAACTGTACATGCTACATCAAAAGAAGGGGTGGGTTTATTAGCGATGGAAGAGCGAGTCAATGCGTTACAGGGACTCTATACTATTTCTTCAGCAGAAAAAACCTCAGGTACTTGTATTATTATTCAGATTCCACTTTAGTGGGTTAAATTTGTAGCTTTAATAAACTATTTTCATTTTGCGTAGTTTTGGGAGCGCTGGCTTTAGCCTGCTCTTGCACTAAAGAATGCAGGTTAAAACCTGCGCCCCAAAAGACTGTTATTAATGAGAAAGTATTTGTTACAGCTACAGATTTAACCCACTACCGTATATTTTAAATAGGTTTATCTTTCTCGTTCCCACGCAGGAGCGTCATTGCCATTGACTTAAGAGATTATTATTTTGTAGGCTGGGTAGAGTGAGCAACGAAACCCAGCTTTTACATCATATCAACCTGTTTATCCTTAATAGCTCTATTTCTTCTTGCATCCATAGGGTTTTGCTGCAAAGGTCGGTAAATTTCTATTCTATCACTCGCTTTTGCATGCATATTAAGTTTACAAACTTTTCCAAATATTCCTACAGGCATTTTTAGTAAATTAATTTCAGGAAATTCATCTAAAATCCCAGATTTATTGATTAGCTGTTGAATAGTATCTTCTTTTGTCAGTGCAACAGTAATAAGCTCCTGTTTATCTGGGCTTGCATAAGCTACTTCCACCTTATCCATAAATTTGCCTGGCTCGGTCAGTAAAAGATTTTACCATGGTATTACAGATTTGATTAAAAACAGCTCCGAACGCCAGGCTGGCAAATTTTCCATGCATTTCAAATTCTAAATCAAGTGATATTTTACTGGCATCTTCTCGCAATGGCATAAACTCCCAAACTCCATCTAATGAAGAAAAAGGGCCATCCAATAAAGTCATAAACAATTTACCATGCCCATCCGCTGTATTTCGGGTGGCAAATGATTTATTAAAGCCTGCTTTGGAAATTAGTAATTCTGCCTCGACAATATTACCTTCTCTTTTTAGGATTTTACTCCCACTACACCAAGGCAGAAACTCCGGGTAAGATTCGATATCATCAACTATTGCGAACATTTGATTGGCAGAGTATTTAACCAAAGCACTTTTTTGTACAGTAGGCATTAAAATATTCCAAGAACATGTAAAAAGACCAAGAAAACAGCGGCTGGCGCAACATAGCTAATGAGGTATTTCCAAACTACATATTGTGGCTCTGGTATATCTAACTCATCTCGTACATCTTTATCATGCATAACCCAGGCAGAAAATACAGCGATACAAAACCCACCAATAGGTAGCATTAAGTTAGCTGTTAAATAGTCTAAAGCATTAAAAATAGTTTTACCTAAAATGGTAAACTCAGACCAGGCATTAAAGGATAAGGCGACCGTAACACCTAATGCCCATGTTATAGAACCACTGACTACACTGGCTTTATCTCTAGTGTAGCCTTTATTTTCTACTAACCAGGCAACGATAGGTTCAATTAAAGAAATTGAGGAGGTTAATGCGGCAAAGACTAATAATACAAAAAACAAGATGCCAAACAGCCACCCCCCTGTCATATTGCCAAAGGCAATAGGCAATGTTTGAAAGATTAATCCGGGGCCAGAAGCTGGCTCTAAGCCATTAGCAAAAACCAGTGGAAAAATGGCTATACCAGCAAGTAAGGCAACAACAGTATCGGCACCAGCGATATATAAAGTGGTTTTGGCGATTGAAATACCACTCGGTAAATAAGAACCATAAACCATAATGGCTCCCATGCCTAAACCTAAGGTAAAAAAAGCATGGCCCATAGCTGTTAATATGGCATCACTATCAATTTCACTAAAATCTGGACTAAAAAGAAAGGATAGCCCTTTAAAGTACGATTCGCCCGTTGTCATGGCATAAGCCACTAATAACAACAATAAAGCTAATAAAGCAGGCATTAATAATTGAACAGCTTTTTCAAGCCCACTTTTAACACCTTTCCTGACGACACTCATGGTAGCGATCATAAACACGGTATGCCAAAAAACGAGTTGCATTGGGCTGGCAATAAAGTTATCAAAAGTAGCCTTAACTTCCATTGCATCAGCAGAAAACCCACCAAAAATAGCTTTAAACACATAAGCACTGGCCCAACCTGCAATCACACTGTAATAAGACAGAATAAGCACGCCAGCAATTACTCCCATCCAACCTAAGTAATGCCAGTTTTTATTAGCCCCTGCCTCAGTTGATAAGCTTGTTAATGTGTTGATTGGGCTTTGCCTTCCGCGGCGGCCCATCATGGTTTCGGCAATCATAATAGGGATACCAATGGCCAGTACACAGGCTAAATACACTAAAACAAAAGCACCTCCTCCATTTTCACCTGTAATATAAGGAAATTTCCAAATATTACCTAAACCAACGGCCGAACCTGTCGCAGCCAAAATATAAGCGAATCGTGATGACCATTCTCCGTGTATCGATTTTGTATTTGCCATTTTCTTATCAAGTGTCCTAAAAAACTAAATAGTTACGTTCATTATCTACTAATCAAGTAAAATACCAAAATATTTCGTTTAAAACACCCTCATCGCTATGGCTGGTAAAAAATCTAAAAAGAACAAACGTCAAGACAACACAATCGCCTTAAATAAACAGGCATCTCATGAGTTTTTTATTGAAGACACATTTGAAGCAGGTTTGGTGCTAGAAGGCTGGGAAGTAAAAAGCCTGCGTGAGGGTCGCGTACAACTGAAAGAAAGCCATATTATTATTCACAAGGGTGAAGCATGGTTATTAGGGGCTCATATATCGCCATTACTGTCAGCATCGACTCATATTGTTCCTGATAGGGTTAGGCGTAAGAAATTATTATTACACGCTTATGAATTGGATAAATTAATTGGTGGCGTTGAACGTAAAGGTTATACCATTGTCCCTCTTTCTATGTATTGGATAAAAGGACGTGCAAAACTTAAAATAGGTTTAGCTAAAGGTAAAAAATTACATGATAAACGTGCCGTATCCAAAGATAGAGATTGGCAACGTGATAAAGCGCGGATTATGAAACATGGCTAACAGCAATATAAATACATGGATTTTATAAATGACAGCTTATGACTTGTAGAGCGGACTTCAGTCCGCAATAATCAACATAAACTGTTTCTATAGCGGACTAAAGTCCGCCCTACACAGTATTTAAAAACCCTTTCTCTTTTACACTATCTAAAATATCAAATCCAAAACAAACTTTGAAGCTATTCATAAACAAAAAAGTTAAGCCATGAGAATCTCTAAAAGCATGTTTGCAGCGAGCTTTATTTGTTTGCTTTCAGCTTGCTCTACCCCTATTAATAATTTTAATAGCCCGGTATCGCTGGGTGAACCGCTCTCAACAACAGGTTCAGTACCTGTTGTTGAGAAATGGTGGTTAGCATTTAATGATCCTGTATTAAATAACTTAATTGATCAGGCTCTTAAACAAAATTTTAATTTGCGTGCGGCTTATGATCGTTTGGCTCAAGCTAGAGCGATTGCAAAGAAAGCAGGTGCTGAATTAGTCCCTCAGATTAATGGCTCTTTTGCGGCTACTCGCAATATATCTAAGGGTAATTCAGGGCAAACAACTTTAGATCAATTTTCTGCTGGATTTGCCGCCAGTTATGAACTGGATTTGTGGGGCCGGATTCGTTCAGGCATGAATGCGGCAAAACTGGATCAAAAAGCAGCTCAAGAAGATATGCAAAGCGTAGCTATTTCATTAACGGCTGAACTGGCAAGTACCTGGTATAAATTAATAGACCAGCGTTTGCAAGCAGCCTTACTGGATAGGCAAATTAAAATTAATCAAGATAACGTTAATATATTAATGACTCGTTTTAAGCTTGGACAGGCTAGAGCAGCCGATGTATTACAGCAAAAACAATTATTGCAATCGACTTTTGCAGATAAAACAACCGTGCTTGCCAATATTAAAAGTTTTGAGTATCAATTGGCAACCCTGGTGGGAAAACCGGCAAACAGCTTGGTATTACCTGAAAAAATGAATTTTCCGGTACTTCCAGCCAAACCAAAAAAGGGTTTGAGTAGTGAGTTAATACAACGCAGGCCTGATATTCGTAGAGCTTATTTAAAAGTTCAGGCCGCAGACCAACGTATTGCTGCGGCTATTGCAGACCGCTTTCCTAAAATAAGCCTATCAGCCAGTATTAATAGCAATACGGCTGATTTACAAAGCCTATTTAATAACTGGTTGGCAACCTTGGCGGGTAATCTGGTGTTGCCGCTTATTGATGGTCATCGACGTGTTGCTGAAGTGGAACGGAATAAAGCTGTTTTTTCTGAATCCGTTAATCAATATGCAGAGGCTATTGTTAGCTCTATTCAAGAAGTTGAAACCGCGTTGATTCAAGAACAGCAGCAATGGCTTTTTTTGGATAAAGTGGAACAACAATTAATTTTATCCAGAGAAGCGAATGAGCAACTGCAATTACGTTATCAGTATGGCGGGCTGGATTTTTTACGCGTTTTGACCGCTCGTCTTAGTGTACAGGCATTAGAGCGTTCGCGTATTCGTGCTGAACGCGAGTTAATTGATTTTCGGATTAATCTTTATAAAGCCTTGGCAGGAGGTTGGCCATTGCAAGTCCCTGTTCAATATACACCTCAAAACTTAATTAAAGAAAACTCATAATGCCTGAACACTTGCCAAAAATAGTTCAAAAAAATCGACTTCAGCTGGTTATTGCATTGATTATTATTTGTGTAGCAGGAAGCTTATCTGCTTATTGGCTGACTAACCGGCCTAGAGCCCCCAAAATTATAGCGAAACAGGTTCTTCCACAGGTTACTGTTATCCCTGTAAAAATAATAGATCACCCCACCACCATTTATGCCATGGGAAATGTAATTCCGTCACAAAGCGTAAATTTAACTTCTCGCATTAGCGGTATGGTCACTTCATTAGGGGATAATTTTATCGAGGGTGGCTTACTTAAAAAAGGTGAGAAAATTGTGCAGTTAGACCCCACTGATTTTAAATTGGTAATACAGCAGAAAAAAAGTGATCTGGCACAAGCTGAATTTAATTTAAAGTTAGAACAAGGCCAACAAGCGATAGCCAAACGTGAATTTAAATTATTAGGTGCAAAACTAACACCGCAGGAATTGGAACTGGTATTACGTAAGCCACATTTAAAAGCGGCTGCAAGTAAAGTACAAGCAGCCAAAGCGATACTACAACAGGCAAAATTAGATTTAAAGCGAACCTTAACACGCTCCCCTTTTGATGCCATTATTCTACAACGAAATGCTAATATTGGATCCTGGATTTCCACCTTTTCAACCGGAACCCCCCTCGCTAAACTGGCGGGTACACGCAGTTTCTGGGTTGATACTTCTGTTTCGATGGATAAACTAAAATGGTTATCAATTCCCGGGATTAGTCAGCAAACTCCTTCGACAGCAAAAATAACTTATGACAGTGCCTGGGGAAAAGGTATATTTCGGAAGGGAACTGTTAAACGGTTAAAAGCAGAAGTTGAAGCTTCGGGCAGGATGGCTAAAATCATAGTCGAAGTGATGGATCCATTAAGCCAAAAGACTGAAAACAAAAATGCTCCACCTATGGTATTAGGTACTTTTGTTAGAGTCGCCATTACAGGGAAAACCTTACATAAGGTTGTTGCTTTACCCGAAAGTACCTTGCATGATGGACGCTATATTTGGCTGATTGATCAACAACAGGTTTTAAAAATTCAGGAAGTCAGTCCTGTTTGGGCTGAACAGGGTATGATTTATCTTGAGCAACAGCAGTTACCAAACAATGCCCGGGTTATTACCAGTAATCTATCGACTCCTGTGGAGGGGATGACAATTCGTGTTGTTGATAAGCGTTTTCTAAACCCATAAAACGGAGTTCGTTTTATTTTCTGCAATTGTAATTTGGCATACCTGCCTGTACTAAATAAATCCCACCCTAAACAATAAATTTATGCAAGTTTCAAGCTCTTTTACTATTAAAGGCCCTATTAGCTGGATGATTAATAATGCAGTATCTGCTAATTTGATTATGCTTGCTTTTATTTTAGGTGGCTATTTATTTTTACAGAATATGAAGCAGGAAGTTTTTCCTCAATTTCAGGTTGATGCGGTCAGAATTAGTGTTGCTTATCCAGGTGCTAGTCCAGAAGAGATTGAAACAGGTATTATTTTAGCTATTGAAGATGCTATTAGTAGTGTGGATGGTATTGATGAGGTGCGTTCTTTAGCCGTGGAAAATACAGCGAGTGTTACTGTAGAAGCGATGAATGGCGTGGATACACAAGTGCTTGCACAAGATTTACAGCAACAAGTTGATCGTATCACCACCTTTCCTGAAGATGCAGAAGAACCGCAGATAAAAGTACTGACTATTCGACGACGGGGGCTAACATTAGCGCTATATGGCGATACCAGTGAACGAAACTTGCATGAAATGGCGGAACAATTTCGGCAGCGCTTACTGCAAGATAAGCAGATTACTCAGGTTGAACTGAAAGGTGTTAGACCACTAGAAATAAGCATCGAAGTAAGTCAGGCAAACTTGCGTCGTTATGGTTTAACCATTTCAGATATTGCTCAACGTATCGCTAAATCCAGTGTTGAATTACCAGGTGGTAGTATTAAAACTGAAGCGGGTGAAATTCTGATTCGGATGAAAACACGTAAGGATTTTGGCCAAGATTTTGCCAATATTCCTATTATCACCACAGCAGATGGCTCGCAAGTTTTATTGGGAGAAATAGCCAGCATTACCGATGGCTATGAAGATAATGATTATTCGGCAACTTATAATGATAAACCGGCGGTGTTAATACAAGTTTATAGCGTAGGGGAGCAAACACCGATTCAAATTTCAAAAGCGGTAAAACAATATATTCAGCAAATTAACCCACAACTTCCTCAAGGCATAAAAGCAGAAATACTACAGGATAGTTCTAAAAGTTATGAACAACGGATAGATTTATTACTACGAAATAGTGCGATGGGCCTGGTGCTAGTCTTTATCACCTTAGCATTGTTTTTAGAATTACGGCTAGCCTTCTGGGTAATGATGGGGATTCCTATTGCGTTTTTAGGTTCATTTTTAATTTTGCCCTCATTAGGCGTAACGTTAAATATGATTTCCTTATTTGCCTTTATTATTGCCTTGGGTATTGTGGTTGATGATGCCATTATTATTGGTGAAAATATTTATCATTACCGGCAAGAGGGGTTGCCTCCTGTACAGGCTGCTATTAAAGGCGCACAAGAAATGGCTATGCCGGTTACTTTTAGTATCTTGACTAATATTGCCACCTTTAT
>VAPM010638899.1_pt1 | contig 10923 bp, 9 predicted proteins | sample 3395091 | NCBI WGS metagenome assembly VAPM01 (sample SAMN08290445, study PRJNA428436) | hydrothermal vent metagenome | isolation source: Deep-sea hydrothermal vent chimney 3 | place: Pacific Ocean: Juan De Fuca Ridge | reverse complement strand
GATATCCCCTGTCCAAATCAACCCCAGTCATATTTGCACACTCTTTATGAGGATTATCAAAAGATTGAGTTAACCTATGTCAATTCGGCGGCGGCGGAAACCAGGCGCCCTGCCGACTCGGTTTCATAGGCACATCCAGCTCGATACAAAATTGGCAACGGATTTAGAACGTAAAGGACCAACATCGTGAGGACTTTAAGAAAATGAAGAAACAATCGTCCTGTAAATCGCGGGGAGTCCGGTGATGGAACCCGCCGATGGCCTGGGCGGAGTAATCGACCGTATACTTTGCTTTCTGGGAATACACGATTTCAAAATCATCGACTCGACCCTTGGATTCGGAAGTGCCGGCGGCACTGAAACCGTCCAATGTCAGCGTTGTAGTCGGGTTGTAACACGATCCCATTGAATGCTTCGATTGATGACCTCCTTTTCGGAGGCAGACGGGAAGAAAATGCCCCCCAGGCAAAGACATGACACTTAAATCAAAACTCAAACCTGAACCGGATCGCCCTATGGTCCCGAAACTCCGCAAATGTCTCAGATGCGGAAAGAAGTTTATGTCGGAACACACCGGCGAGCGTATTTGCCCGAAGTGTAAGGGGAAGTCGGACTGGCGTAAGGTGAAGTGACTCTCGGAGTAATTACAACGAGTTTTCCACAGAAATGTGGACAACTGATTCATTGGAGTGCGGTGTCAGGGGTGAACCTATCAGGGGCTCAGCAAAATCAGGGAAATGACCGCTGTTGGCTAATAAGCGAAGTCCCAGCCACCACCAGATTATGACTGTTTTTCTACTGAAAGCGGACTCAATATTCAGAAATGTCCGGTTTGAGTGGGCTGGCGGAGGCCTGTTCCAAGACAGTACCCGCTCCAAGCTACCACTGCTGCCGTTCATTGCTCAAAATAAGGCTATAATAAGGTTGGTGTGGCATGTTTCGTATTAGACGTTATTAGCTGAGCCAATATGCATTTAGCACTTTATTGCTTAGCTCCAACGAATTACACTGCTAGGTGTCCGCTGGTATTAATCAGGGCTGTTCCAGAATAAAGCGCTGAAATAAAATTCGTAATGCGGGGGTCGGGTGTTCAAGTCACCCAGGCGGCACCATTGTTTCCGGGGGGCTTGCGATGTCGAAATGGGATAGCCGCTTTTTGCGCCTGGCGCGGGAAGTCGCGACCTGGTCCAAGGACCGCTCGACCAGGGTCGGCGCCGTCATTGTCGGCGAGGACCGCACCCCCGGGCCATACGGCTATAACGGTTTCCCCCGCTATATCGACGACGAACGGGAAGACCGCCACGCCCGGCCCTCGAAATACGACTGGACCGAACACGCCGAACGTAACGCCATTTACAACGCCGCCCGCATGGGCGTGGCGCTCAAGGGCGGCGCCATCTATGTCACCCATGTGCCGTGCGCCGATTGCGCCCGGGCGATCATTCAGGTCGGCATCGTGCGGGTCGTCGCCGATGCCAACTGCATGTCCGGCGGCTTCGCCGAACGCTGGTCCGAAGCCGCCCAGGTGACCCGCGAAATGCTCGGCGAGGCGGGGGTCGGCCTCGACCTGGTCGAAATTGTCGAAGAGGACTCATCCTGAATGAAGGCGGACTGTGCGGAATGAAAAATCGGCCGGACCGCAGGGAGTGGGGTCCGGCCGAAGAATCGAGGCAACTAATTGCCCCGGTGGGGGACCAGAGAGGGGGGTCTCCGGAGTGGGCGGATAAGGGGGTATCCGCTGAAATTATATTAGCGCCGGGACTGTGGCGACTTTATGACGCCTAATGCGCCAATTGCGGCAAATTCATGATATTTTACGATAACCGGCCATCGCCGCGAAGCGGCCCGATCCCGCCTTATCAATGCTCCTTGGTATTAGTCGTAGGAGCGCTTGTCTTCGATGACCACGCCGTCGTTGGCCAGGCCGCCGGGCGGCACCAGTTCGACCTCGCCCTTCATTTTGCAGACGGCCTGCAACACTTCGCGAATGGCATCGATCAGGCCGCCGCCGCTTGTGGCGGTTTCGCAATACAGGGTCATGGCGTCCCGCCCGTCCATGGTATCGACGACCAGCCGGGCGCGGATGATTTCCGGGCGCCGCCGGACTATTTCGGCGATCTGTTCCGGGCGCACGAACATGCCCTTGATCTTGGTCGACTGGTCGGCCCGGCCCATCCATCCCTGCAGGCGCATGTTGGTTCGCCCGCACGGGCTGGGACCGGGCAGCACGGCGGACAGGTCGCCGGTGGCGAAACGGATCAGCGGGTATTGCCGCGATAACAGCGTAACGATGACCTCGCCCACATCGCCCTCGGCGACCGGGTCGCCGGTGCCGGGGCGGACAATCTCGACGATTACCCCTTCATCGACGGTCATGCCCTGCCGCGCCGGGGTTTCATAGGCGATCAGGCCAAGATCGGCGGTGGCGTATGTCTGGTAGGCAACAAGCCCCCGGTCCGCCCATTCGGCGCATAACGCCGGCGGAAAATATTCGCCGCCGACCGAGGCTTTCCTGAAGCACCCGGCGTCGATGCCGGCGGCTTCGGCTTTTTCCAGCAGAATTTTCAGGAACGACGGCGTCCCGGCGTAGGCTGCCGGTCGCAGGTCGGCGATCACGCCTAGTTGTTGTTCGGTGTTGCCGACACCGGCTGGAATGACCGCGCAGCCGAGCGCCCGGGCGCCCGAATCCATGATGAAGCCGCCCGGCGTCAGGTGATAGGAAAAGGTGTTATGGACCAGATCGCCGGACCGGAAGCCGGCGGCATGAAGGCCGCGCGCCATGCGGAAGAAATCCCCGGCCATGGCTTCGGGTTCGTAAATCGGCCCCGGCGACTGGAAAATCCGGGCCAGACCACCACCCGCCGCCTGATTCCCGGCGGGCATGGCGGCCAGCCCGCCGAACGGATAGTCGGCCTTCTGGCGTTCGATCAGCGCCGACTTGCGGGTTACCGGCAGTTCCGCCAGCGCCTGGCGCGAATCGATGGCGGCGGCGTCCACCTGGGCCAGCAAATCGGTGAAGTAGGGCGCGTTGGCCCTGGCGTGGCCGACCTGTTCGGCCAGGGCCGCCATCAGGGCCGCTTCCCTGGCGTCTTCCGAGCGGGTTTCCAGATCGTCGTAAAAATCGCTCATGTTATTTTGCCGTCTAGGCCAGCCAGCGTTTGCGGCGGCGGTAATGTTTGACGTCGCGGAAGCTTTTGCGGCCACCGGTGCTTAACCCCAGATAGAATTCCTTGACGTCTTCGTTTTCGGCCAGCGACCGGGCCTCGCCTTCCATGACGACCCGGCCGTTTTCCAGAATATATCCGTAATCGGCGTGCTTCAGGGCGACCGTGGTGTTCTGTTCGGCAAGCAGGAAGCTGACGCCTTCCTGTTTGTTCAGTTGGGTGACGATCTGGAAAATATCTTCGACCAGTTGCGGCGCCAGACCCATGGACGGCTCGTCGAGCAGGATCAGTTTCGGGCTGGCCATCAAGGCCCGGCCCAATGCGGTCATCTGCTGTTCGCCGCCGGATGTGTATCCGGCCTGGCTGCTGCGGCGCTCTTTCAGGCGCGGGAAGTAATGATAAACCTTGTCCAGGGATTGGTTGACGGCGGCGGACCCGTCGGTGCGGGTATAGGCGCCGGTCAGCAGGTTTTCCTCGACCGTCAGGTGTTCGAAACAGTGGCGTCCCTCCATCACCTGGATAACGCCTTTCTTGACCAGGTCGGAAGGCGTTTGCCTTTCGATGCGTTCGCCGCGGTATTCTATGCTGCCCTTGGTGACGTCGCCGCGTTCGGCCCGCAGCAGGTTCGAAATCGCCTTCAGCGTCGTCGACTTGCCGGCCCCGTTGGCGCCGAGGAGGGCGACTATGCCCCCCTCGGATACCTCCAGGGAAACCCCCTTCAACACCAGTATCACATGGTCGTAGATGACCTCGATGTTGTTTATGGCAAGCAGCGGGGTTCCGTTATCGCTCATCTTGGTTGGATCAATCAGTGCCGTCGCACTTGCGCGGCGTGATGCCCTTTTCCTTGGCGTACTTGGCCGCCGAGGCTTCGATCATCGGGCGGACCACGTCGGTCATGGGCTTGATCCAGTCAGACACGAATTCCCACTGCTGGCCGGTCCATTTCTGGATACGCACCGAGCCGCCGCCTTCGTGGTCGGCGCACGACGCCTTGATCGGCAGCATGAAGCGCGACAGGCCCAGCTTGGCCAGTTTCGTATCGGTCAGGTTAAGGTTTTCAAACCCCCAGCGGACCTGTTCGCCGGTCATCGGCTTGTTGCCGTATTTACCCATGGCGGTGCGAATCGCCTCGGTGACGATTACCGAGTTAACCAGGCCGCGGTTATAGAGAACTTCGCCAACCTTGTCTTCGGTGGTCGTTCCCTTGTCCCGGCCATAGACGTATTTGAAAATGTCCTGATGAACCAGGAAGTTGGTGCCGGGGGCGTGGAAGGCGGCCGACTTGTAGCCGATGGCGGCCTTGCCGGCGGGACGGGTATCAGGCTCGGCGCCCGACCACCAGTTGCCGATAAACCGGTCCATCGGGAAGCCGACGTTGGCCGCTTCCTTGATCGCCGTCGAATTCATGACGCCCCAGCCCCACATGAATATCCAGTCGGGGCGAAGCTTGCGGCCGATGGTCAGCCAGGTAGCCTTCTGTTCCAGGCCCGGATAGGTGACCGGAAACTTATGTAACGTAAAGCCATACTTGCCGGCCAGTTTTTCGAGGGTCGGAATTGGTTCCTTGCCGTATGCCCCGTCAAGGTAGACAAGGGCGACCTTCTTGCCCTTCAACTTGTCCATGCCGCCTTCCTGTGAGCCGATATAGCGGACCAGGGCGGAAGCCTGGCTCCAGTACGTCGCCGGCATCGTGAAGACATACGGGAAGACCCGGCCGTCAGAGGCGTCGGTGCGACCGTAACCCATCGAGAACACCGGGATTTTATCCTTGGTGGCGCGATCGATGATGGCATAGGTGATGCCGGTCGAAAGCGGGCTGAACACGGCGGCGCCGGTCGGGCCCTTGTTTTTCAGGCGTTCATAGCATTCGACGCCGCGGTCGGTGTTGTAAGCGGTGTCGCATTCCTCGATCAGCAGCTTGACGCCATTGATGCCGCCGTCGCGTTCGTTAAGAAGCTTGTAGTAGTCCATGGCGCCATTGGCGAAGGGAATGCCGCCCGGCGCAAAGGGGCCGGTCCGGTAAACCAACGACGGAATGAACTGCTCGGCGGCGGTCGCCTGGCCGGTCGCCAGGCCGGTAACGCCGGCGGCGATACCGGCGGCGGCGAGTATAAGTTTTCTGAATTTCATGTTCTATCTCCCTGTTGGACAGCTTGGTAATTACGCAAAAACCCTACCGGGCCATTACACCCTAATACGGGAACGGCCACAACCGCAGTTTTTCTTTCGCCACCTGCCACAACCGTGCCAGGCCATGCGGTTCGACGATCAGAAAAAAGATAATCAGGGCGCCGAAAATCATGAATTCGACGTGGCTGACAATATCGACCGGTATGGACAAACCGACAAGCGTCGGCGCGTTACTAAGGAAAATCGGCAGCAGCACGATAAACGCCGCGCCCAGAAACGATCCCATGACCGAGCCCATTCCGCCGATGATGACCATAAACAAAATCTGGAATGACCGGGCGATATCGAAGGCCAGGGCCTCGACGCTGGAGGTATAGATAAAAGCCCACAGCGCCCCCGATATGCCGCAATAGAAAGAGCTTACCGCGAAGGCGCTGAGTTTGGCGCGCAGTGGCCTGATGCCGATGATTTCGGCGGCGATATCCATATCCCGGATGGCCATCCACGACCGCCCGATATGCGAACGGACGATGTTCTTGGCGGCCAGCGCCATGATTGCCACGAAGGTCAGGGTGAACAGGTATTTGACCTCGCCGCTGGCCGAAAAACCGGTAACGAAGAAATTACCGAATACCGCCCGGGGCGGGGCGCTGATTACACCGGAAGAGCTGTAATTGGTGAACCAGTCGAATTTGTTGAACATCCAGATCAGGAAAAACTGCGAGGCCAATGTCGCCACCGCCAGATAAAAGCCCTTGATGCGCAGCGACGGAATGCCGAACAGTATCCCGACCGCGGCGGTGATCAGTCCGGACAGGATAAACACGAAAACTATATTCAGGTCGGGAAAGGCGGTCGCCAGCTTGTAGGCGGAAAACGCGCCGGTGGCCATAAAACCGCCGGTGCCCAGGCTCAACTGTCCGGCGTAGCCGGTCAGCAGGTTCAGGCCCAGCGCCGCCAGGCTGAATACCAGAAACGGTATCATAATGGTCGACAGCCAGTAATCGCTGGCCAGCAACGGCACCGCGATATACGCGACGGCCAGCAGGGCGGCCATGAAATAGCGGTCCTGGCGAATCGTGAAGATCGCCTGATCGGCGGTGTAACTGGTCTTGAATTGCCCGGCTTCACGGTAAAACATTGCTTTACACTCTCTCGATTATTTTGTCGCCGAACAGGCCCTGCGGACGGAACAGCAGGAAGGCCAGCGCCAGCATGTAGGCGAACCAGTCTTCGATGGCCCCGCCAAAGGCCGGCCCCCAGAACACTTCCGCCACTTTTTCGCCCATGCCGATAATCAGGCCGCCGACAATGGCGCCGGGGATCGAGGTGAAGCCGCCCAGAATAAGCACCGGCAGCGCCTTGAGCGCGACCAGCGTCAGGGTGAACTGGACGCCCAGCTTGCTGCCCCACATGATGCCGGCGACCAGGCCGACCAGGCCGGCCACGGACCACACGATGACCCAGATGGTTTTCAGGGGAATGCCGACGCTCAGGGCCGCCTGATGATCGTCGGCGACGGCGCGCAAGGCCCGGCCAATCCGGGTTTTCTGAAAAAATACCGCCAGCACGCCGACCAATACGGCGGATGTCAGGGCGGCCACCAGATCGAACTGATTGACCAGTACGCCGCTGAATTCCATGGGGGCGCTGGGAATGCCCAGATCCAGCACCTTGACATCGCTGCCCCAGATTATTTGCCCGAAGCCGTCGAGAAAATAACTCAGGCCGATGGTCGCCATGAACAGGATGATGGCTTCCTGGTTAACCAGCGGCCGGAGCACGGCCCGTTCGATGACCAGGGCCAGAACGATCATCACAATAATTGTCCCGATAATAGCCGCCCACGGCGGTACGCCATGTTCGATCAGGCCGACCAGGGTCAGCGCCGCGAACAGCACCATCGCCCCCTGGGCAAAGTTAAAGACGCCGGAAGCCTTGAATATCAGCACGAAACCAAGCGCCACCAGCGAATACATGACGCCGGCCATCAGGCCGCCGATCAGCACCTCCAGGAAAAATTCGGGATAATTCCAGATTTCGACAAACGGCGCGACAAAAACGGCGTTCAGAAATTCCATGCCCGGCGCCCTTCCCGTTGCGAATAATATTTAGATTTTTCAGCCATGGGCCACCCCAAGATAAGCGTCGATAACCTGCTGGTCGGCGCGCACCTGATCGGGGCTGCCGTCGGCCAGCTTGCGACCGTAATCCAGCACCACCACATGATCGGATATATCCATGACCACCCCCATGTCGTGTTCTATCAGCACGATGGTGGTGCCGAACTGGTCATTGACGTCCAGGATAAAGCGGCTCATGTCCTCTTTTTCCTCGACGTTCATGCCGGCCATCGGTTCATCGAGCAGCAGCAGGGTCGGCTCGGCGGCCAGCGCCCGGCCCAGTTCGACCCGTTTTTGCAGGCCGTAAGGCAGGCGCCCGACCGGGGTCTTGCGGATGTGCTCTATTTCCAGGAAATCGATGATGTTTTCGACCACTTTCCGGTGCGCCAGTTCCTCGTTGCGGGCGGGACCCACATGCAGGGCCTGCCAAAACAGGTTCTTGCACATCTTGGTGTTGCGCCCGGTCATGATATTGTCGAGCGTGCTCATGCCCCGGAACAAGGCGATGTTCTGGAAGGTCCGGGCGATGCCCTGACGCGCCGCATGGTGCGGCTTCATCTGCGCCCGCGTCCGGCCCTGGTAGGTGATCGCGCCCTGCTGCGGGTGATAAAACCCGTTGATGACGTTGAGCATAGAGCTTTTGCCGGCGCCGTTGGGTCCGATGATCGCCAGAATCTGCCCTTCCAGCACGGAAAAGCTGATGTTTTTCAGGGCCTGAACGCCGCCGAACGACAGGCTGATGTTATCGACACTCAGCAGTTCCTGGCCGAATGTCCGTTCTGCGGCCGGCGTTGTGGCTGGGGTCATCAGGCGGCCCCTTTCTGTTTTAGCGGCGCCGCCGTCCGGGCATCGCGGATCGCCACGTCGGCCTTGATGGTGCCGCTGCGGCCGTCTTCGAAAGTGACGTCGGCCTCGACGCTGATGTAATCCTTGCCGGAATACAGCGCCTCGATCAACTCGCCGTATTTTTCGGCGATAAAGCCCCGGCGAACCTTGCGGGTGCGGGTCAGTTCGCCATCGTCCGCATCGAGTTCCTTGTGCAGTATCAGGTAACGCCTGATTTGCGATCCCGACAACTGATCGTCGGCGGCCAGGTCGGCGTTGACCTTTTCGACGCAATCCTGGATCAGGTCGTAAACCACGTCCTGGCCGGCCAGATCGGTATAACCGGAATAGGCGATATTGCGCCGTTCAGCCCAGTTGCCGACGGCTTCCAGATCAATGTTGATGAACGTCGCGACGTGATCCCGGCCGTTACCGAAGGCTACCGCTTCCTTGATGAACGGGAAAAACTTGAGCTTGTTTTCAAGATACTTGGGGGCAAACATCGAACCGTCGTTAAGCTTGCCCACGTCCTTGGCGCGGTCGATTATTTTCAAATGCCCGTCCGCATCGAAGAAACCGGCGTCGCCGGTATGAACCCAGCCGTCGGCGGTTTTGGTTTCCGCCGTCGCCTCGTCGCTTTTGTAGTAGCCGATAAAAACGCCGGGGCTCTTGAACATCACCTCGCCCGAGCTCTCGATCCTGATTTCGACCCCGGTGTAGGGCTTGCCTACGGTATCGGCCTTGACCTCGCCGTCGGGCTGGGAAGTTATCAGCACCGATGCCTCGGTCGAGCCGTACAGCTGTTTGATATTCATTCCCAGCGCCCGGTAGAAATCGAATATATCGGGGCCGATGGCTTCGCCGGCGGTATAGGCCAGGCGCACCCGGGAAAAGCCCAGCACATTCTTTAGCGGGCCATAGATCAGGATATCGCCGAGCCAGTACAGCAGCCGGTCTTGCAGGGAAACCGGCCGCCTATCCAGGATGCGGGTGCCGACCCGCTTCGCCAGGGCCATGAAATAATGAAACATCCTGCGCTTGAAGGGGGCCGCGTCTTCCATCCGGATCATCACGGTGGTCAGGATGTTTTCGAAAATCCGGGGCGGCGCGAAGAAATAGGTGGGGCCGATTTCGCGCAGGTCGGTCAGCACCGTCTCGCTGGATTCCGGGCAGTTGACGCAGAACCCGGTGACGTAGGACTGGCACAGGGAAAACAGGTTGTCGCCGACCCAGGCCATGGGCAGGTAAGCCAAAACATTTTCGTCTTCCCGCAGGCGGTCGTCCTTAACGCCGTTGCGGGCCGAAATAATCAGGTTGTCGTGGGACAGCATGACGCCCTTGGGCTTGCCCGTGGTGCCGGAGGTATAAAGCATGATCGCCAGATCCGAACCCTTGCCTTCGGCGACCCGTTCCCCGGCGAAGCCGGGATGGTCGGCGTCGTACCGGCGGCCCTTTTCCATAACGTCGTCCAGCGAATGCAGGAACGGCAGATCGTAATCGATCAGGCCGCGCCGGTCCTTGTAGATAATGTGTTGCAGCTTCGGGCAGCGGTCCTTTATCTCCAGCAGCTTGTCGACCTGCTCCTGATCTTCGACCAGGGCGAACCGGGCGTCGGCATGCTCCAGAATATACAGCATCTCCTCGGCCACGGAATCCTGATACATCGGCACCGGGATACCGCCGACGTACTGGGCGGCGACCATGGCCCAGTACAGCTGTGGCCGGTTCTCGCCGATAATCGCCAGGCGGTCGCCGCGTTCGAAGCCACAGGCCGTCAGGCCACAGGCCATGGCGCGGATTTCCTGTTCGGTCTGGCCCCAGTTCCAGGTTTGCCAGATGCCGTAATCCTTTTCACGGATAGCTGGGCGATTACCGCGAATTCTGGCGTTTCGCCCCAACAGCTTCGGAAAAGTATCAAGGGCAGGATCGTCCTGCGCCGTCGTCTCAGGCCCGTCGTTGGCCATGGTGTCCGCATCCTCCCGGAATGCCTGATTTCGTGCCGCCGCCCGTTTTTTTTGGGTTCTTGCGACCGGTTTCCTATGTTCCAGCCAAAGACATTTGCCACACTCCACCATAAATAACCAGACTTAAAAAAAGCCGCCGGTTGCTATCCCCAGATATGGTCGCGCGCGATGACGGCAAAGCGGTCGGATAGCGCCGCCAGCGTCACGTTATGTATGGTGTCGGCGGTGAAAACGCCACCGCATCCATCCGGCAGGTCGCGCGTCGCGCAACCGTCGGCGTCGATCGTCACCCGAAAACCCAGATCAAGCGCCGCCCGCGCCGTGGAACTGACGCACATATGGGTCATGAAGCCGCACAGGATGATTTCCTTGCGGCCGCAACCGGTCAGCCGGTCCTGCAACCCGGTGCCGGCGAAGGCATTGGGCAGTTCCTTTTCGATGGTGCTTTCGTTCTCGTTGGGGTGCAGTTCATCGACAATCCGCCCCCGCTTCGCGGCGCGGTCAAACAGTCCGCCGGCCCGGCCCCGGTGGGCGATATGAATGATCGGGCAATCGGCATTCCGGGCTTTTTCGAGCAGGTTTTGGGCCTGTGCTATGGCCGCCCCGGCATTGCCGACGGCCAGGGGGCCTTGTAAGTATTCGTTCTGCATGTCGATCAGGACGACGGAGGCGGCGGCAAGTTTCGCCGGCTCAAGATTTGCGCCGGCAAGCTGT
>VAPM010339836.1_pt1 | contig 10924 bp, 11 predicted proteins | sample 3395091 | NCBI WGS metagenome assembly VAPM01 (sample SAMN08290445, study PRJNA428436) | hydrothermal vent metagenome | isolation source: Deep-sea hydrothermal vent chimney 3 | place: Pacific Ocean: Juan De Fuca Ridge | reverse complement strand
TCAGCGGGATCAATGGTAACAAATGAGAGGTGGGAAAGATCAGTTCGCTTTGCAGGATCAACGGGCTTTGCTTTTGCGGCTTCCGCAATAACTTCATCTGGAAATATATTGCGGATGTTGTGTTGTTGAATGGCAATCAGTGAAACTGCTTTCGGCGCGCTTGGGTCACCCAAGAGACTAACAATTTTTACTTCATTTTTACGAATTCTATTCTTCGCTCCGATAGGTTCTGCTTCTACCAGCTCACCATCCTGCGCGCCATTTGTTTCGCCCTTTGCGACCTGCCAATTCTTAGAAAACCCTCGTTCTATTGGTAGAATCTCTCCCCCTTCCTGGCCTCTCATAAATATTCCAAAAACACGTGTCGGGCTGTTTGCGATGCGTCTGATTAGTCGCCCTTCATATTGGTAAGAATGCCCATGAACTTCAGATAATCGCGCCAGTATACGATCACCTTCACCCAATGCGGGATCTTCCTGACGTAAGGATAACAGGATTAAAGGAAGGCCACCTTCCCCGCTCCATTCAACTGGTTGCGCGAACAGGTCTCCTTGGGAATCCGGGGCCAAAACTTGCAATATCGATACCGGTGCCAATCGTTCTGGATCGCGATATGGTTTCCGACGCTTTTGCAGATCACCGTTTTGTTGAAGCTCTTTCAAAATACGTTTCAAATCTACTTTTTTTGCTCCTTTGACACCAAAGGCGCGGGCAATATCGCGCTTTGATATTTTATTTGGATTGTTGGAAACCCATTCAATGATTTCCTGTTTGGATGGAAAGTTTTTCATACTAATCCTCTAACACAACCCATCATATTCTTCGCGTTGAAACAATCTAAAGGTCTTTTGCTTCGTCTACATCAGCCAAGGTGCAAGTTATGGCAATTCTCAATCCTTTGATGGATCTAACACTATCGGAAAGGGTGTATCTGGATGACCAGCGAACACCAGAAAACATTGCCACGGGTTTGGGTCTCATTCGTTTTAAACCGACCAACCAAAATCCACCATCAGTAGCAGGGCCAAATACGGCCTCATTGGAACCGAGACACTTAAATGCGCGCATGATGTGTGCCGTTGTTATGTCAGGAATATCCGCACCTACAATAATCACAGGACCTTTCGGCAATTCGTCAAAAATCCGGAGCATGCGTTGCCCTATATTTCCTTCCCCCTGTGGCCACCGACTAATATCTCGGGGCCAAATACGACTATTGAGTCCCTCAACATCTGGTGAAACCGCAAGCACAATGTTCCAACTTGGGTGACGCAATTGTCTGATCGTCAAATTAGCCTGATGACGAAACCACCACGCCGCTGTTGTCATTCCTATGTCTTTCCCAAGTCGGGTTTTAACCTTACCTGGCCTCGGTTCTTTGACCATAATAACAAGCCAACGACGATACTCAGGCGAAATAGTCACGTAGTATCCGACTGTAAATGGCACTTAGTTGTTGGATATGGGCGATGTTTACGCATTCGTCTATGCCATGCATCCTGTGGGGCACCAGGCCAAACTCTACAACCGGGCAATACTGCTTAATAAAACGCGCGTCTGAAGTCCCACCAGAGGTCGAATGCTTGGGTGTTCGATTTGTTTCAAGCCCGACAGCATCTGAAACGAGACTGGACAATTGCCCAGGTAGTGTGAAAAAACTTTCGCCCGAGACTTTGGATTTCATTTGAAACCCTATCCCGGTGTCTTGGGTCGTTGCCTCTATTTCTTCGTTGATCCAATTCAAAAGGCTTTCGGAAGTATGTATATCGTTGAAACGGATATTCAGCGTCACACGGCATTCGGCGGGGATGACATTTGTCGCTGTATTACCTGTGTCAAATGTCGTGACAGCCAGTGTTGACGGGTCAAAATATTCAGATCCTTCATCCAGTACTTTATTACATAAACGATTAACCAATTCAGACATTGCAGGCACTGGATTATTCGCTTTGTCTGGGTAGGCGACATGGCCCTGTATTCCTGTCGCCGTCAGCTGAAACGTTATAGAACCACGTCGTCCGATTTTCATTGCCTCACCCATGTGATTTGGGCAAGTTGGCTCTCCAACAAGGCAAACTGTCATAGCTTCACCCCGATCAGCCATCCAATCTAAAATTGCAGTTGTTCCATCGACTGCTTCTGCTTCTTCATCACCAGTTATTGCCAAAATGATTGCGCCATCAGTCGGCATTTCTGAGGCAAACCCAATTGCAGCTGCAACAAACGCCGCAACCCCTGATTTCATGTCAGAGGATCCACGCCCCCAAACGTACCCGTCGCGAATTTCCGCGCCAAATGGGTCAGTTGTCCAGGCAGACCTGTCACCCACAGGAACGACATCAGTATGCCCATTAAAACCAAAGGTTCTGGTGGCTCCCTTTTTGCCACATCTGGCGAACAGGTTTGAGACCTTACCACGGTCTACATAATAGCATTCAAAACCATTTTCTTTCAATATTGTATGGAGCAATTTAAGTGCGCCAGCCTCTGCTGGAGTTACAGAAGGACATTGAACCAATTTGACGGTCAACGAAACTGGATCAATTTTAGTTTCCGACATCTATTCCTCTATTCGCCTTAGCTTAATGCCCTAACTTCCATTCCTACTGAAATACAACACCTCAGCCTTGGGTCAAATACTCACAAAAATGCCACAGAGCATCAAGAAAATTGACCTTTTCATTAACAGATTCAATCGGATGCGCCATACAGGAAGCGCTGAAGACATTTGCGCCGGTGCTTTCAGCGGCTAGAATGAAATGTATGACCGATCAAAGGCGAATATTCCATAGATGAGCTGGCTCGCGATCAATAAAACTACTGGTTCGAATCGGGCTTCCGACACAATTGGCGTTGGAAGCGACGACTCCATTTTGGCCACAGGGTCATTCGTATTTGATTTTGATTTCTCATTGTTGCGTAAGGCACCAAGTCGTTTGGTACATTTTCATTCCGATTCTGGCTGGCAACGTCGGTTTACGATATTTTTGAACGCAGACTATTCTATTTCTGTAGAGACCCAGCAGGGCACAAGTCATTCATATGCGACGATAAAGACAGCGGGCCTGTCGGAAGCCGGTTTGCTACGCCTGACTTATACTTGGGATGCTCCTAAGAAAGTAGGAATGTTAACAGTTGAGCAAATTTCAAAAGGTTTTATCCACCAAGTTGCCACCAGAGAACCTGTACCATTCCCAACTGAGGATGCGCTTAAGATTGTCCAAGCTTCAAACGAAATTCAATTTGACCAACGCCTATTGTCAATTGCGTTAAATGACAAAGTAGTTCCGATTGGGCCGGCTGCATCCATATCTTTAGGCACGATGGTTTCAACAACGGATGGCCCCAGAGCCATTGAACGACTTCGCGTTGGTGACATGGTTCAGACGAAAAATAGCGGGCCTCTCCCTGTTCGGGCAATTGTAATGCAGGATTTACCGGCCATGGGTCACACCACTCCGGTAGTGGTTAGGGCACCTTATTTCGGCTTGGACAAAGATATTGTGGTAGCCAGAGACCAGCGTATTTTATTTACCGGCTTTGAAGCTGAATACAATTTGGGAGTAAACGCTGCTTTGCTCGAAGCGCATCACTTTTTTGACCATCTCGCGGCATCCAGGGTGGAAGAAAAACGCTCAACCATTTTTTTTCAACTTCTTATTGATACGCATGAGTGTATCCAAATTTCCGGCGCGTGGGTTGATAGCCTATTTGTCGGTAATCTCAAAAAATTTCCAGAAATATTAGCGTCAACAAGTTTGTCAGAAATTCCTCTTGCGGTTGTTCCAATCCATAAATCGCGTGCCTTTGCTTACCTTCATGAGTACGAGAAACGCGTATTGTTAGAGTCTCTTTCAGCTTGAAAAACATCAGCTGTAACCGTGTTACTATTTGGTCGATGTAACTTTCATGGAGATGGGTATGAAACTTATTTTTGTTCTACTCTCTATTGTTCTTTTTCAGACTTGGCCTGCTCAGTCTCAGGAATTAAAGATTGTAACGGTCACCAGGCCACCGTTTTCTTTACAAGAGGCGGGGAATGATATTGGTTTTAGCATGGATTTATGGGCTGCCGTTGCAACTGATCTGGGTCGTGAATATCAGATCACCCGTGCCGAAAGCTTTTCTGAAATGCTTGGTTTAGTTCAATCTGGCCAAGCTGATGCGGCCGTGGCTAATATTTCTATTACTGCAGATCGAGAAGCTTTGATGGATTTTTCGCAGCCAATATTCGAAAGTGGTCTGCAAATTATGGTACAGAACAATGGTACACCCAATGCGTCTATTATTAAGTTACTGTTATCACCCGGCCTTCTGAAAATGATTGCCATATCAATGGCTATACTTTTTGGCGCCGGAATGTTGATGTGGAGATTAGAAAGAAATACGCAGCCCTATTTCGATAAATCTGCAAAAGACGCAGCATTTCCAGCGTTTTGGTGGGCGTTAAATTTAGTAGTAAATGGTGGTTTTGAGGAACGGCCACCCACGACTATTCTTGGCAGATTATTTGGTATTCTGCTTGTAATTTCTTCGCTATTTGTTGTGTCAATTTTTGTCGCGAAGGTAACAGCCACGCTGACAATTGATGCTATTCAGAACAATGTGAACACGATTAATGATCTTTATAACAAACGCGTCGGCACTATCGAGAGCTCAACGGCAAGTATATTTCTGGACTCTCGCGACCTAAATTACACCGGTTTTGGTGATCTTAAAAAAATGTTTCTTGAATTTGAGAATGGTGAACTTGATGCCATAATATTTGATGCACCGATTTTGATTTTCTATGCAAAAAATCCGAAAAACAACGCTGAGATGACCGGGTCAATGTTTCGAAGAGAAAATTATGGTATCGCATTGCCAACTGGCAGTCCCCTGGTTGAACCCATCAATCAAAGTTTACTAAGAATTAGAGAAGACGGAACATATGAAAAAATCTTTCGAAAATGGTTTGGCGATACGTCAAATTTGTAGGTTATTTGATGGCTCCACCACATAAGTTTAGGGCAACTTTGTAGTTCGGTGGACAGCGTTAAAGACCGGGCTATTTAGTTATCTTCAAAAAACGGTGTCATTTGTGCAATGATTACTGCATTTTCGCGTAAAGCGCGGTCCATCAATTTGCGTTCATCGTCACTGATATCGTGGCCAGCGGCCAATCTCTCTTTCACGGTTCCATACCCAGATACATCCAATGGTGCCAAGCCCGCTTGCTTAAGGATTGCAACTGTTTCCCGGACTGCCTCGGCTTCATCGACACCGGATGTATAGCACATAAGAGCAGCGCCGGTTGCTTGCATCGGCAGGTCATCACCTGCTTTACGACCCACCTCGACTAGCAAGGTATAAACATAGTGTGGGCGTTTGGTTTTTACCGGTTCTTGAGCCACGCTAGTCCCGCAACAATTCATTTATTGCCGTTTTTGAACGAGTACGTTCATCAACACGTTTTACGATGACGGCACAATAAAGGTGTACACCATTTTTTGATGGCATCGAACCGGCTACAACAACCGAATATGGGGGCACTTCGCCATACATGATTTCACCTGATTCACGATCCAGTATTTTTGTTGATTGGCCAATAAATACACCCATCCCCAGAACCGAGCCTTCTCGCACGATACAGCCTTCCACAACTTCAGAACGTGCACCGATAAAGCAATTGTCCTCAATAATCGTCGGACCGGCCTGCATTGGTTCCAATACACCACCGATACCAACACCTCCGGAAAGGTGCACATTTTTTCCAATTTGTGCGCATGACCCAACGGTAGCCCAAGTATCGACCATCGTACCTGTATCGACATAGGCGCCTATATTTACAAACGAAGGCATCAGCACTACGCCCGGTGCAATATAAGCGGACTTGCGTACCACACAACTTGGAACGGCTCGAAAACCGGCCGCTGCCCATTGGTTTTCGCCCCATCCCTTGAATTTATTGTCAACTTTGTCCCACCAGCCGCCCCCCTGTGCACCGCCTTCCTGGGCTTCCATATCTTTAATGCGAAAGCCTAACAAAACCGCCTTCTTGGCCCACTGATTAACCTGCCAGGAGTTGTCAGGTTGCTTTACAGCAACCCTAAGGGCGCCCGAATCCAGCGCATTCAACGTATCTTCAATAGCTTCTCGCATTTCGCCCGTTGTATTGGGGGAAATCGTGTCGCGCTGATCCCATGCAGCCTCAATCGCTGATTCTAGTTGTGCATTGGACATGGTGGTCTCCAAATTTATATTTTTACTCTGTTAAAGGCAGGCTATAAGCACAACCTTAACTGCGCGCAATCAAGGAGCAGGCAATGAACGACCATTCACGGACACATCCTTTTCGCCATTCAAAACAGGATCGCGACGCAAGCCATCAAACTCCGGACACAGAACAGACACGTGCTCCCGCTTACCGTTTGGCATTTGATGACGAAGATTTCCTGTGTCGGGATGAATTACGACCTGTGCGATTGCAGTTGGAACTGTTGAAGCCGGAAATGCTAATGGCAGAGTACGGAGTTGAATCAACCGTGGTTCTATTTGGAGGCGCACGTATTCCTGAACCAGGCAAGAAAGAAACCGCCCGGACCAAAACGTTGGCCGACCTTTCAAAATACTATGACGAAGCCCGAGAGTTTTCCCGTTTGATAACACTGCGCGCCAAGAAGAATGGTTATCGTGAAGACGTTATAGTTACCGGTGGCGGGCCGGGTGTAATGGAAGCAGGAAATCGAGGAGCCATAGATGCAGGTGGCGTAAGTATCGGGCTAAACATTGTGTTGCCGCATGAACAGGCGCCAAATAAGTATGTGACCCCAGAACTTTGTTTTAACTTCCACTACTTCGCGATTAGAAAAATGCATTTTTTGATGCGAGCGAAAGCAATAGCTGTATTTCCGGGTGGCTTTGGAACTTTGGATGAACTGTTCGAAAGCCTGACACTTATTCAAACAGGTCGAATGCAACGGGTTCCAATTTTGCTATTTGGTGAACAATTCTGGCGCAGCATTGTCAATTGGGATGCTTTGGCTGACGCAGGAACTATTTCCGCAGATGATCTTAAGCTGTTTCGATTTGTTGAAACAGCAAAAGATGCGATTGGTGCTATTGATACTTGGAAAGGAGCGGGCGAAAAGCGCGGTAAAATTCCCGGTCGATGATTGGCAATTATTCGATCGTGCCTGCATTCTGCACCGATCTTGTCCGGCTTTTACGTAGCTTTTCAGAGGCAGACTTCAACTGTCCACAGGCGGCCATGATATCTTCACCCCGCGGCTTTCGGATCGGGGCAGAGTAGCCAGCGTTAAATACGATATCAGAAAAGCTTTTTATCCGGTCCGGGTCTGATCGCTGGTAGGGTGCACCTGGCCATTCATTAAATGGTATAAGGTTGATTTTAGCTGGAATACCCTTGATCAGCTTTACCAAACGACGCGCGTCTACGTCACTGTCATTGATATTTTTCAGCATCACATACTCAAAAGTAATCCGTTCGGAATTGGAAAGGTTTGGATATTCACGCAGGGTGTCCAAAAGTGTCTCGATATTCCATTTCTTATTAATGGGTACAAGAATATCGCGTACTTCATCTGTCGTTGCGTGGAATGAAACCGCCAACAAACAACCAATTTCTTCTGCCGTTTTAGCGATTTCCGGCACAACGCCCGAGGTCGATAATGTGATCCTGCGTCTCGACAAAGAAATACCCTCTCCGTCCATCGCAATTTTCATGGCGTCACGTACTGCATCAAAATTATATAGCGGTTCACCCATACCCATTAATACAATGTTTGAGAGTAACCGTGCCTGAGGTGCTGGGGATCGCCCTGGTTGTGGCCACTCACCTAAGTCATCGCGCGCCAGCATTATTTGCCCAACAATTTCACCCGCGGTTAGATTGCGTACTAATTTCTGGGTACCTGTGTGGCAAAAAGAGCAGTTTAATGTGCATCCGACCTGTGACGAAATACATAGTGTTCCGCGTGTTTCCTCAGGTATATAGACGACTTCAACCTCATGGCCCCCTTGAATTCGTACAAGGTATTTGCGCGTGCCATCGCTAGACACTTGTCGAGAAACCACTTCTGGTATCGCAATGACATAATGTTTTGCCAAGCTTGTGCGAATTTCTTTTGACAGATTTGTCATCTGATCGAAATCGCGCACACCTTTATTGTAAATCCATTGCCAGATTTGCCCGACACGCATTTTTATATGATTTTCAGGAATATCTACATCGGCCAACAATTCGCTTAGTCGCGCGCGAGAAAGGCCAACCAAATTTGTTGGACCTTCATCTGGCGCCCTTGAAATCGTTTTAACTTCTGGGTTAAGCGGAACGTTGGACATGATTAGGGCCTGCGTTAGACTTCGTCTTCTTACATGCCTTAACCAAAAACAAAAACAGGTATTCTGATAGCCTAACTGGCGCAGCGACTTTCAGTTTCACTTAGTGCTGCTGTAAATCCCAACAATGAAAACGTATCTTTTGTAGTGGTTCCTTTGGCTGACTTAGCGGTTAATATTGCTTCAGCTCCGCGTTTCATTGCGGTTACAATTTTGGCGTCATCAGCCTCGCTTGGCGCCCAGGCCATTTCTTTGTTTGTAGCCGTATCAGTGAATAGCTGAAAAGTTTGCCCGCCAATTTCAAGTGCCACCTGAGAACCCGGAGCGAACGGATATCCACCGGTGAACGAAATCTGCCCTTTTGCACCTTTGCTTGGTATATAGGAAACAAACAATAATATATCGCTGCGCCTTACGGCCACAACTCGACCATCCCGGGTATTTACAGTTTCTTTTGGGCTAGACACGCTCCAACAGGATGTTGGGTCGGTTTCAACAAAAACGCTCCAGTCCGTTTTGGCATCAACCCGATTTGAACTTTCACTTTGAGCGAATGCCGCTGTGCTCGTTAATGTTAACGAAAAACACGCCAATCCAAGTATTGTATTAATATTCATATTACAGCCTCCAGCTGTATTGCCTCAACTAAAGTGTTGCCAAGCTCACTATCGGAGCGATTAAACAACGACCACCATCCCAACTCGATATTTTCAGTTTAACGTCAGTGGCTATGGTATTAAAGGGCCTATAAGCGAAATATCGCACATCTCCAGCAAGGAAACTAAAATGGTAATCGCTGTCCCAATGGCTGAAGTATGGCGCGGCGGTTTTCTTGAATGTGTTCATGTTGGCCATGCTGTTGTCTGTGATGCAGCGAGCAACATTATTAAGGTTTGGGGGGATCCTAATGCCGAAATCTTGCCGCGACCCGGTGGATGACAGTAAAGCAGCGTAATTGCGCAGGATTAGAGACCGGTAGCATAAAACCAGCCAAGGGATTTCCTGCCTAAATAGTAAAATCGGCCCGGGAATATCCCTGTAGGTAAAGCAATGCCGTCAGGTCGCCAAAGTTTATCCTGATATCACATTGCGCCGCTACTGACGGTTTAGCGTGCAAGGCAACACCTGCCCCGGCCAATTGTAGCATCCCTAAGTCATTGGCGCCGTCTCCGACGGCCATCGCCTGATCTGGTGTGATACCCCGTTTCGCAGAAATTTCTGTTAGTGCAGTTACCTTGGCATCTCGACCCAGAACTGGTTCCGCGACCTTACCAGTCAGCACGCCATCAGCCATCAGCAATGTATTGGCCCGGTGTTCATCGAACCCCAGTTGATTTGCCACCTGCTGGGTAAAAGCGGTGAAGCCACCTGATACCAATGCCGTATAGCTTCCATCGGCTTTCATCGTTGCCAACAATGTTGGGCCGCCGGGCATCAAGGTAATTCGGGATTTCAAAACAGTGTCTATTACGGAAGCTTTCAGGCCCTTTAACATCAAAACCCGCTTTTTGAGGGCTGGTATAAAATCTAGTTCGCCGTTCATTACCTGCGCAGTGATCGCTGCGACTTGAACGCCGAACCCAGCTTCTTCCGCCAGTTCATCAATGCATTCCTGTTGGATCATGGTTGAATCCATGTCCGCCAGAAGGGCCTGTTTGCGTCGATTCTTTGCGGGCTGAATAACCAGATCAATACCCATCTTCTGCAACGAAGACCAACTCTCCCAGAATGAGTCTGGTTTACTCATCACTGAAAATTCTGCCGCCTCGCGGGGGGCGAGCCATCTGACATCGTTTCCCCCCCACGCATTGCGCAAATTCTCAACCAAATTAGGCTCTAACACAGCAGAAATTGGGTTCACCAGCAGGGTTACTATGTGCATTGAGTTAGGTCCGATCCTGTTGGGTCGTGTCGTGTTTAATTCATAATGAGCCGCTATAGCGACATTTATTCCCTTGCGAAAGCAGATCCGTTCACTTAGGTCCGGCGGTGGGACACCCTTCCCCAACGAAGGGCATATATCTGTGAGGATACCACCGATGACGATACAACAACCGGCAACGCGGCCGGATAACCCGCGTTTTTCTTCCGGCCCCTGTGCCAAGCCCCCCAATTTCCAATTGAGTAACCTGTCTGACGCGCCTTTGGGACGTTCGCACCGGGCGGCGATTGGTAAGGCCAAACTTAAACAAGCTATTGAAGATACTCGGGAAATTCTGGGTATTCCGAAAAATTATCGGATCGGTATTGTGCCTGCATCCGATACCGGTGCCATGGAGATGGCGATGTGGAATTTGCTGGGCAAACGCCCGGTGGAAATGTTGACCTGGGAAAGTTTTGGGGCGGGTTGGGTGACCGATGTGGTCAAGCAACTTAAGCTGGATGCAAACATTCATTCCGCTGAGTATGGGCAGATTGTTGACCTGTCGAAGGTCAATTTCAACAACGATGTCGTGTTCACCTGGAACGGTACAACCAGCGGTGTTCGACTGCCAAATGGAAATGATATTCCTGTTGATCGTCAAGGGCTTAGCATATGCGACGCCACCAGTGCCGCCTTTGCGATGGACCTGCCATGGGACAG
>VAPM010068305.1_pt1 | contig 10931 bp, 8 predicted proteins | sample 3395091 | NCBI WGS metagenome assembly VAPM01 (sample SAMN08290445, study PRJNA428436) | hydrothermal vent metagenome | isolation source: Deep-sea hydrothermal vent chimney 3 | place: Pacific Ocean: Juan De Fuca Ridge | reverse complement strand
TTCCGTTCACTATAGTCCCTCTATGCGGGCGGGAGCAACTGCGTGAAGATGGGGTGCCTGTGGCGGCTTACGAAAAGAGTAATGCGCCATAACCAAGTCGGCGGTCCTGTTGTTCAGATGGGCAAAGTCATAGATCAGTTCTTTTTTCCGCCGGCCCCGGTCATCGACCAGGTATCGGTAGATATTGATAAAGGGAATATCACGCAGGGCGCAGCAGCGTTCAAGCCGCCGGTTCAATTCTTCCGTATAACGGGTGCGTTCCGGGCGGTCGGCGGAGAAGGGATAGGTGAGGCGTTCCTGCCAGCGCCTGGCCGCCGGGGTGCTGAAATTCCCGGTGGGCACTACGTTGAAAATATGGATATCGTAGCCGTCTTGCCTTAAGGCCCGGACATAGTCGGTATAGCGATCAGCCGTATTGCGGAGCAGTTCGTCTATGGGCGTGCCGGTCTGCCGGTGTTTGTACTTGATATGGATGCGGACATCCACTTCGCCGAAGACGAAGATGATGTGGCGGTCGCCGATGGCCTGGACGATTTTTCGGACTTTTTTATCGTGCCGGGCCAGGTTGAAGGCGGTCCGGCCGTCAAGTTTGTTGTGACCGAACAGGGCCTTGGAATCCGCAATATGCGGGTGGTTCTCAAAACAGCGCAACGAGTGGGAATCGCCAACGGCAAATATTTTTCTCTGCATTGCTGAGTCGTTCCTTGAATATGCCGGAAAGGGAACCTGAATCCGTTCTCGGGCGTCCCGCAGGACGGCGCGGCGAAGGCCAAAGGATGAGCAAGATGCGTCGGTTGGTGCTTGCCGGGACAGAGATTAACTCACTTGATTTTTTTTCTCACCATGCATTTTTATTTTACAGGGGCTGAAATAGGTTATATCTATAATGCCTGAATCCGTGAGCGTTCGATAACGGTGCAGATGCAAGGTAAAAAGTGACCAAGGATATAAAAAATGAATCCATTTAAAAAAAAGACCCTGACCGCTCTGGCCCGCACCTGCGGCTGAGCTGCCAAAATCGGTCCGACGGCTCTGTCGGACGCGCTTGAGGGCCTGCCGGCCCCGGACGACGCCGACCTGCTGGTGGGTATCGAGACCTCCGACGACGCAGCCGTGTATCGTCTGTCCGACGAGCTGGCGATGATCAGCACCGTGGACTTTATCACGCCGCCGGTGGACGACCCCTACTGGTTCGGCCAGATTTCCGCGGCCAATTCCATCTCGGACGTCTATTCCATGGGCGGCCGGCCGCTCACCGCCTTGAACCTGGTGATGTTTCCGGCCAAGCAGCTGGACATGGGCCTCCTGAAAGAGATTCTGCGCGGCGGTCATGACAAGGTCGTCGAGGCCGGGGCCTGCCTGGCCGGCGGCCACACCGTGGATGACGAGGAGCCCAAATACGGACTCTGCGTCAACGGGATTGTGCATCCCGACCGGATTATCACCAATGCCGGGGCGGTCCCGGGAGATGTCTTGATTTTGACCAAGCCGCTTGGCTCGGGCGTCCTCTTTAACGCGGTACGCTCCGGCAAGTTTTCTTTCCCGGAACTTGAGCGGGAAGTGCTGCCTGCCCTGGCGGCCCTGAATGGACCGGCCATGGCGGCGGCCCTGCAATTCGATCTCCATGCCTGTACCGATATTACCGGTTTCGGCATTCTCGGTCACCTGCTGGAAGTCGCGGTCGGCAGCGGTTGCGGAGTCGTTGTGCGCTACCGGGACCTGCCCTTTTATCCTGGTGCCCTGGAAATGTACGGCAAGGGCGAAAATACCGGCAGCAACAAGGCGAACCGGGCCCTGGTCGCCGAACATCCGCTCCATACGGCGGTGCGGTTGTCTGCGGCAGAGGAGGAACTGCTCTATGATCCGCAGACCTCGGGCGGCCTGTTGCTTGCCGTACCCGCCGCCCAGGCCGGCGACCTGCTTGCCGCCCTTGGCGGTGCCGGGGTTCCTGTGGCCGCCCGTATCGGTGAACTCGTCGAAGGGCCGGTGACTATCCTGGTGGAATAACGTCCGCTAAAAACCGTTCCGGCCGGCATGGTTTAATGGCTTGTGCCATGGCCGGAGGGGGCGTTTTCTTTGTCGGCCGTTTTTCGGTTTTCCGGCATAGGATATTCCTATGCCGAATGAAGGCTGGATAGGGATGTTTGATTCGATTCGCGGGAAGGTAAAGGGCAAAAAGGGATGTGATTATTCCTTGTGGCTCCCTTGTTGCTTTCTGTCCCGCCCCGGTGCGGGTGGTGTCGGACTGTCCATGGTCCGGGGATTGGCGGCCGGTATCGGCGGTTGTCGGTGCCGCCGTTTTTATTTAGCCTCTCGTTCTGAGCCGTTATCTCGGCCGCCAGCGTTATTTTTATGCAGAATATATTTTGCAATTTTTAAATTATATGCTACAAGATGGTAGTGACCGGGATTATACGGTGGCATTGATGAAGAATTGTACGGTTCCCAATGTTGTTTTCCGGGAAAGTGGTTCCCGGAAAATCTTCCGTTCGCCCCCTGATGGAGCGGATGGCTTTGTGAAACCCTATAGAAGGAGGAGATGATGAAATTTAAGTGGTTAAAAGTGTTGACCGTGGCCCTGGCCATGGGTAGTTTGGTCGCGACCGGCAGCCAGGCGGCTGTGACCCAGCTTGAAGGACAGGCTGGTGGCGGGATTGTGCCGTGGGCTCTGCTGTCAGGTGGGACGCCGACGGCGTCCATGACCTGGGTGGATACCGGTGATTACACCTTGAGCTCTCTCGCTGTTCAGGGGACGCTCTTCAATCGGGTCGAGCTGTCTTATGCCCGGCTGACATTTGATACCGGTCATGTGGGGCTGGGTCAGGTTAATGTGGATGCCTTCGGCGCCAAGATCAAGGTGTGTGATATGGCTGCCGGGATTCAGCCGGCGATTGCCTTGGGCGTGCTGTACAAAAAAACGGACCTCGATGATAGCGTGCTGAACATGTTCGGCGCCGATGACAGCGGTACTGATTTTTATATCGCTGCCGCCAAGGTCTTTCCTGTGGCCGGCAAGAACGTCCTGCTCAACGTTACCATCCGTGCCACGAAAGCAAATCAGATCGGTATCCTGGGTTTCGGTTCAACGACCGACGACAACTATACCGCTCAGGCTGAGGGTTCCCTCGGCGTGTTCCTGAATAAGCAAACGGTGCTGGGTGTGGAATACCGGATGAAGCCGGACAACTTCAAAGGCGTGACCGAGGACGACTGGGCGGATATTTTTATTGCCTACTTCCCCAACAAGAATATGTCCATTGTTGCCGCCTATGCGGATCTCGGTGACATCGTCAAGGCAACAGACCTTGGTGGTACAGGTGATGCCGGCAAGGACCAGCGTGGTCTGTACCTGCAGATCCAGGCTAATTTCTAACGATTATTTGTTGAACATATAACATTTTGCCCCCTTTGAGATTTTTACAATCTCAAAGGGGTTTTTTTTGTCTTTTTCCCAAGTATTTCACTGATAAATACGTTTGCGGCCCCAGATTCCGTGGGCCTTGATTCAGCGTCTTTCCAGCTCCAGCAGGTATTTTTTCATTGTCAGGCCGCCGGCAAAACCGGTGAGCCTGCCGTTCGCGCCGACCACCCGGTGACAGGGGATGACCAGCGGTACCGGGTTGGCGTTGGCCGCTCCGCCAACGGCCCGCGCCAGGCCGTAATTTCCCAGTTCCCGGGCGATTTCGCCATAGGTGCGGGTCTCTCCGTAGGGAATTGTTCTCATGACCGCCCAGGCCCGTTGCCGGAACCGGGTGCCGGCCAGGGAAAGGGGCAGGTCAAAGTCCGTCAGCCGTCCCTGCAGGTAGGCGGTGATTTGCCCGGCCGCCGCATCCAGGATGGGGTGGCCCGCGGTCGTCATCCTGGCGGCGGCCTTGAACCGGTCAGAGTCGGGGGGCAGGATAATTCTTGCAAGTCCCTGTTCATCGGCAACGAGAACGAGCGTCCCGATGGCCGTTGGCAATGTCGTGGCAAAAGACATTTTTTTATTTTCTCTTTTGTCGATCCGCCGGGAGACTCCGGCTGTGGTGCCGGCCAATATTTACCGGGACCGCATGAAATCAAGCCATACCGGCGCCGCGGTCCGGCCGCCGGTTTCACCCCGGCCCAGGGACCGGCCCCGGTCATAGCCCAGCCAGACGCCGGCCGTCACCTCCGGAGTGTAGCCGATAAACCAGCTGTCCATATTGTTGTCGGTGGTCCCGGTTTTGCCGGCGCTGTCGGGGATGCCCCGGGCATTTCTCCCCGTACCCCTGGAGATCACTTCATGGAGGATGGCGGTGATCTGCCGGGCCGTTTCCGGCTTGATAACGCGTTTCGCCGGCTCGCCGGGCCAGGGCTGAATACGGCCCCTGCGGTCCCGGATGCGGGTGATACAGACCGGGGGGTGAAAAAGCCCGTCGTTCGCAAATACCGTGTAGGCCCCGGTCATCTCCAGGAGCGAGACCGGCGAGGCCCCGAGGGCCAGGGGCAGTTCGGGCCGGAGAGGTGAGCGGATCCCGGCTCTCGCCGCCAGCCGGATGACCGGCCGCAGCCCGACTTTCTGCAGGAGCTTGATGGTGACGATGTTGCGGGAAAAGACCAGGGCGTCACGCAGACTGGTAGGGCCGAAATTCCGGCGGCTGTAATTGTGGGGCCGCCAGAATGACCCGTCCGGATTGTGGATGGCAAGAGGGGCGTCTTCGATCAGCAGGTCCGGCGAGATCCCCTCTTCGAAGGCTGTCGCGTATATCAGCGGTTTGAAGACCGAGCCGGGCTGCCTTTTGGCCTGAACTGCCCGGTTGTACGGGCTGGCACCGTAGTCGGTACCGCCGACCATGGCCAGTATGTAGCCGGTCCGGCTGCCCATGGCCACCAGCGCTCCCTGGGGCGCTGATCTGTTATGCTCTTGTTTCCGGACATTTTTTGTGCCGCGCAGAACGGCCTTGACCGCTGCGGCCTGCATGGTGCTGTTCAGGGTCGTGGTCACTACCAGGCCTTGATGCAGGAGCCGCTTCCTGCCGTAGCGCTGTTCGAGCTGTTGGCGGACATACTCGGTAAAGTAGCCGTTTTGTTCCTGCCGGGCATTGTGATCATAGAAATGCAGGGGTTGGTGATAGGTCCTGCGGGCCATTGCCGGGGTGATGATTCCGTCTTCCGCCATCCGGTTCAGGACGTAGCGCTGCCGGGCCCGCGCCTGGGCGAAGTGTTTCAGGGGCGAGTAGCGACTCGGCGACTGGGGCAGCCCGGCCAGCAGGGCGATTTCCGCCAGGTTCAGTTGCCGGGCCTTCTTGTCGAAATAGGTTCTGGCCGCCGCCTCCACGCCGTAGGCCCCCTCGCCAAGGTAGATTTCGTTGAGATAGATGGTGAGAATGGCCTTCTTGCTCAGCATGTTATCCAGTCGATAGGCCAGGATGGCTTCCTTGGCCTTGCGGAGATAGCTCTTCTTTCGTGACAGCATGAGGGCGCGGGTCACCTGCTGGGTTATGGTGCTGCCTCCCTGGCTGCGCCGTCCCGAGCGGAGATTGTTGATGAAGGCCCGGAAGATGGACCAGCCGTCCAGGGCGCCGTGTTCCCAGTAGCGGCTGTCTTCGGCCGCGACAAAGGCCTTGGGCAGCAGGGTGGGCATTTCCCGGTACGACAGGAGAATCCGGTTTTCCCGGGAGATGGTACCGATCGTTCTGCCGTTGCGGTCCAGGAGGGTGGTGGTCACCAGGGGTCGGTAGTCGTCCACGCTGCGGATATCGGGGAGGTTGAGGGAGAGAAACCAGGCCAGCCCGGTGCCGATGCCCAGGGTGACCAGCCCGCATATGACCATCAGGAAGATGATAATATGGGTATGGTTCCGGGTTACTCTCCGCTTGGCCGGCCGTCTTGTCGGCCTCCTGGTCGGTTTTTTTCTGGCCGTCACGGGATAGATTGCAGGCGGTTCCTGCCGGGTAGAGGTTTACGGATGCGGTTGATGGTCCAATATAGTATATATATCATTTAATCAACCTCTATCTGTAGAATCGAAGTTATTGTAACGTCTATCGTGTCTCGCATACGCATCCTCTCTGAACATATTGCCAACCAGATTGCCGCCGGCGAGGTCGTTGAGCGGCCGGCCTCGGTGGTCAAGGAGCTCCTTGAAAACAGCCTTGATGCCGGCGCAACGCGCATCGCCGTGCAGGTTGAAGGCGGCGGCACCCGTCTGATCCGGGTGATGGATAACGGCGTCGGCATGGATGAAGACGACGTCCTGCTTTCCCTCGAGCGTCATGCCACCAGCAAGCTGCGGGACGAGAGCCAGCTGGCGGCGATCGCCACCCTCGGCTTTCGGGGCGAAGCCCTGCCCAGCATCGGCTCGGTCGCCCGGCTGACTATCTTGTCGCGGCCCCGGGACCGGGAGACCGGGACCAGGGCCGAGGTCAGGTATGGCCGCCTGCACGCGGTCCATGAAGACGGCTGCGCCCGGGGGACCATTATCGAGATCCGCAACCTGTTCGGCAATGTCCCGGCCCGCAGGAAATTTCTCAAGTCTGCCCGGACCGAACTGTATCACATAGAAGAAGTTATCCGCAACCAGGCCCTGGCCAGCGTGGATGCCGCCTTTTCTCTGCAGGTGGACAGCCGGCCGGTTCTCGATCTGCCGGCGGGCGGCGGCATGGAACAACGGGTGCGGGACGTCTTCCGCTGTCGGGAACCCTTGCTGCCCGTTGATTTTACGGCCGGGGACGAAAAGAACGGCATCCGTTTGAGCGGCTATTTGCTGCAGCCGGAGGCTTCATCTTCCCGGACCAACCGGCTGCGCATCCTGGTTAACGGCCGGCCGGTGCGGGACCGGATGATTCGGCACGGCGTGGTCGAGGGGTTGCAGGGCTTTTTGATGAAAGGCCAGTCTCCGGCCGGCGCCTTGTTTCTGCAGTTGGCCCCGGCCGAGGTTGACGTCAACGTTCACCCGGCCAAACTGGAGATCCGTTTCCGCTCTTCTCAGGATGTGCATCGTTTTGTCGTTCAGGCCGTTGCCGCCGCCATCAGGGCGTACCAGGAAGAGGTGCGGTCCGACATTTTTTCAGTCCCGGCCGCACCCCCGGAGCCGGCGGCGGCCCCTCTCTTTACCGCTGAGGCGCGCCGTCCCCTGCCGGCATCCTCGCCGCCGGCGGCGGGAAGTGGGCCCGGAGAGCCGGCCGGGAGGCCGGGGAGTATGGTCGAGCGGAGCGCCGAACCCGCAGCGCCCTTTCGTCATGATTCTGAACCGTTTTCCGTCGTCAAGCCGCAGGACAGTCTTGCCGATTTCACCGGCCTGACCCTTATCGGCCAGTTTTCCAAGCTTTATCTCCTCTGCGAAAAGGATGACCGGTTGATCGTCATCGATCAGCACGCGGCCCATGAACGGATTATGTACCAACGGCTGAGGCGTGATTATCTGCGCCGGGATATTCCCGGCCAAAACCTGATGTTCCCGGTATCGGTGGAACTGGACCCCCGGCAGCTCGAGACCCTGAAGCGCTATGGCGCGGACGTTGCGCTGCTTGGCTTTGCGGTGGAGGACTTCGGAGAGGCCACCCGGGTGATCAAAGCGGTCCCGGCCCTGGTCAGTCACCTGGACCCGGCGGAGACGCTGCTTGAAATCCTGGAAAGCCTGTATTCGGCGCCCCGTGATGAACCGGCCGCCGTGGTGCCGCCCCGCATCGATCATCTGCTGGCCTCCATGGCCTGCAAGGCCGCGGTTAAGGCGGGCAACCGGCTTGCCCCGGCAGAGATGCTCGAGTTGCTGCGCCAGATGAAGGAGAGTGAGCTGTTTTCTCACTGCCCGCACGGCCGGCCGGTGGTCAAAATTTTCTCAAAACAGGACATCGAGAAGTGGTTTAACCGGCTCTGATATGGCTCGATGATTTCCGGGTTGCCAGGGTGTGCTCACAAGGCAAATGTTCCCGTCCGGCATTGGCGGCTGCCGTCCGCTATCCGGGCCGGAGAATAATTTGTTGATTGCTATTATGCCGATACCAGTTATTATTAGTTGTTGGATTGTCAGAATGGCGTTGCCTTTTTGTTCGCCCCTTGGGGGTGCAAAGGGATTCCGCAGTCCAAGGATGGGACGAAAAATAGAGAATAGAGACGTATTTCCCCGCTACTTTGGTCTGTCGTCATCCCCTAGCAATTCTTCTTAAAAATCGCTTAGTTATTGAGCTTCTCGATTGAGAGGCGGCTCCGGATGGCTTGGAGTGAAGCCCCTGGTTCGCACAAAAAATAAGTTCGCTGATTTTTTTTGGCAATCCCGCGGTTATTCGATTTGTTGATAGAGCACTCCCTCTCCCATTTATAAGGGACAGGTCTCTTGTGAGCGCGCATTATTTGTCCCTAAGGCCTTCGGGCTTCAGTTTTTTTCTCTGAGCCGCTGCCGATAATCTGCGGCAAGAGGGAAACGAAAAACCGCATCGCAAAATCGCTGCCGGTCACCGCCTGCATGGTTGCCTGGTTATACTTGATTATACTCTGACCTGAAAACAGGATCAGTAGTGAGGTTGCTTCATGATATCCGTTATTGACACTACTCGCTGCAAAACATATCATCTGGGGAATCTGGATCAAATCCCGCAACTTGAGGTCCTCTCGGAGGAACAGCTGTTTGACATTGAAGTGGTTGGTCGCGTGCTTCCTTTCAAGGTTAATAATTTTGTCACGGACGAACTGATTCAATGGGACGACGTTCCGGATGATCCGATTTTTCTGCTTACCTTCCCCCAGCGGGACATGCTTCGTCCGCATCACTACGACGAGATGGCCGCCCTGATCAGGTCGGGCGCGGACAGGTCGACAATAAAGCGGCTGGCCGACCGGATCCGTCTGGAGCTGAATCCCCATCCGGCGGGCCAGCTCAACCTGAATGTCCCGGTCTTTCAAAACGAGCCGTTTTTCGGCATGCAGCATAAATATGACCAGACAGTCTTGTTTTTTCCCAGTCAGGGACAGACCTGTTATGCCTATTGTTCGTTCTGCTTCCGCTGGCCGCAATTCAGCGGTATGTCGACATTCAAATTCGCCAGCAGTGAGATTGACCTTCTCATCGCCTATCTGCGGGAGCATCCGGAGGTCACCGACGTCCTTTTTACCGGCGGCGACCCTTTGACCATGTCGGCGAATTTGCTTTCTTATTACCTGGAATCATTGATTCAGGCGGATATTCCCACCTTGCGGAGAATTCGTATCGGCACCAAGACGTTATCGTACTGGCCCTTCAAGTTTTTGACCGACAGGGATGCGGATGAGGTGTTGGCGGTGTTCAGGAGGATAACCGAAGCCGGTAAACATCTCGCCATCATGGCTCATTTCAATCATCCGCGGGAATTAGAACCGCAGGCGGTCAAGGATGCCATCCAGCGGGTCAGGGAAACCGGCGCGGAAATCAGGACGCAATCGCCGCTTTTGGGACGTGTCAACGATCAACCTGAAATCTGGGCGGACCTGTGGAATGAACAGGTGGATCTCGGTTGCGTCCCTTATTATATGTTCATCGCCCGTAATACCGGGGCGCAAGATTATTTCTCCGTCCCCCTGGTAAAGGCCTGGGAAATTTATCAGTCAGCTTCCAAGCAGGTGAGCGGCCTGTGCCGGACCGCCCGCGGGCCGAGCATGTCGACAAAACCGGGCAAGATCCAGGTGATGGGGCCGTGCGAGGTCGCCGGCGAAAAAGTTATTGCGCTACGTTTTTTGCAGGCCCGCAATCCGGACTGGGTCCACCGGCCATTTTTCGCGGAATATAACGATCGGGCCGTGTGGCTGAACGAACTCAAACCGGCTTTCGGCGAGGAGCGGTTCTTTTTTGAAGATGAATTGGACCGAATTTACCATGAGAATCTTGGTACGGGTACCGGATAATTTTGAGTAGTTCATGCCGGGGAATAATGGCCTGAATCCGTCATCGGGGCCCGGCAGGGCGGTGCGGTGAAGACCGGAGAATGCATTTATTTGTCAATAATGCAATAAACTCCATGCATTGCATGGTAAGCCGTCACAGGCACCCCATCTTCACGCGGTCGCTCCCGCCCGCATAGAGGGACTATGGCGAACGAAAGCGACTACGTAAATCTGTGGCACCGGTGGCGGCTTACAGGTTAGATGCAAGTAATAACGCAGAGTGCCACGCCCTGTGACCAGTTACATTGCATGGAATACCACCGCAAGCCGTCACGGATTCAGGCGTTCGGTAACAACCTAATGTAATTACTAGATTAAACGCTCTTGGGCACCGCTTTTCTTTCTATAAACTCCTGTCAGGCAACCGTGGCCTGTTCCCGTTTGTTCGTGAAAAAGCCAGGCATTATCAGGTTGATATCTGCCTAGCATTTTCAGAATGGTAATTTAAATGTGGAACAGGTGAGCTATAATGAAGCCCAAACTCTACCCTGAAATCCGTAGCCTTGACTTTGGGCATTATTTTGCCTTTGATTTTGTTTAACTCCACAATGCCATATTTTTCTAAGGTCTTAAGGGTGCGAGATAAGTTTGATTTCTTTCTATTTGTTATCTCTTCAAGCTCAGTAAGGGAGCGAGGTTTGTTATTAATGATGACCCGTAGCAGCTCTTGATTTTCAGTGCTTAAAATCTGAGACATAGATTTTGTTGACTCAAACCAGACTTTTGGCTCATCTTTTCTTGGCTTGTAATCACCCTTGGCTACCGCGAGGGTTCGCTTTATATAATCTTCTTTTGAGATGATTCCAATTTTCATTACTCTTGTTGCCATTACGGAACCTCCTTAACCTGTGATCTTATTAACATCATTCCAGAAATCTTCGAGTAACCGAAATGCATTTTCAAATTCGTAGGGAAGTACCTTCGTTTCCTGGTGTTTGTGATCCCATATTTGTCTGATTCCTGAATATTTTTTCTTTTTGGGTGGCTTAATGCCATGTGCATTGTCGTACCCGAGGACTCTTCGGCTGTATTTGTCGTGAAGAGTAAGTGAGTAC
>VAPM010030545.1_pt1 | contig 10932 bp, 8 predicted proteins | sample 3395091 | NCBI WGS metagenome assembly VAPM01 (sample SAMN08290445, study PRJNA428436) | hydrothermal vent metagenome | isolation source: Deep-sea hydrothermal vent chimney 3 | place: Pacific Ocean: Juan De Fuca Ridge | reverse complement strand
ATTGATTAATGAATTTAACATCGACAAAAAATTACTGAGTTTAGTGCCATTCATGTTGGATAATATTAATAAACAACAAATCCAGCAGTTACCGTCATTTTCAGAACGACAGCATTTTCTTACGATTGGTAATTTTCGTCATGAACCAAATTGGGATGCAGTATTATATTTAAAACAAACGCTATGGCCACTGATTCGAAAAAAATTACCAGATGCCGAGATGCATATTTACGGCTCGTATCTTCCAGAAAAGGCCAGTCAATTAAATAATAAAAAAGAAAAATTTCTAATTAAAGGTTGGGCAAAAGATGCTTTTGAAGTAATGCAACAAGCCCGTATTTGTCTTGCGCCATTACGATTTGGTGCAGGCATTAAAGGCAAGTTAATTGATGCCATGTTATCCGGCACCCCGAGTGTTACCACTAATATTGGTGCTGAAGCCATGCACGGTAATTTGGATAATAAATTAATGTGGAATGGCGTGATAACTGATGATCCGGAATATTTCGCAAAAGCAGCAAGTTCACTCTACACTAATGAAACTGCTTGGTTAGCGATGCAGGATAATGGCATTAAGATCATTAATCGCTATTATGATAAACATAAAATCAGTGAATATTTGTCGCAACGTATTAATGAGATATTGAATTCATTAGAACAGCACCGGTTGGATAATTTTTATGGCGCATTGTTACGGCATCATACTTTAAAAAGTACAGAGTATATGTCACGGTGGATTGAGGAAAAGAATAAGAAGTGATTGCAGTACTAAATAAAGTTTAATTTTAACCTCATGGTAGTTTTTTAAGCCGGTATTCAGCTAATTTAAAATTAGCTACAGTGTAATCACAACGTTCCGAGTAACTGGACCCCGGCTCAAAAGACTACCGGGGTGACGGTATTTAATAAATATAGGTTTCAATCACCACGTCATACCGGTGATGTTTTAAGCCGGTATCCAGAGGTTTAAAATTACCTACAGTGTAATCACAACATTCCGAGCAACTGGACCCCAGCTCAAAAGACTACCGGGGTGACGGTTTTAATAAATATAGGTTTCAATCACCACGTCATACCGGCACTTTAGAACGCTAAAAGCGTTCATTAAGTATTTCCTCACTTTGCTCAGGTCATATCTCTTAAGCCTGAATGCTGCTGTAACCTGAATATCAAATAACCAACATCTCTTTAAGTTTTTGATCCTTATAGCTTAATTTTATTTCAAAAAAATTAACCCGTTTTTAAACATTGTGCGTTTATATCCTCAGGCAAGTGATATCTAGCCATAAACTAATTTAAAATAACGATTACAGAAGGAAGTTACAATGAATAACAAATCAGTTTTTACCGTTAGTGCTTTACTAACATTTCTAACACTCTCAGCATGTAGTACTGCTCAAAATGAGTCAGCGAATAATCTCAGTAAGCAACAAAACAAAAATACTCAACTTGTGCAAAAAAAATCAGAGCCTGTCGTTCGCAAAGATTCAATGGATAATACCGCAACAATTGTTGAGGCGGAAATAACGTCTAGCACAACAAAAAAAGAAATGAGTGGTATTGCAAATAAAATAACAAGCTCGATTTCTGCTGCTCCAAAACAGTTAATCGCAAAAAGAAAATCAATGCAAGTTGAACATCGTCGGATTGCTAATTATCAAATGGGAATTACTAGTTTTAATGCGGGTACTGATTATGATATCGGTTCTCAACAAGCACACGTTAATACCGAAAAATATGCGCACCTGGATCAAAATGCCATAAAACGTGTTACCGAACATCCGGTGTCAACATTTAGTATTGACGTTGATACTGGTTCATATTCTAATATGCGTCGTTTTATAAATTCAGGGAAGTTACCACGCCAAGATGCAGTGCGTGTTGAAGAGTTAATAAATTATTTTAGTTACCAATATCCTGAGCCAAAAAGCAATGCGCCGTTTGGTGTTACTACAGAAATTGCGCCCTCTCCATGGAACAAAAATACCTATTTATTACACGTTGGTGTTAAAGGGCTCGATATAGCCAAGAAAAACCTACCAGCCAGTAACTTGGTTTTTTTGATTGATGTCTCAGGTTCGATGCGTTCAGCGACTAAATTGGATTTGCTTAAAACTTCGTTAAAACTGTTAACAAAACAACTTCGTTCGCAAGACAAAATTTCAATCGTGGTTTATGCCGGTGCATCAGGAATCGTACTAGAGCCCACTGATGGCAATAAAACTGCAACTATAAGTTATGCGCTTGATAAATTAGCAGCCGGTGGTTCAACTAACGGTGGTGCTGGTATTAAGTTGGCGTATTCAGTGGCTGAACAGGCTTTTATTAAAGGTGGTATAAACCGAATCATACTTGCAACTGACGGTGACTTTAATGTTGGCACGGTAAATTTTGAGGCATTAACAGATTTAGTTGAGCAAAAACGAAAAAATGGAATTAGTTTAACAACCTTAGGTTTTGGTTCTGGAAATTATAACGATCAGCTAATGGAGCAATTAGCGGATAAAGGCAATGGTAATTATCACTATATCGATACCTTAAACGAAGCACAAAAAGTCCTCGTTGATGAAATGAGTTCAACATTACAAACCATTGCCAAGGATGTAAAAATTCAGATTGAGTTTAACAAATCAAAGGTGGCCGAATACCGTCTGATTGGTTACGAAAATAGAATGCTTAAACGCGAAGACTTTAACAATGACAAAGTAGACGCGGGTGAGATTGGTGCTGGCCATACAGTAACCGCTTTATATGAAATTAGTTTGGTCGGTAGTCAAGGACAGTCGGTTGACAAATTACGTTATAATCATAATAAGGACTTAAAATTATCCAAAAATACAATTAATGGCGAATTGGCTTTTCTTAAAATACGCTATAAAGCACCCAATAAAAACACCAGTGAACTATTAACCTGGCCGTTAAAAACCAATGACATTATTAAAAAGTTGAGTAATACTTCAGATAGATTTCGTTTTGCGGCAGCGGTTGCAGCTTTTGGTCAAAAGTTAACAGGTGGAAAGTACACTAAGCACTATTCGTATAGTGATATTTTAGACATGGCTCGCGATGCACGTGGTAAAGATCATTTTGGTTACCGCGGTGAATTTATTAAGTTAGTGAATTTGACTAAATCGTTAAGTTAAAAGTGAGAGTTATAATATTGATATCTCAGGTGGAACGCAAATAATGCAAAATATCGCTTTAGCTGTTACCCTTGAGGTATCAATGACTGATACCTTACAACAACACGATGAAGAATTAATGTTGCGCTATCGCGATGGTGATGCCGCAGCATTTGAAGTATTGTATTGTCGACATAAAGCCGCATTGTTTCGTTATTTTACTCGCCAGTGCAGCGAACCAGCAATTGCCGAAGAACTTTTTCAAGATAGTTGGATGAGCATTATAAAATCTCGACGAACTTATGTTGCATCGGCAAAGTTTTCTACGTTTATTTATACGGTTGCTCACAATAAACTGGTTGATTATTATCGTCGTAATAAAAGTCACATTACCGATAGTATTCATAACGACGATATTGAGAGTCATGTTGAACTTGTTGCTCCTCGCCAAGATCAACCCGAACAACAAGTTGCGGTTGAACAAAAAAGGTTACGCTTAGTTGCGGCAATAAAACGATTACCTGAGAATCAACGTGAGGTATTTTTATTACGAGAAGAATCTGGTTTTAGCTTGGATGACATTGCCGATATTACCCAAGTAAACATCGAAACAGCGAAAAGCCGATTACGCTATGCAGTTAAAAGTTTAACAAAATTAATACAGGCAGGTGATTCATGAGTGATCACGATAAAGAGTTTGAAGAGTATTTAGCCGGTAACGCCGAATTATCGACACTGTACAATGCGTCAAAAAATACTACGGATGATGAACCCGGCATTGGTTTAGATAATAGTATTTTGGCTGCCGCTAAACGTGAGGTGGCATCAAAACCACAAAAAAATAAAAAAAATTATTCACCATTTGGTACTAATTATTTCATACCGCTATCTACTGCAGCCACAATATTTATTGTCGTTGCCGCGGTTAGTTTTTTTCCTGAACAACAATCAATAGATTATGATAGCGAGCCTATGCCAGAATCTATGCCCAAAACAACGGTTACACCAATAGTAATAGCAAAACGGAAAAAATCGGCCAGTAAAGAATTAACAATTTCTACAAATAAAACGGAAGTTGTAGCACCAATATCGGGGTTTGTTGAAGACTCAACTCTAGTTTCAAGCTCTAAAGAATCGTTAAATACTCCTGACGCTGAACAAGATAATACTAACGCTGTTAAACAACCTATAGTGCCACAAGCTCAATTTGATTTAGCATTAAATAAAAAACAATTAAACACCACTCAGTTGGAATCTAAAGTACTTTCTAAAAAAAATTCGTCTAAAGCAAAAAAGAAAGAAGTGAAGGTACGGCGCGAGAAAGTTTTACGCCAACGGAAATCCAGTCTTTTGGAACATGAGAGTAGTGCAGGGCTCGAAGCACAACGTGCAGAGACTCCAAGCAATACATCCTTTATGGATGGTTTAATGATTAGTTCGCTTGTTACTAATAAACCTAACGAGTTGATATATGATGAACAACGTTGGCAGCACTATTCATCAAAACAATGGCGTGAAGCGATGGTTACAATATATAAACAACAAGGTAAGTTAAAGCTTCAGGAAATTATTGAACGTTATAATCAAAAATTTCCAAGATTGAAATTAGATATTGACACTATTATTGCTGCAGCTAAAAATCGGTAATCTTAACTCGGTGTGGCTAGTGGTTATGCACTTGCCATGCTTTACTTTTAACGTATTTTACAAGATCATCAGGTGTAAGAGGTTTGCTAAAGAAATAACCTTGGATTTCATCACATTTTCTTTCTGCTAAAAATGCAAGTTGTTCCTTACTCTCGACACCTTCGGCGGTAATTTCTAATTTCAAACAGCGTGCCATGGCGATGATAGTATCTATAATTGCAGCGTTATCTTTATCGGTAGTAATGTCATTAACAAATGAACGATCGATTTTTAAAATGTCAATTGGAAATTTTTTCAAATAGGCTAGTGACGAATAACCAGTGCCAAAATCATCGATGGATATTTTAATGCCACGATCATGCAAGCGAAATAATGCTTTAGTGGTTTCTTCAATATTGTCGACTAATAGGCTTTCAGTTATTTCAAACTCCAAGTGGCGAGGATTTATTTTTGTTTCTGTTATTATCTCAAATATTGTGTCAACCAAGGTTTCTTCTTTAAATTGATGCGCGGATAAATTAATGGAAACACGTAATTCCGGAAATCCGGATTTTCGCCACTCCATAAATTGTTTACAGGCAGTGCGTATCACCCATTCTCCGGCTCGATGGATGAGGCCAGTTTCTTCGAGTAAGGGAATAAAACTTACCGGTGGGATAATGCCTAATTCAGGATCATGGAGTCGCATTAGTGCTTCGATACCCGACAAGCTATTATTCTGTATATTTATTCTGGGTTGATAGTGTAGTGTAAATAAATTTTTCTCTAAGGCGTGGCGTAGTTTATTTTCGAGGGTTAAGCGTTCTTCGGCGCGGTAGTTTAAATCCATGGTGAAGAATTGATATTTATCGCCGCCAAGTTCTTTGGCGCGATACATTGCAGTATCAGCATTTTTGATGAGATTACTAATGTTTCTATCATCTTCGGGATAAGTGGTAATACCGAGACTTGCAGTAATAAAAAATTCATTATTATTTAAGTTATACGGTTTTCGTAATGCTGTTAAAATATTTTTTGCAATAATAGCAGAATCTTCTTCTTGATCAATGCCTTCTATAATAACAGTAAATTCATCACCACTGAGTCGGGATACGGTATCACCCTCTCTAATGCAGCGCAAAATACGTTTCGCAACTATCTTTAATAACAAGTCTCCGACTTGATGGCCATAGGTATCGTTAATGGGTTTGAATCGATCCAAATCAATAAATATTAATCCTAGGCGCTTACTATTTCTTTTTGCCTGAGATACCGCATGTTCTAGTCGGTCATGAAAAAGGGCTCGGTTTGATAACCCTGTTAATGAATCGAAGTTAGCTAACTGTGTTAAGCGCGACTCGTATTGTTTTCTTTCTGTAATGTCTTTGGCTATGAATAAAAATGCATCTTCACCAAAAAGTACCATCGAGGTGAAACTGCATTGAATTTGAAATGTATTACCGGATTTGTGTAGAGCAATAAACTGTTGTTTCGATTCGTCTTGTGAATGAGTTGGTTCAAAATACGAGTGTGCAATTGCATGATGGAACTTGTCGATAGAGTCATTAGAAAATAAAGTGTCTATATGAGTGTATTTTAAATCGTTTTCGGAGTGACCGTATAATTTTCTAGCGGCTGAATTGATAGAAATTATATTACACTCGTTATTTAATGTAATAATTGCATCCGGTACAGCTTCTAGTACGGTTCGGTTTCGACGTTCACTTTGGCGTAGATCTTTTTCACTTAAATATAACTTAACGTTATAATCATTTAGTGATTGGTAAACTTTTTTAAATTCAGCAATGTTAATAATGTTGGTTTCTTTACTAAAGATGGTTTTATCTATACCACCGATTGAATCTATTTTTTGTGATAAATCCCTAAGCGGTGAACCAAGAAATTTCACTACAAAAAATAAAAATATTAAAAATAGTATTAACGACGCGCTTGATATATTAAATAATGTTTTATTAAATAACTTTTCTAAAATAATAAACTCTGAATTAATTACTGCGGTTGGTTCATAATAGTTTAATATGTTTTTTAATAAAATTGGTTGGTTGATAATGAGTCTATATTTTAATTTATTAATATCAAGATATTTAAATTGTGCGTGATTTAATGCTTCGGTTATATTAATTTTTATGACTAAAAAGCCAATTGGCTTGTTATGTTTGCCATTAGTGATATTGGCTTGTTGATATAGGTGCGCGTGTTCGGTATCTTTTACGATATAGGGCTCAAATATTGTTGCGGTAACAGTTAGCGGAATATTGGTTTCTTTAGATTCAGATAATGGAATGCCGTCTTGGTCATATAGTTCTATATAATCAAAAAAACTTGGCGCAAAGCCAGAGTTTGATACACGATTCATTTGCCAATATTTATAATAGCTAGGATTCTCTAGTTGCTGAATGGTTTCATCCCAGTTTGAAAACTTTTTAGCAAGTTCAGATGTTGTTTGAGACAATTTAGATAAGGTTAGCTCTAATTCTTTGTAGGCTAATACATTTGTTTCTAATATCGATTGTTTTTCAATTGTAGATATTATTTGATTGCTATACCAGCCTAAGCCCCCTAACGTCAGTATTAACAGGATGCTAAAAATAATGCCAAGAACATGTATTGGTATGGTGACTGAACGTTTTCTTTTTATTATCATTTAGTTAACTAATTTGAGGATAACTCATTTAGCACGTTATCACTCAAATCAAACTCATGGCTTGCGTCAAAAAAGTGATTTGCACCTTTTATTATTATTAAATTTAAATTGGTTTTTTGCAGTCGGGTAATCCAGTTTTTGTTAACTCTAATATCTTTACTACCAAATATCATTGTCATTGGAATGTTGAGTTTATTGATTTCTACAATGATGTTGTCCTTAGTCCATTTGGCATAGGAAATGTAATTTTCTGCTGGTGAGGTGTAATTTGAACAGTATGATATTGGATACTTATGAAGTTGTTTATTTTTATTTGCAACTTGTTGTCGTGCTTGTTCTAGATAGTTTTTAATCAGGGTATTATCATTGCTTTTTTCAATGTGGATTAAACTAGTGGCAATTAGTTTTTTAATGGTTTTATGAATTTTGCTATTGCTATAAACCAGAAGTTGCAAACTACCGAAACTATGACCGATCAAATAAATTTCGTGATGGCCTTGTTGTTCTAACCAGGTAATCCAATAATCAATCTCGGCAATGTCTTGTGACATAGTGTGGTTATGGATCGCTTCACAGGGTAAGCTCTTTTTACGATTACTAATGCCCAAGGATAAGTTTGGTGTTAATACGCTGTATCCTGCATCACTTACGGCAGTGAATAAATTTTGAACTGTTAGGTAATTTCGGGTTTGTAAGAAGCCGTGTAAAATTACTACCGCTGGTTTTAGCGTGTCGCCCCGATGGTAGTCGGCATTACTTCGCAAGCCATTTGGTAGTTTATGGTCCAGTATTTGGGCAAAAACTGTGTTTGAAACACATAAAAATAACAGGCTTATAATGCTGAACTTGGTAAAATGTAATTTCATTGACCTTACTTAAAATAGTATAAATATTAAAGACTTAATATCCATATATCGGCTCAAACAGCAATAGCTTGACCATAATCTATTATAGTTATTATGTTTATATTTGCGTACTTTGTACGATTGTTTCTAAATCTGTCATAAAATCAACAATCTAGAATGATAATAGCATTGATGTTGAGTGTTTAGTAGTACTAATCATTTAACCGTGTTTGTGCCTTGCCGAAGTACCGAGCTATTTCAAATACTACTGCTATATAAATCAAAGACTTAGTTTTTGTTTCTGTTGGACTGAAAGTTGGCGAAACTTCCGATGGTGCAGGCTTATTTGTGATTTGTTACTGTTTTTGTTTCATTTAGGGTTAAACACCGCTCGTAAAGTGCGGTATGCTTCGTGTTTACGGATTAATTGAAATAGGCTTATAAGCTAATAATCCGCTTTTAAACAGAAAATACAAAAGGTTGAAAATAGAAAATATGAGTTCTAAATTTGTCGCAATTATCATGGGATCCGATTCGGATCTACCTGTCATGCAAGCGTGTATCGATACACTGAAATTGTTAAAAATTGAGTTTGAAGTAAAAATTTCATCGGCACATCGTACCCCTGATATTACTCGTGATTATATTGCCGATGCAGAGCAACGTGGCTGCCAAGTATTTATCGGAGCTGCCGGTTTAGCGGCACATTTAGCGGGCACCATTGCAGCCCATACTTTAAAACCGGTCATTGGTGTGCCGATGGACGGTGGTCCATTAAAAGGCATGGATGCATTATTATCAACGGTTCAAATGCCGGGTGGTATTCCGGTGGCAACGGTTGCGATTGGTAAGGCTGGAGCAAAAAATGCGGCTTATTTAGCGGCACAAATGATGGCGCTCGGTGATGATAATTTAGCGAATCGCATTGCCAATGAACGTGAGGCCAATGCCAAAGCTGTGGTTGCAAAAGATTCTGAAGTACAACAAATGCAGTTATAATGGCTTATAAATGCTTGGTAGTGGAAGTCTAATTTTGAGCCGCAAAAAAACTTAACCCCCTGTGTTCTGATGTTTAATTGGCATATACGAAAAGCAATACAAGTTGTAAACCAAGGTGGAGTCATTTGTTATCCAACCGAATCGGTTTATGGTCTTGGTTGTAATCCCTTTGATTTAGAAGCAGTACTGCGCTTATTAGAAATAAAAACGCGCTCTATTAATAAAGGATTATTATTAGTGGCTGATAATTTGACACAGCTCAAACCGTATATTGATATAAATGATAAACTAATCGTTAGCAAATTAACTCAATCTGGACATCAACCACTAACTTGGATAGTACCGTGTCGCGTTACAACGCCATCGTGGTTAACGGGGCAACATGAGTCTATTGCGGTTCGTATTAGCCATCATCCTATCGTGAAACAGCTTTGTTCTGAGTTTAATGCGGCGCTGGTATCCACTAGTGCTAATATCAGCGGCCAAAGTAGTACTCGACGTAGTTGGATGGTAAGAGCACGGTTTGCCAATAAGGTGGATTATTATGTGCCGGGTGCCGTTGGCGGTTTTGCTAAAGAATCTGAAATTCGCAATATTTTAACGGATGAAGTCATTCGTTCAAGTTAACGACTTGATTATAAAGAATGACGTAATAGTAAGGAAATAACAGTATGTCAGAACTAAATGTTAATGCTATAAAAGACTATTTAATGGGCTTGCAAGATAGCATTTGTGCAATGCTAGAAGCCGAAGATGGTGGTAAAAAATTTTTAGAAGATAAATTTGACCGGCCTCAAGGTGGTGGTGGTCGTAGTCGTGTGATGGAAAATGGCACGGTGTTTGAAAAAGCCGGTGTTAATTTTTCACACGTGTTTGGTGATAATATGCCTGCGTCGGCGACGGCACATCGACCCGAATTGGCTGGACGAAATTTTCAGGCGCTCGGCGTGTCCTTGGTCATACATCCTCGAAATCCTTATATACCAACTTCCCATTTTAATGTGCGATTTTTTATTGCTGATAAAGACGGTGAAGATTCAATTTGGTGGTTTGGTGGCGGTTTTGATTTAACACCGTATTACGGTTTTGAAGAAGATGCAGTCCATTGGCATCAGGTTGCCAAAGAGGCGTGTGATCCTTTTGGTGATGATGTTTATCCAAAATACAAAAAATGGTGTGATGAATATTTTTACCTCAAACACCGTGATGAACCTCGTGGCGTGGGTGGTTTATTTTATGACGATTTAAATGAATGGGGCTTTGATACCTGTTTTGAGTTTATGCGTAGCGTTGGAGATTCTTACGTTAAAGCATATCAACCGATTGTCGCTAAACGAAAAAATCATGAATTCGGTGAACGTGAAGTGGACTTCCAATGTTATCGACGTGGTCGTTATGTTGAATATAACTTGGTCTATGATCGAGGTACTTTATACGGCTTACAAACCGGGCATCGAACCGAGTCTATTTTAATGTCGTTACCACCAGTGGTAAAATGGCGTTACGATTGGAAACCCGAAGCGGGATCGGCAGAAGATAAATTGTATACTGATTTTTTAATCAATAAAGAGTGGTTGTCGTAGCAAGGTTAATGAAAATATTTTTAGGGTTAACGGCTTATTGATGACGTTACTTTTGGTAGGGTGGCCCTAAGACGAATCATTTCAGCATTAAT
>VAPM010100844.1_pt1 | contig 10939 bp, 9 predicted proteins | sample 3395091 | NCBI WGS metagenome assembly VAPM01 (sample SAMN08290445, study PRJNA428436) | hydrothermal vent metagenome | isolation source: Deep-sea hydrothermal vent chimney 3 | place: Pacific Ocean: Juan De Fuca Ridge | reverse complement strand
GATGGAGATAAATAAAAAAGAACTGTCAGTAAAACAAATAGAATTATATTTGAACTCTATTGATGTAATCAAAGGGCAATGTTTTGTTTCTCCAGTGAATATTAAAAAATCTTAGCGATTCAATTATAATCCTCAAATTCCGCCGAAAAAAAGAATCGTCCCAGCGACGGCGGGGCTGGCTTCCTTATTGGAGGTTTTGCTCAAAAAATGTTCGAACTTCGTCCAAAAGGTACCGCAGGATTACCTTTTCACTATTTTACCCAACATTTACTGCTATCGCGTAAAATAAGTTAAATAAAGAGAATAAGAGAAAACGAAAAATATAGCACTTTTACACACCTGTGTGAAAGTGCTATATTTTTGAATTCTTGTTTTAACTGATTTTGTGTGTTACTTTATTTGTTTTAAATTGTATATAATCTCTGATATACTAGAAAAGTCGGCAATTATTTTGTGAAAATATTAAACTAACAACAAATCATTTTTATATGGAATCATTAAAACCAGAAATAAAACCAGAAAAGGAAAAGCCGTTATTTGATCTTAAGGAAACTTTGGAGATTGCTAAACATTTACTCAACGATTACAGCGAAAAAATTCCTGATTCACTTGTTTCTGGTGAAGAAGGGAGAAAATTAGTAAAAATACAGACAACTTGGTTCCAAGGAGTTGTAGCTGTGCTTGAATCAACTAGAGAACACATTGAATATCGAGGAAAGATTGTTCCAACTGAAATAACAAATTTATCATCCTATTTATCAAGCGATAAATTTGAAAAAATAGAAAGAAACACTCGCGAAGATATTAATCAGGCTAACAAGGCCCTAGAGTTGTCTTTAGATTTATTAAGTAAATTCAAAGAAAAAGAAGAATAATTTACGATGCTTAATACATACTCAAAAATTAAAACAAATCTGATTGACGATTTAACGAAATTAGAAAAAATTGTTACGAATGGACATATTAAAACTCTCACTCAGTCATTACATAAAAAACTTGAAGTAGATATTTTTTCTCTTGTAATTGTTGGGCAATTTAAAAGAGGTAAAACAACTTTTATTAATGCTTTGCTCGGTGAAGATATTTTACCGACAGCGATTATTCCCTTAACTTCAATTATTACAATACTTACTTATGGAGATAAGTTGGAAATTACAACTTTTTTTGAAAATGGGAATGAAAAAGAGATTAAACTTGATGAATTATCTTCCTATGTCACCGAAAAATATAATCCTAAAAATGAAAAAAAAGTAAGTCGTGTTGAAATTAAATATCCATCACCTTATCTAAAAAATGGAGTCCAAATTATTGATACGCCAGGAATTGCCTCAGTTCATGAACATAATACTAAAACAACCTATGAGTATTTACCACAGGCTGATGTTGCTATTTTTTTGACAAGTGTTGATCCGCCATTAACAGAAGCTGAGCTTCATTTTTTACATGATATAAAAAATATTGTAGTTAAAACATTTTTTATTCAAAATAAAATAGATACAGTAAACATTTCTGACCAAAAAGAATCGCTGGCCTTTACTAAAGAAGTGATTGAAAAAGAAGCAGGTTATAAAGATATAATAATCTATCCTCTTTCAGCCAAGCAAGCTTTAGAAGGAAAAATTGATAATAAATTAGAAAAAATAAATGGAAGTGGTTTATCTAATTTTGAACAATCGCTAGAAACATTTCTTATCAACGAAAAAGGGAATGCTTTGTTTAAATCATCAATAGAGAAAATAAACAATTTTATAAGTGAAGAGTTATTTTTAATAGAAATTGAAAAAAAATCACTTAAAATACCTCTTAATGAATTAGAAAATAAAATTAAAATTTTTAAACAATTTATTGATGATAGTGAACAAGAGAAAATAGATAGTAAAAGGTTACTTAATGAAGAAATTAAAGTGCTTCATAATGAGGTGCTTATTAATGACTTAGAGAAATTCAAAAAAGAAAAAACAAAGTGGTTTTTATTAAAAATTGATGAATTTGCTAATAATTATAAAGCTGACAGTACGACAAAATTTGCAAATCATTTAGATGAATTTATTGATAAACAGATTAGAGATATTTTTGATTTATGGAGAGTAGAAGAAGAAAAAATATTGAAAAAAAACCTCAAAGAAATTCTTAAGCGGTTTACAGACCGTATGAACAATATACTCGAAAAAGTTATTAATTATTCAACTGAACTTTTGGAAATCTCTAGCCAGAAATTTTACACTAAAGAGACACTTCCACCAGAAATTGAATTTAGATTTAAGACAACAGAGCAATCTGACGTTTTGGGTATTACAATTAATCTAGCTAGAAAAGCTTTACCTAAAATATTAGCTCAAAAATTAATAATTAAAGAAGCACACCAAAAAGCTGAAATGCTGGTAGATCGTCATTGTGGTAAAACCCGATATGATTTTTCTCAAAGAATGGAGAAATTTATTTTAAACTATAATACAAGTATAGCTAAACCGATTGAAACGACTCAAAATAATGTTTTAAAAGCACTAGAAAAAGGGGTCTTGTCTAAACAAAGTACTACTGTTAAAATAATATCAATTAGCGAACAACTTCAGAATGAAACTAAGATTTTAGAAGAAATAAAAGAATCTTTGAAAAAATCATTCAAATTGTTAACAAAGTAAAGGTCCTCTATCAAATAATGAAATAAATAAATTATTATGCCTCTAATTCCTTTTAACGAACTTGATAAATATATAGCCACAGTTTCTTTTGAAGTAGGTCATGAATCGATGAATATGCTTGAACATTATCGAGATAAACATTTATCACGAGAGCGGGTTGTTGAAAATGTTACTCGGAAACTTCAAGACGCAATGGATACCATAGAAGAATCTCGTGTTTCTGACCCAGATGTTGACGACTACTATTTGGAAAAATAATTAAATAAAATATTTTTATTTAAAGAGAAATCTATATATAATATAGGTTTATTATGCTATGATAAAAAATTATGAAAGCTGTGAATAAATTAACAGAAGGCTCAATTCTTAGATCGTTAATAACACTATCTGTTCCTATTATATTTGCCAATATTTTACAAACTGCTTATCAATTGACAGATACTTTTTGGGTTGGAAGATTAGGAAATGTTGCGGTTGCAGCAGTTTCAATTAGTTTCCCGATAATATTTTTTATCATTTCTCTTGGGGGCGGTTTAGCTATAGCTGGAACTATTTTGGTTTCTCAATATAAAGGTAAAGAAAATAAAAAAGCGGTAAACCATATTACTTCTCAAACTCTATTAACCGTTATTATTATTTCAATTATTCTTTCTATTATTGGTTATTTTTTATCTCCATTTCTTATTCACTTAATGGGAGTTGAAAAAAATGTTTTCTTAAGTGCAGTTTCTTATATAAAAATTTCCTTTATCGGAATGGTTTTTGTTTTCACTTATATGGTATTTCAATCTTTGATGAGGGGAGTTGGTGATGTAAAAACTCCGATGTATATTGTTTTAGGAACTGTTTTCCTAAATCTTATTTTAGATCCTTTGTTCATTTTCGGATATGGTTTTATTCCTGCTTTTGGAGTAGCTGGTGCAGCTATGGCAACAATTGGGACACAAGGGTTAGCTGCCATAATTGGTATTATGCTTTTATTAAAAGGGAAATATCAAATAAAATTACACTTAAATGATTTAAAACCAGATTTTCCTTTAATTAAAAAAATGTTTTGGCTTGGTTTTCCCGCTTCAATAGAACAATCAACAATAGCCTCAGGGTTAATCATAATGGCATTTCTAGTTGCAACTTTTGGTACTATTACCATCGCAGCTTATGGTATTGGAGTTAGGGTATTAAGTTTTATCATAATCCCAGCGGTTGGTTTATCAATGGCCACTTCAACTTTAGTTGGTCAAAATATTGGTGCTAAAAAAATAAAAAGAGCGGAAAAAATAGTTAAACTTAGTGCTATTTCAAGTTTTATTATTTTAACTTTAGTTGGAGCTGTTACTTTTTTGTTTGCTCAACAAATTTCGGCGATTTTTATTCCAGGTCAAATAGAAACTATTCATTCTAGTGCTTTATTCATAAAAATAATGGCCTTTACTTTTGGTTTCATTGGAGTTAGACAAGTTCTAAATGGTGCATTCCGAGGTTCTGGTAATACAATAATCTCTATGATGTTAGCTATCATTTCTTTGTGGTTACTACGGCTACCTTTAGCTTATATCTTGTCATTGCATACATCTCTTGCAAAAATTGGTATTTGGGTAGCCTTTCCTGTTGGTAATATTATCAGTGCAATTATCGCAATTATTTGGTTTAAAAAAGGAACCTGGAAGAAAAAAAATATTACAGATGAAATAGAATTAACAGATAAAGTATCTAAAGAAACTGTGATTGAAGAAGGAATAAATTAATTTAATAATTTTGAAATTTAATTTTAATTTATAAAAATGCTATAATATTAATGTATTTTTTTAGGTCATTTTTGTCGATTTGATTAAAAAATTATACTAATTTATAAACTTACGAATATATAATATGAAAAAAAAGCTTTTAGTTTTTACAGCATCTGCAATTACCTTGTTTTTGGTTTTTATGGTGTTTAATGTTTATGCGCATGGAGATGATTCTGAATCTGAAAATGATGGGGTAATGATGAACCCCCAACAACTTAATCAGAACCAGAATCCAAATCAAGGTTCTATTGCTAATATGTTTAAGTCTGGTGATTCTGAATCAGATCGACCAGAGCGACCAGAGCGACCAGAAAAAGTAGAAACACCAGAAAGAGGAGACAATGGTCAATCAGATCAAAAAGAGATGGAAAGAGAAAGAGGTAATAATAGCCAGTCAGATCAAAAAGAAGTAGATCAAGAAAAAAGTGATATAAATAATTCAGCAGATAATAACGAGAATGAAGATAACGGAATAGAAGAAAATAGTCAAAAAATGTTAATGGAAAAGAGTAATACTATTGCTAAAGCTGTTCGTCAAATGCTTACTGTTGTAGCAAAAAATAAAGGGATTGGTGAACAAGTTAAAGTTATTGCTAAGAAACAGATACTAAACCAAGAAGCAATAAGAGAATCATTAGGGCAAGCAGAAAGCCGTAATAAGATAGTTGTATTCTTTATAGGCCCAAAATATAATGAGATTAATAAAGCTAAGATACTGCTTAAGCAAAACAATGAACAGATTAATCAATTAAGTCAGATAGGAAAGGAAATTTCAAATAAAGATGATGCGAAAAAATTAGACGAACAAGTAGCTGTGCTTCAAACTACAAATAATCAAGTTCAGAAAATTATAGATAGTTCAGAAAATACATTCAGTTTATTTGGTTGGTTGTCTAAAATTTTTTCTAGATAAATAATGTTATAATAAACCTATGATTATAGGTGTATTTGATTCTGGGGTTGGAGGATTGTGGGTTTTGAAATATATTAGAGAACAATTCTCTCAATATGATTATATCTATTTTGGTGATCAAATTCATATTCCATATGGCTCTAAATCAATAAGTCAAATTAGGGATTTTTCAGAAGAGATTACAAGTTTCTTAATCAGTAAAGGTTGCCAATTGATTGTTATTGCTTGTAATACGGCTTCAGCATCTTCATTGGATTATTTAAGAAATAAATTTCCCGATACTTTATTTATTGGAATAGAACCAGCCGTTAAACCAGCAAGTGAAAAATCTCAAACAAAAAAAATTGGGGTTCTTGCTACTTCAACTACGTTGCAAGGTAGCTTTTATCATTCTTTAGTTGGAAGGTTTAATAATCAAGTTAAAATTTTTGAAAATAGTTGTTCTGGACTAGTAGAACAAATAGAAGATAATCAACTTGATTCAGAAAAGACCGTAGCTATTTTAAATGAAGCTCTCTTACCAATGATTAAAGAAAATATTGATACAATTGTTTTAGGTTGTACTCATTATCCTTTTGTTGCTTCAGAAATTAGAAAAATAGTTGGAGATAAAATTAATATTATTGATCCAACTAAATCCATTGTTCAACAAGTTGGGCGAATCTTAGAGAATAATAACTTAATAGATACTTCTCTTTTGAAAGGTAATTTAAAAATATTTACCACAGGGTCTGTTGATAAAATAAAACTTTTTTTATCAAAAATAGAAATACTTAATACAGATAATAAAATTAAAGTTGTTAACTGGGGTAATAATATTAAATTAAGTGAGAAAAAATTGTGATATGAAATTATCAAAAACAAATTATCTTATATATAAAGATTGTGCAAAAAATGCTTGGCTTAAGATACATAAACCAGATATATATTACAGCAAGCCATTATCAGCTTTTGATGAAGGAATAATTGAAACTGGTAATGAAGTTGATATTTTAGCTAGAGAATTATTTCCTAATGGTGTTTTGCTTGATGATAGAAATGATTTCAGAAAAACAATGGAATTAATAAAGACCAAAACTCCAGTAATATACCAGCCAGTTTTTGAAACGGATATATATAAAATGATTTCTGACATCTTTGTCTGGAATAAAAAATCAAAATCTTATGATTTATATGAAGTTAAGGCTTCAAACAGTGGAGAAAACAAAGGAGCTAAAAATAAACTTTACATTAATGATATCGGCTTCCAATACTTAGTTCTTAAAGAGTTAAATATTCCAATTGGTAATTTATATCTTATTAGACTTAATAGTGAATACCGTCGAGGGGTAGAATTAGATATAAAACAATTATTTTCTATAGAAAATTTTACCGAACCAGTTCTGGATATTATAGAAAATCTTTTAGTTGATATGAAAAATGCTTATGAAATACTTTCTTCTCAGATAGAGCCAAAAGGTTCATGTAAATGTATAACTAGAGGGAGAAGTTCTCATTGCACTACTTTTGCTTACTCTAATCCTCAAGTTCCAGATTATAGTGTTCACGACATTTCTCGAATTGGAAGTTCAAAAAAGAAACTCGCTGACTTAGTAGATTCAGGTATTTTTTCTATAAAAGATGTTCCTGATGATTTTCCTTTAAGTGAAAAACAACGAAATCAAGTTACGGCAGTTCAGTTAGATAGAATATTTATGAACAAAAAAGAAATTCGTAATTTTCTTGATACAATTTCTTTACCGATATCTTTTTTAGATTATGAAACTTTTGCTGCTGGAATTCCTAGATATGCTGGATATTCTCCCTTTAATCAAATTCCATTTCAATTTTCATTACATATAGTAAATAATGATGATGATGGAGAACCAAGCCATGATGAATTTATTTACGCAGAAAAAAATAAAAATCCAGATATTCCTTTTATTCTTGCTCTAAAAAAATATTTACCAAAAACTGGTAGTGTTATAGTTTGGTATAAAAGTTTTGAGATGGGGAGAAATAAAGATCTTGCTAAAAGAAATCCAGAATATAAAACTTTTTTAGAAGATCTCAATTCAAGAGTTATTGATCTTATGGATATTTTTACGAATCAGCATTTCATTCATCCAAAATTTAAAGGTAAAACTTCAATCAAATATATATTACCAGTACTTGCTCCTGAACTTTCGTATAAAGTTTTAGACATTCAAGAAGGGGGAACAGCTTCTAATACTTGGAACCAAATTGTTACTGGCGGTTATTCTGAAGAAGAATCGGAAGAAAAAATTAAACAATTAAAAATATATTGCGGACTTGATACATATGCAATGTATGCAATTTGGAAGTATTTGAAAAAAATATAAAAGTTTTGAGATATTGGAAAAAGGTGCCTAAAGTGGTATTATTTTTATTATGTCAGATAAGCAGAAATTTATATTTCAAAAGGGGAGTTTACACCCTTTAACCTTAGTTATTAATGATGCGGTGAGGATATTATCGTCTCTTGGTTTTAAGGTGGCTGTTGGTCCAGAGCTAGAGGATCAATGGCATAATTTTGATGCCTTAAATATTCCCAAAAATCATCCAGCTCGCGATATGCAAGATACCTTTTTTATTAAAGAAGAAAATAATTCAATAGAAGATTCACATCTTCTTCGTACTCATACTTCACCGGGGCAGATTCGTTATATGGAAAATAATAAACCACCGTTCGCGATTATTGTACCAGGTAAAGTCTTTCGTAATGAAGCCACAGATGCATTTCACGAAATGCAATTTTATCAGATTGAGGGATTAATGGTGGGAGAAAATATTTCCTTAGCTCATTTGAAAGGCGTTCTTTTGGAATTTTTTAAACAATTTTTAGGGCAAGAAGTAAAAATACGCTTGCGCCCATCTTTTTTTCCGTTTGTTGAACCAGGACTTGAAATTGATGTTTTACATAATGACAAATGGGTAGAGGTTCTTGGAGCAGGAATGGTCCACCCCAATGTATTAGAAAATTCTGGGATTGATAGTAAAAAATATCAAGGTTTTGCTTTTGGTATTGGTGCTGACAGATTAATGGTTATGAAATATGGAGTTACTGATGTTCGCTTATCTTATCAGGGTGATTTAAGATTTAATCAATTTTAATTATGTTAATTTCATATAACTGGCTACAAAAATATTTTGAAGATAAGCTACCTACTCCAGAAAAAATTGCTGAAGGAATTATTTTCCATTCTTTTGAAGTAGAAAATTTAGAGAAATTAAAGAATGACTCAATTTTTGATATTAAAATTTTACCAGATCGAGCCCATGATTGTCTTTGCCATTATGGTGTTGCAAAAGAAGTTTCAGTAATTTTTAATATGGATATTAAATCTGATCTGAAATTAGAAAAAAAGAAAGAAATTAAAATATTAAAAAATCCAAAATCTAATCTCAAAATCGAAAATCAAGATGATAAATGTTTTCGCTATATGGGGAGAATTATTCGTGGTATAAAAGTGAAGCCAAGCCCCCAGTGGCTAAAAAATAGTCTAGAATCAGTAGGTCAAAAATCAATAAATAATATTGTTGATGCTACGAATTATGTAATGTTTGATGTAGGTAATCCAATTCATATTTTTGATTTAGATAAATTAGAAAGCCCTCAAATTATAATTAGAAAAGGTAAAAAGGGAGAAAAGTTTATTACTCTAGACAGAAAAGAAATTGAATTAGATGAATCAATTTTAGTTATTGCTGATTTGAAAGATGCTTTATCTATTGCTGGTATTAAGGGGGGAATAAAAGCTGAAGTAGATAATAACACAAAAAATATTGTTATAGAAGTAGCTAATTTTGACGCTGTAACCATTCGTAAGGCTAGTAAAAAACTTGGTATTTTTACTGATTCAGTTAAGCGATTTGAAAATGGGCTCACTTCTGTTTTAGCTGAAACTGCCATGGAAAAAATAACGGATTTAATTACTGAAATTGCTTTGGGCGAAAAAGAAGAAGTTATTGATATTTATCAAAAAAAATCTGAAGATAGAATAGTGAGTTTTTCAAGTCAAGATGTGAATTCTTTATTAGGAACAAATATTAAAGATATTGAAATTGAAAAAATTCTAAATAAATTTGAATATAATTTTTCATATAATTCAAATATTTGGAAAGTAGAAGTGCCTCAATTACGTCTTGATATTACAATGACTTGTAATATAGTTGAAGAAATTGGTCGCATTTATGGTTATGATAGAATCAAACCAGAGCTACCTAAAATAGAAATTAGTTCAGAAGATGATTTAATTTGGCTAAAAATGAATCAAGCTAGAGCTAAGTTGGTAAAAGCTGGGTATAAAGAAGTAATGAATTATACTTTTAGAAAGGAAGGAGAAATAGAAGTTTTAGCTTCAGCTTCAGACAAAAAATTCTTAAGAACTAATTTATCTGATGGAATTAAAGAAAGTTTGAAATTAAATCAAATAAATGCCCCTTTACTTAGAATAGATGAAATAAAGATTTTTGAAATTGGAACAATTTTCAAAAAAACAGGAGAAGAAATACATGTAATTTATGCTGATAAAAAAAATATTTTAGAAACTTCGTTAGATAAGTTTGTTTCTAAAGAATTTATTTTACCATCTTCTCAACAAAATAAAATTTCTTCTGACGAAAGTTTTGAACCGCAAACTTTTAAAGCTTGGTCAGTTTATCCTTTTATTTCTCGAGATATTGCTGTGTGGGTTCCTGAAGGAACAGATCCCAAAAAGCTATCATTAATATACGAAGAATTAGGCACAGATCTTCTTGTTGTAGCTCCAAAACTTTTTGATCAATTTACTAAAGCAGGAATATCCCCGACCGATAAAAGACAAACTTCTTATGCTTTTCGTCTTGTTTTCCAATCTCACAACAGGACTTTAACTGACGATGAAGTAAATCTAATAATGGCTAAAATTGAAGAAAAAATACATTCTCTTGGGTGGACGGTTAGATAATAATTTTCTTCGAAAATCCTTATCTTATAAGGATAAAACTACATAATAAAGGCTGGTTTTTTAAGTCATTTTTTGTTATAATAAGAGAGTATTTTACCCGGTTTAAAAGGGTATTTTTAGGTTATAATTATGACAAAAAAAGAAAAAGAAAAAAATAGTTATGGGGCCGATAAAATTTCTGTTCTTGAAGGACTTGAGCCTGTTCGTCGTCGCCCAGGTATGTATATTGGCTCAACTGGTGTTGAAGGATTACACCATTTAATTTGGGAAATTTTTGATAATTCAATAGATGAAGCAATGGGTGGATTTTGTGACCGAATAGAAGTTGTTCTTTTGCCCAATAATTCTATTAGAGTTGCTGATAATGGGCGGGGAATTCCAGTAGGAATCCATCCTAAAACAAAAGTTTCTGCTTTAGAAACAGTGATGACAACCCTCCATGCTGGGGGTAAATTTGGTGGAGAAGGTAGTAGTTATAAAGTTTCTAGTGGTCTTCATGGAGTTGGGGCTTCTGTAGTTAATGCTCTCTCCGTTTATACTAAGGCAGAAATTCATACTGCTGGGGGTAAATATATTCAGGAATATATGAAAGGAAAACGAAAAGCTGCTGTTAAAAAAATAGCTCCATCTAAACAACATGGAACAATT
>VAPM010014779.1_pt1 | contig 10940 bp, 8 predicted proteins | sample 3395091 | NCBI WGS metagenome assembly VAPM01 (sample SAMN08290445, study PRJNA428436) | hydrothermal vent metagenome | isolation source: Deep-sea hydrothermal vent chimney 3 | place: Pacific Ocean: Juan De Fuca Ridge | reverse complement strand
GAAAAAATTAAAGACGCACTAATGGTAGTAGAAAGGGTAACAGGAAAAAATTTAACTTTACCTGTTCTTGAATCAATTCTTTTTATTGCTAAAGATAAAAAATTAATACTTCGTGCAACTAATTTAAGTATAGGTATTGAAACAAAAATACCTGCCAAAATAGAAAAAGAAGGAATTGTTGCTATTAAAGGAAATACTTTATCTTCTTTATTTTCAGTTTTAAATTATAAAGAGGATTCATTAATTAAACTAGAATTAATTAATGGAAATCTTTCAGTAAAGACAAAAACAAATACAATTTTATTAAAAAGTGTTTCATCTGATGATTTTCCAACAATACCAATTATAGAAGGAGAAGAGTTTTCCATAAATTCTGGAAAGTTTATAGAAGGATTAAAATCAGTTTATTATAGTGCTTCAATTTCTGACATAAAACCAGAAATTGGCAGCATTTATATTTACTCAGAAGATTCTTTTCTTGTTTTTGTTTCAACAGATTCTTTCCGTTTAGCAGAAAAAAGAATTAAACTAAAAGAAACTCCATCCTTTAAGGGTATTTTGATTCCCTTTAAAAACATTATTGAAATTATTAAAATTTTTAATGAAACAAACGAAGAATTAAAAATTACACTCCAGAAAAATCAAATATCAATTAGTACTTCAAGTATCTATCTAACATCACGAATTATTGATGGAATTTTTCCAGACTATAAACAAATAATTCCGAAAGAATCAACAACAGAGGTTGTTGTTCTTAAACAAGATTTTTTATCATCTTTAAAAATATCAAATATTTTTTCAGATAAATTTAATCAAGTTAATTTTATAATTAAACCCAAAAATAAAATATTTGAGATAAAAGCTCAAAATATAGATGTTGGAGAAAACACAACTATTATTTCAGGTGCTTTATCTGGCGAAGAAATTACGGTCAGTTTTAATTATAAATATATTATAGATTGTTTTCAATCTATTTTTAGTGATAGTTTGAATCTTAAGTTGAATGGAAATAATCACGCAATGATAATTCAAGGGGTAGGGGATTCTTCTTTTAGATATTTAATTATGCCAATGAATAAATAAAATAATGGATTATAATAAAATAACAAAATACCTTGATAAGTTTAAAAAAATAGTTTTTGAAAAAGAAAAAATATATGAAGTGATTTCTGAAATTATTTTAAAGCATACAAATATTTTGATTAAAATAAATTTAATCAAAATAAAAAACACCACTGTTTATATTCAAAGTAGCCCTATTCAAAAAAGTGAAATTTTAATTCATAAAAATCAAATTATTTTAGATTTAAAAAAACTTATTCCAAACTATAATATAATAAATATTAAATAAGGCTAGTTCAATATACTAAAGTTCAAGGTTTTTTCTCCAAAGTTTCCCAGAGTATCATATCCAATAATATGAAGAACATTATTTTTTGAAATATTTTTTATATTTCCAGGGGTAAAAGATGTTTTAAAGGGAGGGGTTCTGAGTGAGGTTAAATAGGTATTATTTATAAAAACATCTATTTTTTTTATAGGATTTTTATTTTTAGAATTTATTGTAAAAGTTATTAATTTATTTTTACTATAAGCAGTGTTAGTTATTCCCACAATTTCAAAAATAGGTTTAGTTTCTATTGTATGAACATTATCGTAAAAAATAGGTTCATCTGCTTTTGTAATAATTTTATATTTAGCTTTATTTTTATTCCACCACTTATTAACACTATACTCCCAATTATTGTATAAGAGGTCATTTATTGTTGCTGGTTTAGGTCCTAGTGGGTTGGCTTTATTTATCCAATACAAAATAGTATGAACATTTGTAATAGAGGTTTCTTTTATTAAGTTTTTTGGAGTATAAGTTGTTGCTAACCCCCCAGAAATTTTATCTGTGAGAAAAATATCACCCCCCTTCCAAAAACCACGGATTATTGGAAGTAGTTTTTTATTAATAGGGTTTGGCCTAGGAAAACTTTCAACAGGTAGTTTTTTAAGGGCTTCTGTTATAACTGCGTTCCAAATAGGTCCAGCCATTGTTGCACCACCACCTCTCATTGGTTTATTGTCATCATTTCCAGCCCAAACACCAACTACAACAGATGGAGTATAGCCAATCGTCCAAGCATCTCTATCGTCATTAGTTGTTCCTGTCTTAACAGCAACCTCGTGTTTAGGAACGACTAAAACAGAATTTGGTCCAAAGGTAGGAGTTCTGGCTTTATTATCAGAAAGAATACTTGAAATTAATCTTGCTGTATTAGGTTTTAAAACTCTATAAGATTTTTTTGTATATTGCTCTAATATTTTACCAGTGCTATTTTTAACTGAAAGAATAAATTGATATGGGTTACGAATTCCGTCATTTGCAAATACACTATAGACGGAAGTCATATCTAAAAGACTAGTTTCTCCACCCCCAATAACCAACGAAAGTCCATATCTATTAGGATCATTTAAAGAAGTTATTCCTAAATTATGAGCCATTTTTATTGAATCTTTTATCCCTACTAAATATAAAAGTTTTACGGCTATTATATTAATAGATTGAGCAAGTCCATTTCTTAATGTCATCGGCCCACGATATTTAGTATTAAAATCAGTCGGCATGTAACACCTTGCTTTTATATTTCCAGGAAGTGGTTTACCCAATGGCCCACAAGATGAATTAAATTCTGTTGGCACATCAAAAAGAGTGGTCTTGTCTGTATATCCTTTTTTGAATGCTTCTGCATAAACAATTGGTTTAAAAGATGAACCCGGTTGTCTTAAAGCTGTAGTTACATTAAAATTACCATCAATTTCTTTATCAAAATAATTTCGCGAACCAACCATACTTAGAATTTGTCCTGTTTTTGGATCAATTACTACAACAGCGGCATTACTTCCATTTCTTGTTTTTTGATTCTCTTTTGCTCTTATTAAAGTTATTTCCTCGGCTTTTTTTTGAAGTTCGTAATCAAGGGTGGTAATAACCTTCAAGCCACCTTTTTCTACCATATTTATTCCATACTTTTTTTCTAAATATTTTTTAACAAAAAAAACGAAATGTGGAGCTGCAATATTTATTGGTTGTTTTGGTAAAAATACAACCTTCTCACTAATGGCCTTATTGTATTGAGTTTTGTTTATAAAATTTAAATCTAATAATCTTTGTAAAACCAAATTTTTTCTTTCTACGAGTTTATCTTTATGTCTTCCGTAGGGAGAATAGTAAGTAGGAGCGTTTGGAATAGCAGCTAAATAAGCTGCTTGAGCTAGAGATAAATTAATTGGTTCTTTACCAAAAAATGATTTTGATGCTTCTTCTATTCCATAAATATTACCACCATATGGAACTTCATTTAAGTAAAGAGTTAAAATTTTATCTTTACTCATAATTTTTTCAAGTTTAACTGCCAAAATCCACTCTTTCACCTTTCTTGTTATAGATCTCTCTGAAGTTAAAACTGTATTTTTAATTAATTGTTGGGTTATCGTTGATCCACCTTGTATTCTTCTACCAGTTATCTCAGCCCAAATAGTTGCTCTAATAATTGAGCTTATTCTTATCCCATTGTGTTTATAAAAATCTGAATCTTCTATCGCGACCGTTGCATTTAGAATATTGGTACCCATTTGTTGGTAAGGAATAACAGTTCTTTTAATATTTTGATGGATATCATAAAGTAAAATTTTTCCAGTTCTATCGTATATTTTTGTTGAGCTTTGAATCTTACCCTCATTAAAAGAGCTGAAGTCAGGTAGGCTTAAGCTACTCATCCAAACAGCAAAAGAGCCAGTAAAAAGAAGCCCTAGTCCTACAAAAATAAAAATTAAATTTTTCAAAAAGGAATGTTTTTTAACTTTTTTCATATTATATATAATAACATATTCTGCTTTCTTAATAATGTAAATATGGTAAAGTTATGATATGAGTAAAATAATAACAGATAAAGAGAAAATAGATGAACTCCTAACAAGATCTATTGACACTATTTATCCCAGTCGTGAGGCTTTCGAGGAGGTTTTACTTTCGGGGAAACAATTAAATATTTATTTAGGGATAGATCCAACAGCTGATTATATTCACATTGGTCATGCTACTAATTTATTATTATTAGAGAGGTTTCATAATTTAGGCCATAAAATTACTTTATTAGTAGGTGATTTTACGGCCATGATTGGTGATCCAAGTGATAAAAAATCTGAACGAGTTAAATTAAGTAAAGAACAAGTGTTAAAAAATTTAAAAACTTATAAAAAACAAGTTGGGGCAATTTTAAATTTTAAAGATAAAAAAAATCCGATAGCTTTCAAATTTAATAGTAAGTGGTTATCGAAACTTGATTTTAGTGAGATTGCAGAATTGGCTTCAAATTTTACAGTTCAACAAATATTGGAAAGAGATTTATTTAAAAAAAGAATCAATAGTGGTAAGCCATTACACCTTCAGGAGTTTCTTTACCCATTGCTTCAGGGTTACGATTCGGTTGCATTAAAAACAGATGTAGAAATTGGCGGTACTGACCAAACCTTTAATATGCTTGCGGGTAGAACTCTTGTTCGTCGTTACCAAAATAGAGAAAAATTTGTTATTACTACAACCTTATTGGTGAACACTAAGACGGGGGAAAAATTAATGAGTAAAAGTTTGGGCACTGGAGTTGGACTTAATGAATCTCCAGGAAATATGTTTGGAAAAGTTATGGCTTTGCCGGATGAAGGTATAATTCAAACTTTTACTGATTGCACAAGATTACCAATGTCTGAGATTGATGATATTATCAAGAAATTATCTGGAGGAACTAATCCAAGAGATTTAAAAATGAGATTAGCTTTAGAAATCACATCTATTTACCACGGAAAAAAGAAGGCTGAGTTAGCGAAAGATAATTTTATACAAACGTTTCAAAAAAATAAAATCCCGACTGATATTAAAAATATTTCTGTATCAAAAGAAAACCCACTAATAGAAGTGTTTATTAAAAATAGAATTGTTTCTTCTAAAAATGAATTTAGAAGACTTGTTGATGGGGGAGCAATTAGTAATTTAAGTACAAAAGAAAAAGTTTTAAAATATACCGACAAGGTCCAAAATGGAGTATATCGTATTGGCAAAAAAAGATTTATAAAAATCACTATAAAAAAATAAAAGTTCTAGAGTGAAAATTTTTCACGAGCTAAACAAGTCAAACCTATTGCAATTGCGTCTAATTCGTCATCTGAATTTGTTTCTTTTGTTATTGTAATTAATTTTGGAACCATAGACATCACCATTTCTTTATTGGCCTTACCGTAACCTGTTACAGCTACTTTTATTTGTGAGGGAGTATATTCAAATATTTTTAAACCATTACGAGAAGAACAATAAATAATAACCCCTCGAGCTTCTGATACCCCCATAACTGTTTTGTGATTAGCTGCAAAATATAATTTTTCAATTGCTAGTGCTTCTGGCTTATATTTTTTGATAAGTTTTTCAATTTCTCTACCAATAATTTCTAGTCTTTCATAAAAAGGAAGCTTGGCAGAAGTCTTAAAACAGGTCGAAAAAATTAAAACATCTTTTTGTTGGTGTTCTATAATTGCTATCCCAACTCTTTCATACCCTGGATCAATTGATAATAATTTCATATATATATATATATATATATATTGTATCATTTTTAAAAAGTGTTTTACCCCCTAGGTCTGACCTAGGGGGTAAAAAAATATAAGAAATTTATTTTTTAGTCAGCAGGATATTTATATCCTAAATGCTCATAACCTTTTTGGGTTACCAATCTTCCTCGAGTTGTCCTATCTAGAAGTCCAAGCTGAATTAAATAAGGCTCAATTACTTCTTCTATTGTTGCCTCTTCTTCGCTTGTTGCTGCGGCTATTGTTTTCAGACCAACTGGACCGCCATTAAATTTACTAATTATTATATCTAAAATTCTTCGGTCTGAAGAAGATAAACCCAGTTCATCAATTTCAAGTAAAGCCAAGGCTTTTTTTACAGAATCTTTAGAAAGAGGAGTTTTTTTAACTTGAGCATAATCACGACAGCGCTTAAGAAAATAGTTAGCTGTTCTTGGGGTAAAACGAGCTCTTTTTGATATTTCATCTAAGGCTCCTTCTTCTAACTCTACTCCTAAAATTTTAGCTGAACGAGACAATATTTTTTTTATTTCATCATGGCTATAAAACTCAAGTCTGAAAACGCCTCCTGAAAATCTAGAACGCAAAGGGGAAGACAATAAAGCGATACGAGTTGTAGCAGCTATTAAAGTGAAGGGAGGAAGTTCCAACTGAATTGTTCTGGCTGAAGGACCCTTCCCAATAATAATATCTAAAACACCAGACTCCATTGCTGGATAAAGTATTTCTTCCACCATTTTATTTAAGCGGTGTATTTCATCTATAAAAACAATATCTCCTGGTGCTAGGTTGGTTAAAATAGAAGCCAAGTCCCCGACCTTCTCAATAGCCGGACCAGAAGTAATCTTTATTTGTCTTTTTGTTTCTTTAGCTATTAGGTGAGCTAGGGTTGTTTTGCCAAGACCAGGTGGTCCGTAAAATAAAATATGTTCCGCAGGATGAGATCTTTCCTCTGCTGCTGTTAAAAGAATTTTTAAGTTAGCTTTGATGTTTTCTTGACCAACGTAATCATCCCAAATATCTGGACGCAAAGTTTGATCCAAAAAAATATCATCTTTAATTGTCTTTTTAGTACTTGACATTCCTTTTCTAGTATGCTATACTCTCCTATAGAAAGTTATTTAAGTTTTTAGTTTGACTCGTTTATTATAGCATTTATGTTAAGAGGACATAAATCTCTAAGTGATCGGCCCCGTGCTCTATATTTGTGCGCAGGACGTCCTGGTTTGTTTTTACTTACTGGGGCTATCCTTTAATCATTTATTACTTTGAGGGTTTATCCCTTTAAAGGATTGTTTAGAGATTTATGTTCTTTTTTATTCCTCATCTAAATCAACAGCCCCCTCAACTTCTTCAAAAGAAGTTATTCCTTTCAAAACTTTAATTATTCCGTCTTCTTTCATATTTAAATATCCCTGTTTTTCGGCAATAATCTTAATTTCTCTCTCGCTTGGGTTATTAGGAATTATTTTTTCTATTGAAGCGTCATTGTGAATAGTTTCAAATATGCCGATACGGCCATGATAACCAGTGCTATTACAATCATTACAGCCAACAGCCCCATAAATTTTAAAATTTTTGCTGACTTCTACTCCATATTTAGAAAAATCTTTATTATTCTTTTTAGCATTCTCGCTAATTTTTTTTATTAAACTTAATTCTTCTTCTGTTGGAGTTTTTTCTTTTTTACAACTAACACATAACTTTCTAACTAAACGTTGGGCGATAGAAAGAGATAAAGCTGAAACTAAAATTTTTGGGTTTACGTCAAGATCAATAAGGCGGGGGATAACTCCAGCTGCATTATTAGTATGCAAAGTAGAAAAAACTAAGTGTCCTGTTAAGGCAGACTCCACAGCAATTTTAGCAGTCTCACTATCACGAATTTCACCAATCATAATGACATCTGGGTCTTGGCGTAGGGCACTACGGAGACCTTCTAAAAAAGTGTAACCTTTTTCTTCTTCAACTTGGGTTTGGTTTACCCCGGGTAAATGATACTCAATCGGATCTTCTATTGTTATTATATTTGTTTCAATAGAATATATTTTTCGGAGAAAGGCGTATAGAGTTGTTGTTTTCCCCGAGCCAGTCGGTCCAGTTAAAAGTATCATCCCATTTGGTTTTTTAATTTCTCTCGTAAATAATTTAAACAAACTTGGCTCTATTCCTAATTCCTCTAATTTTACTTGAATTGATTTTGGGTTAAGAATACGAAGAACAATTGATTCTCCATATGCACCAGGCATAACAGAAACACGCAAACTAATTTCATCTTGATCAAGGAAAATACTAAAACGTCCATCTTGAGCAGTGGAGCTAGAAGTAATCTTAAGCCCTGATAATAATTTAATTCTTGAATTTAAAAATTTATGAATTGTTGGTGGAATATCTATTATTTCTTGCAGTACTCCATCAAGACGGAAACGTAGACGAACAGTTTTTTCTTCTGGTTCAAAATGAAGGTCAGAAGCGTTGATTGCAATTGCTCCAGCTAAAGCTATTTCTAAAATATGAGAGGTTGTATGTAATTGCCCTTTCTCTGTATCACTAATAGCTTTTTTTATATCCTCAATTGTTTTTAGCCCAGCCATCATTTTTTTAAGATTTTCTCCCGAAATAGCAATACTTCCAACTTTAGATTTTGAAGCATATGAAATCTCTTTATATCTTTCCCAAACTTTTTCAAGGCTAGAAGTTGAAGCCATGTAAAAGTGAGGAGTATACCCTTTTTCTAAAAAATATTCAGTTAATTTTTTTATTTTTTCTTCGCGAGGTGATTTAATTGCGACATGAAGATCCTTGCCGAGAATTTTAAAAGGGGCAACCTCTTGTTGGATTGCTTCTTTCTCACTAATAGAACGAAGAGCATCGTTGTCAATTGGTATATTATGTAAATTTATAGGGGTAACACCATAACGAGGCATTGCGATAGCTTGAATTAAACTTTCCTCTTCTTTTTTTTGTAAATCCTTAAGATTCTTATTCTCTTTTTCCTCATCAAATTTAATAGGCATAGTTCTCATTATATCGTATATTCAAAATAAGCCCAAAAATTTTATACTTGACATAACCACTAAGTATGATATCATATAAAAATATGAAAAAAATAATTATTGGAACTCTTGGTTTGGCTATTCTTTTTATTGCAAGTACTGTCTCCGCGAGTTCAGTTTGGAGTAATTATTATAATCCAGTATATCCGCCTAGTTACAATGGTTATTCTGTTGTAAACAATAACTTAATTACAACTCATAATTCTTCTTGTGCTATCACAAATATTGCTACAAATATAAAAAAAAACCGAGCAACGCTTAATGGTCTTATTATAAATTCAAACAATTTAGATAATAATAATTATTTTGAATATGGAACAACGATTAATTTTGGATTGACGACACAACCCAAACTATCAAAAGGAAATACTACATTTAGTGATATTTTAACTAATCTTTCCCCTAATACTATTTATTATTTTAGAGCTATTTCTACTTGTCGTGGAAATTTAAACAAAGGTAAAGTTAAAGTTTTTAAAACTTTAACTTCAACAATTAAGTCTAGTATTATTAAATCTACTAAAACTAAAAACAATACCAAAATTAAAACTAAAATAATTTTATCATCTTCTGTTGTGCTTGGAATAAAAAATCAGTACAAGTACATTGGTCTTGGAGATGTTGTTGAATATACAATAACTTACAAAAATATTGGTGAATCTATTTTAACTAATCCAATCTTACAGGTTATTGTTCCTAAGGGTATTGTCATTACTAATGCTTCGCAAGGAACATATTCAGCAGATACAAGAACTCTTACTGTAGTGCTTAGTAGTTTAAAGAAAGATGAAAAAGGAATTCTTTATGTTCAAGGTCAAGTTAATTCAATACAAAAAAATACAACTCGTGTAGTAACTACAGCTTTATTGGTTTATACAAAGACAAATCAAGCTCAAGGAAATGCAATTGCTTATGTTGTGAATACACTTAAAACAATTAATAATAATTCTCTTGGTGCAGCAGCTTTCTTTAGTGGTTTATCTGGGATCGGGCTTATTGGATGGTTACTAGTTATAATTTTAATTTTAGTTATTATCCTTATAATTCGTCGGTATTTTTACGAGCCAACGCCAATGGAAATTCCTCTAGAAATTTCAGATATTGATAAAAAATAAACAACATAAAAATCCCTCATTATTTTAATAATGAGGGATTTTTATGTTAAGATAAGTTTATGAATGTCACTTTTACTCTAAAAGAAATTAAAATCATTGCTGAAAATATACTCAAAAAAGTTAGTAAAAATAATTTGAAAACAGCTAGTATGATTACTCTTTCTGGTTCTTTGGGTGTAGGTAAAACCACCATAACTCAAGAAATTGGTAAATTATTGGGTATTAAAGAAAAAATAACTTCTCCCACTTTTGTAATAATGAAAAAATATAATATAAAAAATAAAACATTTAAATATTTAATCCACATAGATGCATATCGCTTAAAAAATAGTCAGGAATTATTTAATATTGGTTGGAATGAATTATTTCTTGAAAAAGAAAATTTAATTATTATTGAATGGCCAGAAAATGTTCCAGAATGTATAAATGATAGTGCCTATAAGGTTATTTTAGAACACAAAAATAAACAAACCAGAACTATTAAAACTTTGTTATAATTATAAGGTGGTAAAAAATCAAAAAAAAATAAATAAAAAACTAGTTTTGCTTGACGCTCATGCAATTATACATCGTGCTTATCATGCCTTGCCGGAGTTTATGAATTCAAAAGGTGAGCCAACTGGGGCTATTTATGGTCTAGCCGCGATGCTTTTTAAAATTATTGCTGAACTTAAGCCAGACTATATTGTTGCTTGTTATGATTTACCCAAAAAAACATTTAGGCACGAAGCTTATGATGATTATAAAGCTGGACGAGCCAAGGTGGACGAATCGCTAATTCGCCAGTTTTCTCTTTCCCGTGATTTTTTCAAAGCTTTATCTATTAAAATATATGAAAAAGAAGGTTTTGAAGCAGACGATTTACTTGGGACGATAGCTAAACAAATTACTGATAAGAAAAAATCAATTGACATAGTTATTGCTTCTGGTGATATGGACACCCTCCAACTTGTTGATGATAAACATGTTTTTGTTTACACTTTAAAAAAAGGAATAAATGATACCATTTTATATGACCAGAAGGCCGTTGTCTCTCGTTTCGGGTTTGAGCCTAAATATTTAATAGATTATAAAGGATTACGGGGCGACCCTTCTGACAATATTATTGGGATCAAGGGGATTGGGGAAAAAACCGCCACTATTT
>VAPM010201968.1_pt1 | contig 10946 bp, 7 predicted proteins | sample 3395091 | NCBI WGS metagenome assembly VAPM01 (sample SAMN08290445, study PRJNA428436) | hydrothermal vent metagenome | isolation source: Deep-sea hydrothermal vent chimney 3 | place: Pacific Ocean: Juan De Fuca Ridge | reverse complement strand
GTGATGCGCTTCTCCACCACCTTCAGGCCCAGTTCGGCGGCCAGGGTCATGATGGTCTCGCGGGTGATGCCCTCCAGCGCCGAGGTCAGCTCGGGGGTGTGGAGCACGCCGTTACGCACCACGAAAATGTTCTCACCGCTGCCCTCGGCGACGAAACCGTCCACGTCCAGCAACAGGGCCTCGTCGTAGCCGTCGGTCATGGCCTCCTGCAAGGCCATGATGGAGTTGATGTAGTTGCCGTTGGATTTGGCCTTGCACATGGTCACGTTGACGTGGTGACGGGTAAAGGACGAGGTCTTGATGCGGATGCCCTTCTCCATGCCGTCGACACCCAGGTAGGAGCCCCATTCCCAGGCGGCCACCATGACGTGAGTCTTGAGGTTGTCGGCGCGCAGGCCCATTCCCTCAGAACCATAGAACACCATCGGCCGCAGGTAGGCGGTGTCGAGGTTGTTCTCGCGCACCGCCGCCAGCTGGGCCTCGTTGATCGTTGCCTTGTCGAAGGGCATGGGCATGTTGAGGATCTTCGCCGAGCGGAACAGGCGGTCGGTGTGTTCCTGCAGGCGGAAGATGGCCGTGCCCTGGGTCTCGGTGTGGTAGGCGCGCACGCCCTCGAAGACACCCATGCCGTAGTGCAGGGTGTGGGTCAACACGTGTACCTTGGCCTCGCGCCAGGGCACCATTTTTCCATCCAGCCAGATGAGACCGTCGCGGTCGTCCATCGACATAAGTCTGTTACTCCTCTTTCTATGTCTGTGTCTGTTAATTTCGGCCTGATTTGCCACGGAGGCACAGAGTACACAGAGACTTTTTTATGAATTGCCAAATCACACCACTGGATTCCGCAACGGCATGAACTATTAATCAAATTCCAGCAATTCTCTGTGTACTCTGTGCCTCTGTGGCAAATAATCAATTTTCAAGATACTTGCGCCAGATGCGCGTCACCGCCTCGCGCGCACCGCTGAAACGCGCCGCCTCCACCTGCGCGGGCCGTTCCTGCAGCGACAGGCGATGCACCTCGACGCGATAGGCGCGGTAGGCCTCGCTGAGGACGCGGCATTCCTGCTCATTGAAAAAGCCATGTGCAGCGAGGCTGGCCAGCAGGCGGATATTGTCCGTGAAGTCGGTCAGATCCGGGGCCTGGTGCGCCCAGCGCAGAACCCCGAATTGAACCATAAATTCGATATCGGCGATACCGCCGCGCCCCTGCTTAAGGTCGAACTGGCCGGCGGATTCGTGACCCAATGATGCGCGCATACGCTCACGCATCTCGCGTACCTCTTTCTGCAGCAGCAGCGGATCGCGCTCGCGGGTCAGTACCTCGTGGCGCACGCAGCGGAATTGCTTCGCCACGGCCTCATCGCCCGCCACCACCCGCGCCCGCACCAGGGCCTGGTGTTCCCAGATCCATGCCTTGTTTTTCTGGTAATCCTCGAAGCCAGGCAAGCCCACCACCAGCAAGCCGGAGGCACCGCTGGGACGCAGACGCATATCGACCTCGTAAAGCGTGCCGGCCGGGGTGAGGGCGGTCAGAAAATGAATAATGCGTTGGCCAAGGCGGGCATAAAACACCGCATCTGCCACCACCTTCGGCCCTGCGGTCACGGCGCTGCTGACCGGCGCGGCATCGTTACTGGCGTGCAGGAACACCATGTCCAGGTCCGAGCCGTAGCCCAGTTCGATGCCGCCCAACTTGCCGTAGGCGACGATGGCGAAGCCTTTTTCTTCACCGGGGGCGTCGCCCGCCGCGGAGGGCTTGCCGTAACGGCGCTGCAGATCGGCCCAGGCCAACTCCAGCACCTGCTCCAGGATCACCTCGGCGATATGGGTAAGGTGATCGCTCACTGCCATCAGCGGCACCGCGTCCATGACGTCAGCAGCAGCCACACGCAGCACTGCCGCCTGCTTGAACTGGCGCAGCACGTCCATGGCCTGTTCCAGGTCGCCGTCGGGCACGGCATCCAGCCGATGTCGCAATTCAGCGGCCAGCTCATTGCGGGAGGCCGGCGCGTACAGGCTGCGCGCATCCAGCAGCTCGTCCAGCAGCAGCGGGTATTGCACCAGCCTTGCCGCGATCCACGGGCTGGCTGCACACAGGCGCACTAACTGCGACAGGGCTAGCGGGTGCTCCACCAGAAGGGCCAGATAGGCGCTGCGTCGGGCCACCGCCTCGACCAGTTTCAGCAACCGCTGCAACACCACGTCGGCCTCGTCATGCGCCCCCGCCACCGCCAGCAGCAGCGGCATCAGGCGGTCCAGCCGCTCACGGCCGGCGCGGTGCAGGGTGCGGTAGCGCGAGCTGTCGCGCAGGGCGTTGAGCTGCCGCAGCACCGCCCCGGCGTCATCGAAACCGGCCTCGCGCAGCGCTGCCTGTGCGGCGGCGTCCAGCGTACCTTGCCACAGGGCGTCCAACGCGGCCTTGCCGTCGCCGGTCTGCGGCGCCTCGAAGACCTGCTCGAAGTGGCTGTGCACCCGCGCCATGTGACCGCGCAGCACAGGGATAAAGTCGTCCCAGGTCTCACAGCCCATGCTGTAGGCGAGACGTTGGCGGGCGGTCTCGTCCGTAGGCAGGCTGTGGGTCTGCTGGTCGCGGTATTCCTGCAGGCGGTGTTCGCTGTTGCGCAGGAACACGTAGGCATCGAGCAGCTGCGCCACCACGTAGCGCGGCAGGTAGTCCTGCTCGGCCAGCCACGCCAGCACACGGCGGATCTCGCGCTGTTGCAAGGCCGGTTCACGGCCGCCGCGAATCAGTTGGAAGGCCTGGCCGATGAACTCCACTTCACGGATGCCGCCGGCACCCAGCTTGACGTTATCGGCCATGCCCTGGCGCTGCACCTCGGCGGCCACCATGGCCTTCATTTCACGCAGGGCGGCGAAGGCACCGTAGTCGAGATAACGACGGTAGATAAAAGGACGCAGCAGGCCCAGCAGCTGTTCGCCATCTTCGGGCCGGCCGGCCACCGGACGTGCCTTGATGAGGGCATAGCGCTCCCAGTCACGGCCATGCACCTGGTAGTAGTTCTCCATAGCCTCGAAGTTCAGCGCCAGCGCGCCGCTGCCGCCGAAGGGACGCAAGCGCATATCGACGCGAAACACGAAGCCTTCGGCGGTGTTCTCGTCCAGAGTGCGAATCAGGTCGCGACCCAGGCGGGTGAAGAATTCCTCGTTGCTGCGCGTGCGTGACACGCCGCAGGTTTCACCGCTTTCGGGGTAGGCGAAGATGAGGTCAATGTCGGAGGAGAAATTCAGCTCGTGCGCACCCAGCTTGCCCATGCCCAGCACCACCAGTTGCTGCGGCGTGCCGCTAACGGTGCCGGTAGGCACGCCCCATTCGGCCTGCAGCCAGTCCTGCAGACGGGCCAGGGCGCCGCGGATGCAAGCCTCGGCGAGGGCCGAGAGGTCGACGGTGGTCTGCCAGAGATCGGCGTGGCCGGTGATGTCGCGCCAGGCAATGCGGACCATCTCACGGCGGCGCAGGCGGCGCAGGGCAATGCCGAGCTGGCCGGCATCGGCGCAGTCGGCCAGCGCCGCCCGCACACGGCCGGCCAGGGTGTCGGCGGCATAGACCTGGTGCAGGTCACCGCTGTCGAGCAGGTCGAACAACAGCGCCGGATCACGCACGCAGTACTGGGCGACAAAATCACTACAGGCCCAGACACGGCACAGCTCGGGCAGCAGCGTATCGCCCAACACGGACGGCATGTCATCCACGGCATCGACGAAGGCCGCCCAGCGTGCCGCCAGTTCATCGCGCAGGGCCTCGGGCACCGCCGGCAGGCAGGCATTGATCTCGATTCGACTCATTCCACCAACTCCCCCGCCGCTGCGTTCAAGAAACGGCCCCGCTGAACCGATACCGGAGGGGCATCATTCAGAATCAATCTTGACCACGGGACCCATCGAATGCAGATCTTGGACTATCTGAAACTCATGGTGAAGTATGAGGCTTCCGACCTCTATTTCACAGTCGGCGCGCCGGTGAGCGCAAAGATTTTCGGCATGCTCAAACCACTGGAAAAGACCACCCAGCCCTCCGGGCAGGTCAAAGAACTGGCTTACAGCCTGATGAGCGAAGAACAGATCGCCCTGTTCGAGATCAAGCCGGAGATGAACCTGGCCCATTCTGAGACGGGCCTGGGCCGCTTCCGCGTCAACATCTTCAAGCAGCGCAACCAGGTGGCGATGGTGATTCGTCACATCAAGACGCAGATCCCCAGTTCCGAGGAGCTGGGCCTGCCGCCGATCCTTAAAAAGATCGTCATGCAGAAGCGCGGCCTGGTGCTGTTCGTGGGCGGCACCGGCTCGGGCAAGTCCACCTCGCTGGCGGCGCTGATCGACTACCGCAACGCCAATAGCGCGGGGCACATCATTACCATCGAGGACCCCATCGAGTTCATCCATAACCACAAGAAGTCCATCATCAATCAGCGCGAAGTGGGACTGGACACGGACAGCTACGAAGATGCCCTGATCAACACTCTGCGTCAGGCGCCCGATGTGATCCTGATCGGCGAGATCCGTGACCGCGAGACGATGGAGCACGCCATTGCCTTCGCCGAGACCGGCCATCTGACCATCTCTACCCTACACGCCAACAACGCCAATCAGGCGCTGGATCGCATTATCAACTTCTTCCCCGATGATCGGCGCAGTCAACTGCTGATGGATCTGTCGCTCAATGTGCGCGCCTTTATTTCACAACGCCTGATCCCTACGGTGGACAGCAAACGCACGGTGGCGGTGGAGGTGCTGTTGGGTACACCACTGATACAGGATCTGATCCTCAAAGGCGAGATCCACACCATTAAGGAGATCATGGAGAAGTCCACCAATCTGGGCATGCAAACCTTCGACCAGGCCCTGTTCAAGCTCTACAAGGACGGCCTGATATCCTTGGAGGAGGCCCTGCGCAATGCCGATTCGCAGAACAACCTGCGCCTGAAGATCAGCCTCTCGGAGGGCAGGACCGAAGTGGATCCGAGCCTGAAGATGGAGGAGGAAGCGGACGACCCGGCCGTCATGGGGCAGCGGGCCGGCCTGCTGAACATGGAACTGGAACCTAAACCACGTTAGACCTGGAGTCTAAAACAACTCCTCCGGCGCTTCATCCGCAGCGGAGCGGGGGGTCTGCCTGTCGCCTCCGTGTTGATACGCCGGTGTCGCCTCTTCGTCCAGTGCCGCCGGCACATTCTCCACGCGGAAGGTTTCGAAGATGGCCTTGGGGTGACCGGCCGGTGCCAGCAGTCCGCTCTTTGGATCGATACGCACGGTCACCAGTCCCGGAGGACGCTCCAGCGGCCGCGGCGGCAGCCCTTTTAGCGCCTCGCGCATGTAGTCGATCCACATCGGCAGTGCGGCACGGCCACCCGTCTCCCGTTCACCCAGCGGCTGCGGACGGTCGAAACCCACCCACACCGTGGTCACCAGATCCGAGCTAAAACCCGAAAACCAGGCGTCATGCTGATCGTTGGTGGTACCGGTCTTGCCCGCCAGATCCGAACGCTGCAGCACCCGCGCACGCCGTGCCGTACCACGCTGGATCACGTCACGCATCATGCTGCGCATCAGGTAGACGTTCTGCGCCGTGGCCACGCGGGGGGCAATGTTGACCGGCACCTGTTCGTCACGCCGGGGGGGGCCGACAAAGGCCATCTGCGCAGCAGTACGCTCGGCATCCGTTATCTCACAATACCTGCACACGGTGGCCGGCGCCGCCTGGTACAGCACCTCGCCATCCGGATCTTCGATGCGCTCAATAAACCAGGATTTGACACGGAAGCCGTCATTGGCAAACACCGCATAACCCGTGACGATTTCCAGTGGGGTCACGGCACCGCTACCCAGCGCCAGTGACAGATCGCGTGGCAGACGTGCCTTGTCAAAGCCGAAGCGGCTGACGTAGTTGATGGCATAGGAAATACCCATCGCGCGCAGCAGGCGGATAGAGACCAGGTTGCGTGACTTCACCAGCGCCTCGCGCAGACGGGTGGGACCGAACACACGACCACTGTAGTTCTCCGGCCGCCAGGTGGCCTCCAGACCTTCGTCCTCGAACACCACCGGGGCATCATTGATCAGACTCGCCGGCGTGAAGCCTTTCTCCAGCCCGGCGGAATAGATGAACGGTTTGAAGTTAGAGCCCGGTTGGCGTTCGGCCTGGGTAATACGGTTGAATTTGCTGGCGCTGAAATTAAACCCGCCCACCAGGGCGCGAATGGCCCCATCCTGCGGACTGACGGACACCAGCGCACCTTCCACTGTGGGCACCTGCACCAGGTGCCATTCATCCTTTTTACCGCGTTCGGCAATGCGGATCACGTCACCGCGGGCGAGAATATCAGCCGCCTGTTCCGGCGCCTTACCGGTTCGGCCAGCCGGCAGTGCCGGCGCGGCCCACGACAGCCCGGACCAGTCGATCTGCAAGATACCCCGACGCGGCTCGTAGACCCTGGCGGATTGCCCCTCTACCGACAGCACCAACACCGGCAGCAGGCCATTGATTTCCCGATAGGGCTTTAGCACCTCCGCCCATTGTTCTTCCGTATCTTCCTCGCCCAGCTCGGCCTGCGACAGCGGGCCGCGGTAGCCATGACGCGAATCATAGGCCAGCAGGGCCTCACGCTGGGCGGCATTGGCCGCCGACTGCATGGCCGAGTCTACGCTGGTGATCACCCGGAAACCCCTGGAATAGGCATTGTCACCATAGCGGGAAACCATCTCACTACGCACCATCTCCGCCACATAGGGTGCCACCACTTCCTGTGACAGGCCATGCAGTTTGGCATCGTCCGGGGTGCTCATGGCCGCCTGATATTCGGCCTCGGAAATAAAATCCAGCAAGCGCATGCGGCCCAGCACATAGCCCCGGCGCACCAGGGCCCGGGACGGATTAACCACCGGATTGAAGGTGGACGGCGCCTTGGGCAGGCCGGCGATCATGGCGATCTGCGCCGTGCTCAGCTTGTCCACCGGCAGGCCGTAATAGACCCGCGCCGCGGCCGCCACGCCATAGGCCCGATGGCCGAAATAGATCTTGTTGAGGTACAGGGTGATGATGTCTTCCTTGCTCAGTTCGTCCTCAATTTTCAACGCCAGGAAGATTTCATTGAGCTTGCGCAGATAGGTTTTTTCGCGGCTGAGGAAAAAATTGCGCGCCACCTGCATGGTGATCGTACTGCCCCCCTGGCCCTTCTCGCCGGTGCGAACCAGGTAGGCAGCGGCACGCAGCAGGCCTCGCCAGTCGACGCCGGGATGCTCGAAGAAACGGTCGTCTTCCGCCGCCAGCACCGCCTTGATAAGACGGTCCGGGATCTCGTCATAGTCCAGCGGAGCGCGGCGCTTTTCACCAAACTCGGCGATCAACTTGTGGTCACGGGTGTAAATTCGTAGTGGAACTTGAAACTGAACTTCTTTAAGGTTGTCCACCGACGGCAGCTTCGGCATCACTACGAAATAGATGCCAAGCACCACCGTCAGCAATGCCGCGACACCTAGTCCGGCCAATATCAATAACAATCGTTTCATAAACAGGGGCAGCGAGGCTTCCAGAGCAGGTTTCTGTGATGGGGTTCATGTAGTTAAGCGTAGACAGAGTCGACAGAGTATAAAACCTCTAATAAGATCAACCCAATACTATTTTTTTCAGTGCAGTTTTGATCTATCGTAAAGTTTGTCGTATAACTACCGATAATCTGCTTACCTGCATGAAACGACAGGAAGGAACAACGTGCGGTTAGCATCGTTATTTAGTAAAAAATCTCTCCCTCTCATCGGCCTGGATATTAGCTCCACCTCGGTCAAACTGCTGGAATTAAGTCGGCAGGGCGAGGGCTATCGCGTTGAGGCCTATGCAGCGGAACCGTTGCCGCCCAACTCCGTGGTGGAAAAAAACATCACCGACGTCGAAGCCGTTGGCGAGGCAGTCCGCCGGGCGGTCAAGCGCTCGGGCAGCCGCACCAAAAATGCGGCCGTGGCCGTCGCCGGCTCCTCGGTGATCACCAAAATCATCACCATGCCGGCCACCCTCTCGGAAGAAGAGATCGAGAGCCAGATCGAACTGGAGGCCGACCAGTACATCCCCTATTCACTCGAAGAGGTCAATCTGGATTTCGAGATCCTCGGCCCCTCGGAAGACAATCCCGACACGCTGGACGTCCTGCTGGCCGCCTCGCGCAGTGAAAACGTCGACTCCCGGGTCGCCGCCGTGGAGCTGGGTGGACTGAACGCCAAAATCGTCGACATCGAGGCCTACACTCTGGAAAATGCGTTTCCCCTCATTGCCTCACAAATTCCTGGCGGCAGCGACGACAAGACCATCGCCATTATCGATATCGGCGCCACCATGACCACGCTCAGCGTGCTGCATGACGAAAAGATTATCTATACCCGCGACCAGGTGTTCGGCGGCAAACAGCTGACCGAAGAGATTCAGCGCCGCTACGGCCTGTCCTATGAGGAAGCCGGCATGGCCAAGCGCCAGGGCGGGTTACCGGACAATTACGTGCCCGAGGTTCTGGACCCCTTCAAGGACGCCATGGCTCAGCAGGTCAGCCGTTCCCTGCAATTCTTCTTTTCCTCCAGTCATCACAATGCCGTCAGCCACATCGTCCTGGCCGGCGGCAGTGCCTCGATCCCCGGCGTGGATGAACTGATCGAGGAACGTATCGGTACCAGCACATCCATCGCAAACCCCTTCACCAACATGGCCCTGGCCTCGCGCATCAAGGCACAGGCGCTGAGTAACGATGCGCCCTCCCTGATGATTACCTGCGGTCTCGCGTTGAGGAGTTTCGACTGATGCCACACATTAATCTGCTCCCCTGGCGCGAAGAACTCCGACGTGAACGGCAACGGCTGTTCATCAACATTGCCGTCGGCGCCGCCATACTCATGCTTGGCATCATTGCGCTAGCGCACATCCAGATCAATGGCATGACCGAAGGCCAGCAGGCTCGCAATACGTTCATCCAGGATCAGATTACCCGCGTCGACAGGGAGATCAAGGAGATCGAAAGCCTGGAGAAGGAAAAACAGGCCCTGCTGGCGCGCATGAAGATCATTCAAGAGTTGCAGAGCAGCCGATCCGAAATCGTCCATTTGTTTGATGAGATTGCAAGAATCATCCCTGAGCAGGTTTATCTGATCAAGCTGAACCGTACAGGGCGTGCGGTTCATCTCGAAGGTGTTGCCGACTCCAACGAGGACATTTCCGAGTTCATGCGTAACCTCAATCTCTCCCCGTGGTTTACCAATCCCAGGCTGACCGTCATCGAGACCGGCAAGGCGCCTTATGAGGATGACAGCTGGTTCAAGCTCACGGTGAATCTGACCAGCGGCAAGCCGGAAGAGGAGGAGGCAGAAAAATGAACCTCGACCTCGACCTCAACAATCTCGACTTCAACAACATTGGCAGCTGGCCCGTCGCGGCACGCGCTGTTGTCGTCGCCCTGCTCTGCGGAGCCCTGTTGTTCCTCGGCTATTATCTGGATATCAGTGACCAGCTGTTGACCCTGGAACAAGCGGAAGCCAAGGAAATCACCCTCAAGGCCGAGTTTGAAAAGAAACAGGCCAAGGCTGCCAACCTGGATGTTTATAAAGAGCAGATGGAGGAAATGGAACACACCTTCGGCACCCTGCTGCTGCAGTTACCCGGCAAGACCGAAGTGGCCGAGGTACTTGTCGATGTGTCCCATGTCGGCATTCAAACCGGGCTTGAATTTGAACTCTTCAAACCCGCTGCCGAAGTCCCCAAGGAGTTTTATGCCGAACTCCCCATTCAGCTACGCGTCATCGGCACGGCCCACGAATTTGGCAAGTTCGTCAGCGGTATCGCGGCACTGCCACGCATCGTCACGCTGCATGACCTCACCATCACACGCAAAGCCAAAAACAAAGACGATAACAGCGGCCTGCTGACCATGTCGGCCACCGCAAAGACCTATCGTTATCTCGATGAAGACGAGAAGTCCACCAGCAACACTCGCAAAAGGAAGGGCAGATAATGAGCCACAACGCCCCAACTCGCGCACGGCATCCGGCTGGCCGCCGAACAGCCCCGGCCAGGAGATGGTGTATACTCGCCCTTCTGTCAGTCGTTGGCCTGAACGGCTGCGGGGGAAAAGAGACGGACGACCTGACGGCTTATGTCCAGGAGGTCGAACAGCGGCAAAAAAGCAATATTCCACCGCTCCCCGAGCTGCTGGAATACGAAAAGTTTACTTATGACGAAACGTCACTGCGCGACCCCTTTGAGCCGCCGGAAAAAGCCAAGGCAAATGTCCGGCGCCCCAACACCGACCTTCAGCCCGACCTGAAGCGAGAACGCGAAGCACTGGAACAGTATTCCCTGGGCAGCCTTCGCATGGTGGGCTCCATCGAGAAAAAAGGGCGGCGCTGGGCGCTGGTCATTGCGTCAGATGGCACCCTGCATCGCACAACCACCGGCCAGCACATGGGCCAGGATAACGGCGAAGTCATCAACATCACTGAGTCCCAGGTGGAATTGAAAGAAATTGTACCGGATGGGCTCGGTGGCTGGATCGAAAGACGCACAACCCTGACCGTCAGCGAATGATGCCAGCGAGGACACTGAATATGGGCATTATCAACTGCATGAAAAAAATCAGCACAACAAGCGACATGTCTCACAAGACGCGGGAAAAATGGATGAAAAAACTACTTACTGGCATCGCACTGGCTGGCCTGACCGTTTTTGCCCAAGCACAAGCCCTTGCCGAAACCACCCTGGATTTTATTGATTTCAAGAAGCTCGACGACAATCGCGTCGAAATCCGCCTGGCCCTTTCCGGCGAAGTACCACAAACGAAGGACTTCACCAGCGAAAGCCCCGCACGCATCTCACTGGATTTGCCGGGCGTGAGCAACAACCTCCCCTGGAACCTGCCGCTGCCCATCGAGACCGGGGCCGCGAAGGACATCAAGGC
>VAPM010014074.1_pt1 | contig 10953 bp, 9 predicted proteins | sample 3395091 | NCBI WGS metagenome assembly VAPM01 (sample SAMN08290445, study PRJNA428436) | hydrothermal vent metagenome | isolation source: Deep-sea hydrothermal vent chimney 3 | place: Pacific Ocean: Juan De Fuca Ridge | reverse complement strand
GTCATTGCTAATCTCGGCCAGTTCCTGGGCGGAGATGTCGCGCATGGTATTGGCGGACCAGCCCTTTTCAAGGGCGGCTACATATTCCGGCAGGTGTTCAGGGCCAGGGCGGACCAGAATTGAGGCCTCAGACCCCGGCATAAATCTCGACAATCCGCGCCACCGTCGCCTCAGCCGGCATTTCTTCACTTTCGCCAGTTCGACGACTGGTCAACTCTACCACACCGTTCTTAACCCCCCTTGGCCCAACCGTAATCCGCCACGGCAACCCGATCAGATCCATCCCGGCAAACTTGGCCCCTGCCCGCTCATCACGGTCATCGTAAAGCGGCTCCAGCCCGGCCGTTGTCAGCGCCTTATAAAGCCCCTCGCAAACGCCGTCAGTCGCCTCGTCCCCCTGACGCAAGTTCACAATCCCACAATGAAACGGCGTCACGCCCTCGGGCCAGATGATGCCCTTATCGTCATGGCTGGCCTCAATGATCGCGCCCAACAGGCGGGACACACCAATTCCGTGCGACCCCATATGAACCGGCACCTGCTTGCCGTTTTCGTCCGACACAGTCGCACCCAGTGGTTCAGAGTACTTGGTGCCAAAATAAAATATCTGACCTACTTCAATCCCACGCGCCACGCGGCGACGGGTTTCGGGAATCTTGTCAAACAGCGCTGCGTCATGGGTTTCATCAGTTCGGGCATAGCGCGAAGTGAATTCTTCCAGCACAGCCTGACACTGGGCGTGGTCATCATAGTCAATATCACGATCCCCAAAGCTAATGTCTGTGACTTCGCTGTCATAGAACACTTCGCTCTCGCCGGTTTCGGCCAGCACCAGGAATTCGTGGGTATCATCGCCACCGATAGGCCCCGAATCTGCGCGCATTGGGATCGCCTGTAACCCCATGCGTTCATAGGTGCGCAGATAGCTGACCAGATGCCGGTTATAGGCGTGCAGTGCGTCTTCTTTGGTCAGGTCAAAGTTGTACCCGTCCTTCATTAAAAATTCACGCCCCCGCATGACACCAAAACGGGGGCGGATTTCGTCGCGGAATTTCCACTGGATCTGGTAGAGCGTCATCGGCAGGTCTTTATAGCTACCCACATGAGAGCGGAAAATATCGGTTACCAGTTCTTCGGCGGTTGGCGTAAACAACATGTCTCGCCCATGACGATCTTTCATCCGCAGCATTTCTTCACCGTAGCCGTCATAGCGCCCGCTTTCGCGCCACAGATCAGCTGATTGCAGGGTGGGCATCAGGATCGGGATATGACCAGCTCGGGCTTGCTCCTCATGCACGATATTTTCGATTTTTTTCAAAACCTTTAACCCAAGCGGTAGCCATGAATATATCCCGGCCGAGGCCTGCTTGATCATGCCAGCGCGCAACATATAACGATGGCTGACAATTTTAGCCTCGGATGGGGTTTCCTTGAGCACGGGCAGAAAATAACGGGTAAAACGCATGGTTTGGCAGACCTTTGAAACTACTGTTGTTAGTCAATTCGTCTAAGCGAAAGGCCGGGGGCAGGCAATGACGCTTTGCAACTGAGCTACTCAGCCAATCCTGCCTTCTTCGTTTTCTAAATACTTCCGCCGGAGGCCTCGCGACATGGCAAAGCAGTGGCGCAATTATAAAGTGACGCCAAAGGCGTCGCAACTTGACCAACCCACGACAAGCGGCGATACCAAACAAAAGAAAGGAAACCACATGGCACTGCCAGTCAGGGATCAGATGAAATACTGGGGTATCGTCACACTGGTGTCCTTTATTGTGCTCTGGTTTCTAGGCAATGTGCTGCTGCCCTTTGTGCTGGGCGGCGCGATTGCCTATTGCCTCGACCCAACCGCCGATTGGCTGGAAAGGCTTGGTTTCAGCCGGGCTATGGCCACCATCACCATTACACTGATCGCCGGTATCATCTTTGTAGCTGGCGCGCTGTTGGTATTGCCAATCCTAATTCAACAACTTGCCGGCTTGGTCGAAATACTACCGCAGCTCATACAGGATTTCAGAGGTTTCCTGACCGAGCGCTTCCCAGCCCTGCTTGACAGCGAAAGCCAGCTATCCCAATCGCTTGTATCCATTGGCGACACGATCCAGGCCAAGGGCGGCGCCTTGCTAAACAGCGTGCTGTCCTCGGCCGCAGGCTTGGTTAATGTCGTTGTTTTGATCATTCTGGTACCGGTCATTACGTTCTATCTGTTGATGGACTGGGACAGAATGATCGCAGAGATTGATCGCCTGCTGCCACGCGACCATGCCCCGGTAATCCGTGAACTCGGTGGCAAGATTAACGGAACACTTGCCGCATTCATTCGTGGTCAGGGCACTGTGGTGCTTATTCTCGGAACCTATTACGCATTGGCACTGATGCTTGTAGGATTGCAGTTTGGCCTTGTCGTTGGTGCGGTCGCGGGCCTGATATCCTTCATACCCTATATCGGTGCGTTAGTCGGTGGCGCATTGGCGCTCGGGCTGGCCCTGTTCCAGTTCTGGGGTGAATGGGTCTGGCTGGGTGCAGTTGTCGTCATCTTCTTTGTCGGCCAGTTTCTGGAAGGCAATATCCTGACCCCCAAACTGGTCGGCAGCAGCGTTGGTCTGCACCCGGTTTGGCTGATATTTGCACTATCAGTTTTCGGCTCCCTTTTCGGGTTCGTTGGTATGCTGGTGGCCGTTCCTGTCGCGGCATCTATTGGTGTCGTGGTGCGGTTTTCCCTTGGGCGCTATCAGGACAGTCGCCTGTATCAGGGAACCTCGGGGCAGCCGGAAGAATAGCCGATGGCGCAACAATTAACTTTTGATCTACCGGTCAGAACAGCCCTTGGGCGGGATGACTTTTTCGTCTCCCCTGCCAACGCGGTAGCCGTTGCCGAAATTGACGACTGGCAAGCTTGGCCCGGACAAACCCTGATGCTAACGGGCCCCAAAAGTTCCGGCAAATCCCACTTAACCCATGTTTGGGTTGCTGATGCCGGGGCAAAGGTTGTATCGGCGCAGGACTTGGAAACAGATCAAATCTCCAATTTGATCGCAACAACGCCAAATATCGCTGTTGAAGATGTTGAAATAATCGCGGGCAACCCTTTGGGTGAACAGGCGTTGTTTCATCTGTTCAATCTGGTCCAATCCCAGGGTGGCTACCTGTTGATGACAGGATTAACACCGCCCGCCACTTGGCCAATCACCCTGCCAGACCTGAAAAGCCGTCTGCAAGGCTGCAATTTGGCCCACTTATCCCCCCCCGATGATGCGCTGCTCTCGGCAGTAGTTTTTAAACTTTTCGCGGACCGTCAAATCGACGTTCAGCCCGGTACAATAAATTACCTGATCAAACGGATGGAACGCAGCTTTGATTGTGCCGCCAAACTGGTTGAGGCACTGGACGAAATGGCCCTGTCTGAACGCCGTGCGATCACCCGGAATATGGCGGCCCGCGTTCTGGACAATGCTTCCTCTGGCGGCGCATGATGCGCCTTGATACCAACACATCAGCAATAGATACCGCCCCAATGACCCAAACCGATTTTCTAAAAGCCCCCTTTCCCGAACCGGTTGAGCTTCCCGAAGCAAATTGCAAAGGCCCGGGTCGATTTTTTAACCGTGAACTCAGCTGGCTGGCGTTCAATTGGCGGGTGCTGGAAGAGGCCGGAAACATCCGAGTGCCTTTGTTGGAACGGCTGCGGTTCCTGTCAATTTCCGCCACCAATCTTGATGAATTCTATACCGTACGCGTGGCGGGTCTGCGCGAACTGGCCCGCGAAGGAAACACCAGCCCCGCCGCCGACGGCCTTACACCCACCGAGCAACTGACTCTGATCAACAAAGACGCCCGCGATCTGATGCAGGCCCAACAGGAAACCTGGGACATTGTGCGCGATGAAATGCAGGGCGAAGGCATAATTCTTTGCACCCGTGATAGACTTGACGAAACTGATTTTGAGCATTTGCGCGAAACCTTCCTAGAACAGGTGTTCCCGGTTCTGTCACCTCTGGCAATTGACCCGGCCCACCCGTTTCCGTTCATCCCAAATGCGGGTTTCGTTCTGGCTTTGCAACTGACGCGGAAAACTGACAAAAAACCGCTGCAAGCCCTGTTGCCGATCCCAAATCAAATTGATCGTTTCGTCGACTTGCCCGCACGGGATGGCAAGCTGCGGTTCTTGCCAATGGAAGAGCTGCTACTGATTCACCTCGACGCCCTGTTCCCCGGCTATGAAATGACCGGCAGCTGTGCCTTCCGGGTGCTGCGCGACAGTGATCTGGAGCTGGAAGACGAAGCCGAAGATCTGGTCCGCGAATTCGAAGTCGCACTAAAACGCAGGCGTCGCGGCGAAGTTGTGCGTCTGAAATTGACAGCGGAAGCCCCCAAAGCACTGCGAAAAACCATCATGAAAGAACTGCACGCCCCGGAAGACACAGTGGTTGAGGTGCGCGGCATGTTGGGCATGGCCGACCTGAAAGAGCTGGTGCTGGACAACCGTCCTGACCTGCTGTGGAAGCCGTTCACACCCCGCGTACCTGAGCGGGTACAGGACCATGAAGGTGACATGTTCGCTGCAATCCGACAGAAAGATATGTTACTGCACCACCCCTATGAAACCTTCGGCATGGTGGTGCGGTTTCTGAAACAGGCGGCGAATGACCCAAACGTGTTGGCCATCAAACAGACATTTTATCGTACGTCCCACGACAGCCCGATCGTTACTGCCCTGTGCGAAGCCGCTGAGAACGGAAAATCTGTTACCGCATTGGTGGAACTAAAGGCGCGTTTTGATGAAGCCGCAAATATTCGCCAATCCCGCCGTCTGGAACGCGCAGGGGCGCATGTGGTTTATGGTTTTATCAACTACAAAACCCACGCCAAAATCAGCACAGTCGTGCGCCGCGAAGGTAAAAAACTGGTCACTTATACCCACTACGGCACCGGCAATTATCACCCGGAAACCGCGCGTATCTATACTGACCTCAGCTTTTTCACCTGTGACAAGGCTCTGGGGCGCGACGCGACCAAAGTATTCAACTACCTGTCAGGTTACGCCCAACCCGAAGAGCTGGAAAATCTGGCCATATCGCCGATCAACCTGAAATCCACCTTGATTGAACGCATTGAACGCGAAGCAGAATTCGCGGTTGAAGGTCGCCCGGCTGAAATCTGGGCAAAGATGAATTCGATCACAGATATTGAAGTCATCGACACGCTGTACAATGCCAGCCAGAAGGGTGTGAAAATCAACCTGGTGATCCGTGGCATCTGCGGGTTGCGCCCCGGTGTCAAAGGTCTGTCCGAAAACATTCGCGTAAAGTCCATTGTTGGCCAGTTTCTGGAACATTCGCGCATCGTCTGCTTTGGTAATGGCCACGGCTTGCCTTCAAAAAAGGCCAGCGTGTTTTTTTCCTCGGCTGATTGGATGGGCCGCAACCTGGTGCGGCGGGTCGAAACACTGGTGCAGGTGAAAAATGCCACCGTTAAGGCCCAAATCGTCAGCCAAATCATGGCCGCGAACATGGCGGATGAGGCCCAAAGCTGGGTTCTTGGCCCGGACGGGAAATACACCCGCAGCGACGCGGTTGATGCGGACCATCCGTTCAATTGCCACCGGTTTTTCATGGAATACCCGTCGCTTTCCGGGCGGGGATCAGCCGGGGCGTCGGACGTGCCGGAATTGGCGCACTCAAAAGATTAAGCTAACCTAGCTGTCAGTAAAATCGCAGAGGGATTTAAGAAATGGGCGGGACCGGGGACAATCAAAGGGGTGAATGGGGTCCGTTTGGGCGACCATTATTCCGCGATAAATCCGCGCGCGCCCTGTCCCGTGTCGGGGTTGTTGATGTTGGTTCCAACTCGGTTCGCATGGTGGTATTTGATGGCGCCGCCCGTAGCCCCGCCTATTTTTACAATGAAAAAATCATGTGTGCGCTTGGCGCAGGTCTGGGCGAATCCGGCATTCTGAACCCCAAAGGGCGTGCGCGCGCACTGCTCGCCATCAGGCGCTTTCAACTGCTCGCCGAGGGCATGGGAATTGCGCCATTAACGGCCGTAGCCACCGCAGCGGTGCGAGAAGCCAGCGACGGCCCGGATTTCGTCGAGCAGGTACTACAGGAAACCGGTCTGAAGCTATGGGTGATTGATGGCGAAGAAGAGGCCCGGCTGTCAGCGCAAGGTGTTCTTCTTGGCTGGCCCGACGCGAACGGGCTGGTTTGCGACATTGGCGGCTCGTCGATGGAACTGGCCGTTGTTGGCAAGGGCAAAGTCGGAAAGCGCGTCACCTCACCACTTGGCCCGCTGACATTGCAAAACATCAAGGGTGGCCAAAGGGCGATTAGGGCACATATTCAAATAGTTATCGATAAGCTCGAACACAAAATGGGCCACGACCACAAACGCCTGTTTCTGGTTGGCGGCAGTTGGCGGGCCATCGCACGACTGGATATGGAACGACGCGGCTACCCTCTGCATGTCCTGCATGAATACCGGATGACGCCAAAATCGGTGCGCGAAACCATCCGGTGGATCACCGAGAACGACCTGTCAGACCTGCGCGCCCACACCGGTACATCCGAAGCGCGAATGTCTTTAGTTCCCATTGCCACAGATGTATTACGCCAACTCATTAAAACCTTCCGCCCGAAAGAAATCGCCATATCCAGCTACGGCATCCGCGAAGGTATGCTCTATGAGCAAATGCCCAATCACGCCCGCAAACGCGACCCGCTGATCGAAGCCTGCCGTTTCGCCGAAAGCAAGGATGGCCGCCGCCCCGGTTATGTTCGCGTGCTTGACCGTTTTTTGGAACCGATTTTCAAAGGCGAAAAACCCGCCACCAAACGTCTTATCCGGGCTGCCTGTTTGCTGCACGACGTCACTTGGCGCGCGCATCCTGATTACCGGGCCGAGGTCTGTTTTGACAACGCCACCCGCGCCAATCTCGGCGGGTTAACCCATGAAGAACGTATCTGGCTTGGGTTGGCGCTTTTGCATCGATACAAGAACAGCCGCGAAGGGACGCAGTTATTTAAACTCTTTGATTTGCTTGATGAAAAGCTGCTTAGACAGGCTGAAACCGTTGGTAAAGCAATGCGATTCGGCTCGATGTTTTCCGTTGAAAATCCGCAGGACTTGGCCCGGTTAAACTGGCAGCCCAAAAAGAAAATTCTCACCCTGACACTGACCGGACAAGGCAAAATCCTGTTCGGGGAGGTGGCGCAGGCGCGGTTCAATTCACTGGCTTCTTCACTGGATGCGCAAGCCGAAATCCGCGACGCGCGAAAGACCTGACCTACAGATCTGTCTGCCCGTCCGGTGCAACTTCTAATGGCTCTTTACGGCGGATAATAATATCCCCGTTTGGCAAGACTTCGGGCGCATGATAAGCGTTCAGGTCAATAATCTGACCTTTTAGTTCCAGCAAAGCCGGCCCCAACTCATTCATCAGACCTTCCAACAGCAGGCGCGTACCCTCCTGCAACAGGGTCATACCTTCGCTTATCTCGTCCTTGCTGTCCTGCGCCGCCAGCGGCATCGCCCCAAGGGACAAAACCAAACCAAGTGCTAATATCTGTTTCATGCCACCAATATAGTCCAAACTTCACAGATTTTAAGATCAGATTTCGAAATCTATGGTTACAGGAAAATGGTCGGACGCGGTCAACAGCGCCTCGTACAGCTCTGGAGCATCGTAACAGGCCGGGTCATCAAACGGGTGCCATATCCGCCAGCTCGGCGGTTTGTCGGCAATATCCGGCGACACCATAATGTAATCCAGCAACGCCTGAAAATACCGCTTCTTATCGGAAAGATAAAATCGCGAAGTGGTTGGCATTACGCCGATTTTCTGCTGCAAAGCCATTTCGGCATGGGGGTCATACAGGCACTGGGTACCGCCCTCTCCCAGCACAATTTCCACACTGGATCGCCCAAACAGCTTTTCGTACTCATCCAGCCCCGGGCCATCGTTGAAATCACCCATCACCATCAGGCTTTCCCCCGCCTCCAGATGGGTTTCAACACGATTGCGCAGCCAGATGCTCTGGGCCAGTTGTTTGCGCCGATTCTCGATCGACACTCGCATCACCTCATCTTGGCCCTTGGCCCCGTGCGGCGCTTTGGATTTGATATGAACCCCAATCAGGCGCAGTTTTTGCCCGGACTTTGTGGTCACCAGTGCTTCCAGCGGCGGCTTGGAAAAGCTCACAATCTCTGGGGCCTTATCCACATCCAGATCCCACCTGAACGACCCGTCAAACCGCGGGGCGCCTGAAGCCCCCCCTTTACCAGTTTTTTCACCCTTTGGATCATGCACGGCACTGATCACATCCGGATCATAAAGCAGTGCAATTTCCTGTTGCGTATGATTGGCAAAGCCAATCAGGGCCTTTCGTTGCCGCAACTGATAACGCGCAGCAAAATTTTCCAATGCAATCACGGTAGAGCGATGTTTGCTCGCATCCGGCGCTTCAATTATCATCACAGCATCCGCGTCGATCGCAGTGAAAACAATCCCCAGTGCCGCCAGTTGATCCGCCCGCTTCACATTATAGCGTCGCGACCAGCCACTGTCTTCCAGCAACCCACCTTCGTCATTAAAAAGATTGTCAAACCATTCAATATTATACGTCGCAAACCGCACTAACCCGCTGCCTCGCGTATTTCCTCATAGGCCAGATTGGCCTCGATCAACCGCTTTTCCGCAAGCTTCACCATTTCTTTTGGTACACCTCGCGCAATCATCCTGTCCGGGTGGCTTTCACGTACCATCTGTCGCCAGATTGTACGAGCCTCCTCAACACTTGCCCCCGGTTCCAGCCCCAGTACCTGATAAGGGTCAGGCACCGCATCCGGTACAAACCGCGTCCGTACCCCACGAAACTGTGCCTGCGTCAGTCCGAAAATCTCTGCCACCCGCTCAAGAAACAGATCCTCATTCGGATGATACCGCCCGTCTGCCATGGCGATGTGAAACAACCCTTCAATCAGGTCACACAGGGTGCCTTCATCCTCAGCGAACATTGTTTTGATACGCACCGCGTATTCTTCAAACCCGGCAATGTCCTGACGTGCCATATTGAAAACCTTCGCCGCGTTCTTTTCTTCCTTCGCAGGAATATGAAATACTTCACGAAACGCAGAAACTTCATCGCGGGTCACCAAACCGTCGGCTTTGGCCATCTTGGCGCTCAACGCAATCACCGCAATTGCAAAGGCCACGGTGCGTTCTGGTGGGCTGCGAAGCTTGTCAAACACAGCAGTCAAAGGCTCACCACTGGTCAGGGCGGACAGGGCGTCGGATATGCGGGACCAAAGGGACATATCGAAGTCTTAGCGGCTTTGATCTGTGCTGTCAGGATTGTTTACAGAATTCGCAAGCCCGACGGAGTGCGAATATGCGCCTCGATACAAACGTCTGGTCCGGTCTCAATCTTGATTTGCGTCATATCCACCATCGGCTCCAGATATTCGCGCAATGCAACAGCTTCCGGATGGAATATGCAAAGCTCCTCCAGCCGGCACCTCTGATCCTGCAGCCGGGTCGCGGGATGAGCTTGTCCAGTCCAGGAAATCAAGGCCGGATAGGCCCCGTCAAACGCCACTTGGCCATTTTCAGGAACCGCCATCTGCCAGCGCAAATCACCGCGCGCCAAGTCCATTACATCCATTTTCCCAGGCGGTGACGCCTGCAAAACCGGCCCCAAATCGTCACATTTCGCAATCCAGTTGGTCAGCTTCGGCAACCCTTCAAAACTATCCAGACCAAACCACCGCGCCCGCCCCGGCAGATCTGCATCTGGATCAATCGCAATAACTTCCAAATAAATTTCCGGCCCCAGTGACAGTAACCGATTATGGGTCCCCATCTGCGCATGCTGCCCACCCGGCTCTGGGGCCACACCCAAAACCTCTTCGACATAAGCCGAGCCAGTTTCCAGCGTCTCTGCACACACAGCCAAATGATCAAGTGATAAAAGCATCCCGTTTCCCACCATATTCGCACCCCACCCTTCTTCTGTTCAAAAATACTCTCGGGGGAATTGCCCCGGCCGGGGCAAGGGGGGCGGACAGCCCCCAACCCGGACCCGTACTAAAATCGGACTATCTGTTAGCCGCCCGAACCAGCGCCAATATGTCCTTTGCCGCCTGTGGGATATTCGTCCCCGGCCCAAAAATCGCCTTTACCCCGGCAGCCTCCAGAAACCCGTAATCCTGCTGCGGAATAACCCCACCACAGATCACAATTATCTCCCCAGCCCCCTGCGCTGCCAAAGCCGCTACGAGTTTCGGGGCCAAAGTTTTATGCCCCGCTGCCTGAGAGGAAATCCCAACAATATGAACGTCATTATCCACCGCGTCCTGCGCCGCTTCCTCGGGCGTCTGAAACAGTGGCCCGACATCAACGTCAAAGCCAATATCGGCAAACGCTGTCGCTATCACCTTGGCACCGCGATCATGCCCGTCCTGCCCCATTTTAACCACCAGCATCCGTGGGCGGCGACCCTCTTCCTCGGCAAATGCCTCAACATCCTGCTGGATCGCGGCGAATTCCTCATCGCCCTCATAGGCGGCTCCATAAACCCCGGCCAAAGTCTTTACTTCTGCCCGGTGGCGACCAAATACCTTTTCCATAGCCATCGAAATCTCCCCTACAGTTGCCCGCGCCTTTGCTGCATCAATTGCCAGTTCCAACAGATTTCCCTGCCCGGTGCTCGCGGCGTTCTCAAGCGCGGCAAGCGCGCCCTCGACCACAGCGGCATCACGGCTTTCCCGGATGCTCGCCAGTCGCGCGATCTGGCTTTCGCGCACCGCCACGTTGTCCACATCGCGGATTTCCAGCACATCTTCGGTTTCCAAACGAAACTTATTCACCCCGACGATCACTTCCTCACCGCGATCCACCGCCGCTTGCCGACGCGCGGCTGCTTCTTCAATACGCAGCTTGGGCATCCCGGACGCGACCGC
>VAPM010105373.1_pt1 | contig 10958 bp, 9 predicted proteins | sample 3395091 | NCBI WGS metagenome assembly VAPM01 (sample SAMN08290445, study PRJNA428436) | hydrothermal vent metagenome | isolation source: Deep-sea hydrothermal vent chimney 3 | place: Pacific Ocean: Juan De Fuca Ridge | reverse complement strand
TGTATTTGCACCGCGCTGTCGCTGAAAGTCTGCGTCGTCTTCACACGGTGGCGTTTGTTCATCAACCACAGCGCCGCCCCGGGCAAACTGGTGATCATGAGCACCAGGCCGTAAAGAATTGACGCCGCCAGCGCCGCGTCAGACGTCACCCCGGCCAGGGAAAACAGCGCCACCATGGCCCCTTCACGGACCCCCCAACCCGCCACCGAAACCGGCACGGTTTGCGCCAGCAAGACCGGCGGAAACAACACCAGACACGTTATGAGAGCGACATCGGCATGCAGCGCGCGAAACAAGACGTACACCACCAACGCCAAATTCACATGCCCCGCCACCGACCACATCAGGGCCGTCGCGCCGTTTCGCGGATGCAAAAAAGCCCGGCGAGCATCGCGCGCCAAAGCACGAAGCGCGCGCACGGCGCGAAAGCGGGCGAGGCGGCGCGGCAAAAAATCAAACATCATAACCGCCGCCATGCCCGCCACGGCCCCCGCCGCAACCCACCACACAAGGCGTTGAAACGCCGCGCCGCTTTCCAGCCCATCGACAGCGAAGGGCGTCAGGACCGCAACCAGCATCACCAATGCCAGAACGGTTATGGCGCGATCCAAAAACAGGCTGCTCGCCACCTGCGCCAGCTTCATGCCGTTCTTGTAGGCCAGATAACCACGCACCGCGTCTCCGCCCACCGCGGACGGCAAAGTCTGATTGAAAAACGCACTGATGACCCAAAAGCGCAAGGCCGTCCAAAACGGCAAGGCCGCCTCGATGGCGTTCAAGATCACGCGCCAGCGTTGCGAACAGATCACAACCTGAAACATCGCCACCCCAAACGCCGCCGCCAACCACGCCGGGTCCACCGTGCGCAACCGCGAGAGCGCCGTTTGAATGCCGACCTCATTGAGCAAAAACCCGACCAGAAGCGCTGAAACGGTGAGCTTGAGCCCCAATCCCAATCCGCGAAAAACACCCGCCTTCATCACATTTACGCCCGGGTGTTCATATGTACTGGCAGACGCTTCGCCCCCCAGTCGCCCGCAGGGCCATCGAACACGCCCGCACACGGCGTCCCGCATTTCGTGCAGTGGCCATTATCGTTCAGGTTCCACTCACTCAATTCGTACCAGTCCCGGCCAATCAACCGTTGGCCGCACACATGGCAATAGGTACTTTCCGCCTCCAGATCGTGAACATTGCCGACGTAGGCGTAGCGCACGCCATTGGCCAACGCGATGCGGCGCGCTTTCAACAAGGTTTGATGCGGGGTCGTAGGCGTATCGCGCATTTTCCAATCGCCATGAAAAGCGGAAAAGTGCATGGGCACGTCGGGTCCCAGTTCCTTCACCACCCATTTCGTCATGGCGTCGATTTCTTCGTCGCTATCGTTTTCGCCGGGAATCAGCAGCGTTGTCGTCTCAAGCCAAACATCCGTTTCCCGCCGCAAATAAACCAAAGTGTCGAGCACATCACGCAAATGGCCGCTGCAAAGACGCTGATAGAAGTCCTCGGTGAAACACTTCAAGTCCACGTTGGCCGCATCAATGTGGGAAAAAAATTCCTGCCTCGGCGCGGCGCAGATGTAGCCCGCCGTCACCGCCACCGTCTTGATGTCCAAAGCATGGCACGCGATGGCCACGTCCACCGCGTACTCCAGGAAAATGACCGGGTCGTTGTAGGTGAACGCAACGCTTTTACAGTTCAATTTTCGCGCCGTTTCGGCAATCTCTTGCGCCGTGGCGCTGTCGGCCAGCACATCGAATTCACGGGCCTTCGAAATGTCCCAGTTCTGGCAGAACTTGCACGTCAAATTACAGCCCGCCGTACCGAACGAAAACACCGCCGTGCCGGGCAAAAAATGATTGAGCGGCTTTTTTTCGATGGGATCGACGCAAAACCCGCTTGAGCGACCGTAAGTGGTGAGAACCACCTCGCCTTTTTGCGCCGCACGCACAAAACACAACCCACGCTGGCCATCATGCAACTTGCACCGGCGCGGACACACCTCGCACACCACGCGTCCATCATCCAGCGTTCGCCAATACCGCCCCGTGATCGCACCCTCAAAGGTCTGATCTGCGTTTTTGAGTGTCATAACGACGCAACACTCCTTTCACGAGGCATGAAAAAAGGATACCCTATCCCCATGATCTTAACACGTCTCCCTGCCGTGGCGGATGCCTTTTATCCCGCCGACCCGGCCACGTTGACAAACGACATCCTGGCGTACCTGGATGCGGTGGAGGACGGCGCGTCATCAAACCTGCAAAGCCATGAATCGCCGCCCAAAGCCATCGTCGCACCGCACGCGGGATACATCTATTCAGGCCCCGTGGCCGCACACGCCTACGCTAAACTCGCGCCGCTGAGGGGCAAGGTGACGCGCGTCGTGGTGCTCGGCCCCAGCCACCGTGTGGCAATGCGCGGCCTCGCCCTCAGCGCGGCGCAACGCTTTTCCACCCCGTTGGGCGAGATCGAAGTCGATCACGACTTCGATCGCGTCATTCTCGCTCTTCCCCAGGTCCAGGTCTATGACGACGCGCACACCCTAGAACACAGCCTTGAAGTGCAGCTTCCCTTTCTGCAAGTGGTTTTGGGAACCTTCAAGGTCCTGCCCATCGTGGTGGGCGAGGCAACGCCGCAAGAGACCGCCCAGGTGCTGGAAAGCGTGTGGGACGGCGATGAAACGTTGATCGTCGTGTCGTCCGATTTAAGCCACTACCTGGATTACGCTCACGCGCGCACCACGGACCAACAGACGCGCCACGCGATCGAGACACTGGATGCCTCCGCCATTGGTCGCGATCAGGCTTGCGGCAGCGTCCCGCTCAAAGGCCTTCTGGAAGTCGCCAGGCGGCAGGGCTTGAGCGTGGAGACCCTCGATCTGCGCAATTCCGGCGACACCGCCGGGGAACGTGATCGCGTCGTGGGCTATGGAGCGTGGGGATTCTGGGAGCGACACTCATGAGCGACACGGATGACTTTGCGACGCGCACGCGCGCCTTGCTGGCAGCGCACGGCACGGACCTGTTGGGCCTCGCTCGGCGCTCCATCGAACATGGCTTGACAACGCAAGCCCCCGTGAACGTGGATATGGACGGCGTTGCGCCCGCACTCAAAGCCCCGGGAGCAAGCTTTGTAACGTTGAACAAAGACGGTTTATTGCGCGGCTGCATCGGATCCGCCGAAGCGTGGCGGCCCCTGGCCCGGGACGTGGCGGAAAACGCCTTTAACGCCGCGTTCCACGATCCGCGCTTCGCCCCCCTGCGTGCGGAAGAAACGCAAGCCTTGGACATACACATTTCGATCCTCAGCCCGCCCCAGCCCCTCGCCTTTCGCGACGAAGCCGATCTGCTCGCCAAACTCAAGGCCGGCGAAGACGGATTGATCATCGAAGACCATGGCCGGCGCGCCTTGTTCCTGCCCTCGGTCTGGACGCAATTGCCCGAACCCGCTGCGTTTCTCGCTCACCTCAAGGCCAAAGCGGGAATGCCCCTTGAACCACCGTCTCCAACGTTGCGCGCGCACCATTTCATCGCCGCGCAAATCAGCATGAACTGGCGGAAGATTCCATCTTGACTGGCCGCTTGAAGCCTTCCCTCTTCGTGCTTAATGTTGCGCCATATCGCCGCGGTGATTCGCGATTTTCCATTTCGAAAGAGGCCCTCTTTGACCGTCAACATCTCGATTCCCCTGCTCGATTCCCTGCACACGCTGGCCATCCGCGCAGGACGCACGATCCTCGATATTTATGAAACCGAATTTGCCGTCGAGACCAAGAGCGACCAAAGCCCCGTCACCGAGGCCGATCGACGCGCAGAAAACATGATCGCCAATGCCCTGCGCAGCGAAATCGGCACCGTGTTTCCAATTGTCGGCGAGGAAGCCTTTTCGCAAGGCCGGTGTCCCGATCTCGACGGGGGACCGTTCTGGTTGCTCGACCCCCTGGACGGCACAAAAGAATTCATCCGCCGCAATGGTGAATTCACGGTGAACATCGCCTTGATCGATGCAGGCCGCCCGGTGCTGGGCGTGGTTCACGCTCCCGTTTTGGGCCAAACTTTCCTGGGCAGCCCCCATGGCGCGTTCGCCGATTACGACGGGCGCGGTCCCGAACCCATCCACTGCCGCACGGCACCGGCGGACGGCCTGTGCGCGCTGGTCAGCCGTTCCCACAAATCGCCAGAAACGGAGGCCTTCCTGGCGAAACTTCCCATCGCGGAAGAAAAAAGCGCCGGAAGTTCGTTGAAATTCTGCCTCATCGCCCAAGGTGTCGCAGATATCTACCCACGTCTGGGCCGCACCATGGAATGGGACACGGCGGCGGGACACGCGGTGCTGAACGCAGCCGGAGGATCGGTGCGCGACTTAGATGGCCATGAACTGCGCTACGGAAAACCAGGTTTTGAAAATCCGCACTTTGTCGTTCGAGGTCTTGCGGAGGCATAATAGCTGACTATGAAGAACGTTCGATGCCATAAAAACTCATGATCGCCCCAAAAAGAAATGCCGTACCGCCGACAAGCGCGCTGAAAAGCAGGCCCTCTGTAAACTGTGGCGCACGCGAAACAAACGCCCCCATCAAGGCGACGCCGATGGTGCCGCCCATCTGGCGTGCGGTGCTAAAGATCCCGGCCGCTACGCCGGTACGTTCTTTGGTGACGGTTTCCAAAATGGCGGCGGTGGCGGCAGGCATGGTAAAAGCCATGCCGAAGCTTGTGGCCACCATGGGCAGGACGAGCAGCCAATACCTTGTAGACAGCCCCGTGACGGCAAGCCCATAAAGCCCCGCCGCACCAATCAACAAACCGATGATCATGGGTTTGCGTGGACCGATCCGGCCCGTCACGCGCCCCCCCACGGTGAAGCAAGAATGGCAAACGCCGTTTGTGGTGAAATCGCCAACGCTGCGATGAGAACCGGGAATTTTTGATCTTGTTGAAAATACAGCGATAACACAAACAATTGTCCATAGAAGCCCAGGTTAAGAATCATCCCCACCACGGCCGCGCTTGAAAACGTGCGATTGGAAAACAAACTTAAAGGCACCATAGGATGGGCGGATCGCCGTTCGATCCACACGAACAAAAGCGCCGCAATTGCAAAAACAGCAATGCCGCCCCACACCGGCAGCGCGCTCCAGCTGCGTGTGCCCGCTTCGATAAAACCATAAACCAGAGCACTCAACCCAACGAGGGATACGATCTGTCCCTCAAAATCAATTCCACCGCCGCGCCGTTCGCACGCCACGCGAACATATTTGGTGGTCATCCACCAACACAGCACACCGATAGGCAGATTGATAAAAAAGAGCGCCCGCCACCCTAAAAAAACCGTGAGCCCTCCGCCAATCGTGGGGCCTACGGCGGCGGCAGCGCCGCCGATCCCGCCCCAAATCCCGATGGCCTTGGCGCGGTTGGCACGCACGCGGTAGGCACTCTGGATCAGCGTTAAAGAGTTTGGCAGCACCAAAGCAGCCCCCAGGCCTTGAATAAAGCGCGCCATAATGAGCGTCATTGCGCTTGGCGCCAGGCCTGCTGCCGCCGACGCTGCGATGAACAGCCACAACCCGCTCTGAAACACCTTTTGAGCTCCCCAGTAATCCCCCAAGGTTCCTGCGGACAAAAGCGTACTGGCAAAAACGAGGGTGTAGCCTTCAATCACCCATTGCATACCGGAAACACCAATATGCAAGTCTTGAGCAAGCACAGGCAGGACGATATTCACGGCCGTTGCATCCATGATGATCATGAAGAACCCAAGACACAGGGCGATCAGCGGAAGAAGGGCAAAGTTCGAAGGAGAAGAGGGCGGAGGTGCACGTTCTGCAGGATTTTGTTTGGACACGAAAAGCAACCTTTCGGCGATACGTTTTAAGTCAAATTGAGCCCCGCAAAATTTCGATAAATACGGATTGACCGCATGATCAACATGCGTGTCTTTGCGCCGGTTCACACTTGCTAAGGTAGTGGCGAATATGATCTATTGTTAAAAAAGCCATGGAAATATGCGTATGGAAAAATCGATCGCTTCCGTCGCCGCCCTGATTGCCAGCCCGAGCCGGGTGGCGATGATCGTTGAGTTGCTGGACGGACGCGCTTTGCCGGCGGGAGAATTGGCGAGAGCGGCGGAAATCTCCGCACAATGCGCCAGTGCGCATCTGGCGAAACTGGCAGACGGCGGCGTTTTACGTATCGAACGCGAGGGACGTCATCGCTACTATGCCATCGCCAACCCTTTTGTCGCGGAGATCCTGGAGACCCTCGCACACCTCATCGACCAGACGCCCCATCGCCCCCGGCGTTCGGCCAAACCCGACGCCCCCCTGCGCTACGCCCGCACCTGTTACGACCATCTGGCAGGTCAACTTGGCGTCAGCATCACCGACGCCATGATTGAGCGCAGCATCTTGATCCCGGGAGAAGGCCCGGGAGAAAGCAAGACCTTTGTGATCGAAAAAACAGGGGAAAGATGGTTCCGCGATGTCCTCGACATCGACGTTCATGCCCTCAAGGCGGGACGCCACGGCATTGCCCGGCGGTGTCTGGACTGGACGCAACGCCGCCATCATCTTGCCGGTCCCCTGGGAACACAATTTTTTGCCCGGGGCTGTACATTGGGATGGTTCATGCGCAGCTCGTCTTCAAGAATCGTCAAGCTCACCTTGAGCGGCCAAAAGGCCCTCTTGAGCAAACTTGGGCCTATCGACGTTCACAAAGCCCCGCAAAGTCCATGACGTGATGATGGTGGACGCAAACCTCGCTTTGCGCGTAAAACAGCCATAGCGTTTTGACTGGAGAAGAGCGGACCGTGACAACCAACACCCCAAAATCGCCCGATAAATTGCCCGATGAATTACCTGATTTCAAGGTCTTGGAAGCTTCAGACCTTGCCGCGCGCGAAGCCGGGCGTGTAATCCGCGAGGGCGGCATGGTCGCTTTTCCCACCGAGACCGTCTATGGCCTGGGCGCCGATGCGTCCAACGAGACGGCGCTCGGCGCCATTTTCAAAATCAAGGGGCGCCCCCAATTCAATCCCCTGATCATCCATGTGGAGGACGAAGTCCAGGCGGCGCGTATCGTTGAATTCGATGAACGCGCCCAGGCGCTTGCCCTCGCCTTTTGGCCCGGAGCGTTAACGATGGTGTTGAAGCGCAAGGCAGACGCCAATATTTCCCCGCTCGCAACCGCCGGACTGGATACCATCGCGGTGCGCGCGCCTGCCAATACGGTGGCCCAGGCGTTGCTGCGTGAGGCCGCCACCCCCATCGCCGCCCCCAGTGCCAATCGATCAGGTTACATCAGCCCGACGATAGCCTTGCATGTCATGATGCAATTCAAGGATCGACAAGGCCTCAACCTGATTATCGACGGCGGCCCTTGCGCGGTGGGCGTGGAAAGCACCATCGTGGATTTATCGGGCAAGGACCCGGTCTTGCTGCGCCCCGGCGGCGTCGCGCTGGAAGATATCGAGAAAGTGATCGGCGCGCTCCAAATCGGAAAAAATGGTGGCGAAAACGAAAACGTCACTGCGCCCGGTCAGTTGAAAACCCATTATGCGCCGTCCATTGCGTTGCGCATCAACGTCAAACCCGAAGAGCGTGAACGCGGAGAAAGCCTGCTGGGCTTTGGCCCCGACATGCCCCGCCGCGCGATGCTGAACCTATCGCCGACGGGGGACCTGAGTGAGGCGGCCGCGAACCTGTTCACCATGATGCGCGCCCTGGATATGCCAGGCATTCGCGGCATCTGCGTGGTTCCTATTCCCAACGAAGGCATTGGCCGCGCCATCAACGACCGCCTGAGACGCGCCGCGACGCCCAGGTCCGCAGCAGGCGGTCCGCCCAAATTCCACGACCCCATCGGAAACATCGAAATTTAAATCGTGAACGCGAACCTGGACCCTCTTCTGAGCGCGATCAAAGCCCGCCTGGGACCCAAGGGCGTCACCCGGGACGCCGATGCCATCGCCGCGCATTTGGTTGAAACGCGCGGCCTTTACCATGGCGCATCACCGGCCCTGGTCAAGCCTGCAAACACCACAGACGTCGCCGACGTCGTCACCTTGTGCGCCGCCGCCGGTGTCGCCATCGTCGCGCATGGCGGTAACACAGGACTGGTCGGTGGCGGCGTACCGCACGGCGCCATTGTCGTCTCGCTGGAGCGCATGAACCGCATCGAAGACGTGGATGCCGCCAACCTCACCGTAAACGTAGAAGCCGGCGCAATCCTGGCCGATGTTCACGCCCACGCCGAACGAGCCGGAACGACCTTTCCCTTGAGCCTCGGCTCGCAGGGAAGTTGCCGCATCGGCGGCGTTCTGTCCACCAATGCCGGTGGCGCCCATGTGCTGCGTTACGGCAGTGCACGTGACCTGAGCCTGGGCCTTGAGGTCGTTCTTGCCGATGGACGGATATGGAACGGCCTTCGGGGTTTGCGCAAGGACAACACCGGATTCGATTTGAAGTCACTGTTTGTGGGGGCCGAAGGAACCCTCGGAATCATCACCCGTGCGGTCCTGCGCCTTTACCCCATGCCCCGCACGACGTGCGTGGCGCTGGCCGGCTGCGCCAGTGCACAAAACGCGCTCGCTTTATTCCAAAGCGTGCGCGCCCGCGCGCAAGAAGTTTTGAGCGCGTGCGAATATATGAACGAATTTTCCATCACTTTGGCCGAAAAACACATCGAGACCGTAAAAAGTCCCTTGCAAAACCGCCACGCGGCTTATGTCCTTTTGGAATTCGCCTCATCGGATGGGGATGCCGATCTGAATGCACGTATGGAAAAGGTCCTCGCCGAAGCCTTCGAGGCGGACGTGATCGAAGATGCCGTGATCGCCCAAAGCGGTCCCCAGGCAGACGCCATATGGGCTGTACGCGAAGCCATTCCCGAGGCGCAAAGACATGAAGGCGGTTCCATCAAACACGACGTTTCCGTGCCCGTTTCACAGGTGGCGGCATTCCTCGATCAAGGCGCAAAACTGGTGGAAAAGTTGATCCCCGGGGTTCGCACCTGCGCCTTCGGCCACCTCGGCGACGGCAACATCCATTTCAACTTGACCCAGCCAGCAGGTGCGCAAAAACAAGACTTTCTGGCGCATTGGGACGATACAAACCGCCGTGTCCACGACCTGGTGATGAGCATGGACGGCAGCTTCTCCGCCGAGCACGGTATCGGCGAATTGAAGTTGGGAGAAATGGCGCGTTTAAAAAGTCCCGTCGAACTGGACGTGATGCGCACCTTGAAAAAGGCGCTGGACCCCCACAATTTGATGAATCCGGGAAAGGTCCTGCCCCCCCACGCGTAGACTGTCCGACCCTGTTTTCCTTGATTTCGCCACTGTTTTCCCACACCTTACGGCCAACCGGCGAATAGGAACCTTCATGAACGGGTTGACCCGCTATATTTTTTGGCAACTGCTGATGGGGCTGGTGCTGGTCACGGTGTCGCTCGCGTGTGTGGTGTGGCTCAGCCAATCCCTGCGATTCGTGGACATGATCATCAACCGAGGCCTCTCCGTGGGGGCGTTTGTCACGCTGACGGGGTTGATGATCCCGAATTTTCTCACCGCGATTCTGCCCATCAGCCTGTTTGCCGTTGTCACCTTCACCTATCACCGCATGATCATGGACCGAGAGTTGATGGTGATGCGCGCCGCAGGCCAGGGACCGCTACAACTGGCCAAGCCCGCAATCTTGCTGGCGTTGATCGTGGTCGTCATCGGATATGCGTTGTCCACCTATCTGGTGCCTGCGTCCTATGCCAAATTCCGCGACATGCAGTGGAATATCCGCTACAGCTTTTCCCACGTCCTGCTGCGCGAAGGCACCTTCAATGAAGCTGCGCGCGGGATTACCGTCTATGTCCGTCAAAGGACCGACAACGGTGAACTTCTCGGTATTTTGGCCCATGACGGTCGAGATAAAAAACGCAGCTATACCTTGATGAGCGAGCGCGGCGTCATCATCAACGGAAAAGATGGCGCGCGCGTCATCATGTTCAACGGATCACGTCAGGATTTCGACAAAAAAACCAAAAAACTCTCGATTCTATACTTCGACCGCTACGTGTTTAAGCTGGACCCGCAAAAAACCAGTAGCAAAACCCGTTTTCGCGAAGCACGGGAACGCTCCATGGCGGAACTGCTAAACTTGGACACGTCCGGCATGAACAACAACGCCATTGGCAAATTCCACATGGAACTGCGCAATCGCCTGATTCAGCCCTGGACCGCACTGGGCTTCGCCATCATCGCCTTGAGCGTGTTTATGTCGGGGAGTTTCAGCCGCAGGGGGGAAGGGCACCGCATCGTTCTTGCCATCGTTCTCGCCACCCTCTATCAAGGCTCACTGCTTGCGATCATCAATATCGGCGCGAAAAACGAAGCCCTGATTCCCGTTTTCTACATCATATCGGCAGCCCCCTTCATCCTGGCGGGCGTGAGCGCCTTGCCGTTCCCAAAACGCTTTCAGCGTTCACGCCGTGCAAGCTCACGCAAGGCTCCCATGAAGGGAAAATCCTCATGAAACTTTCCGGAACGTTGTCATTTTATATCGGACGCGCCTTCTTGATGAATTTCCTCGCTTTTTTTGCGGGCCTGCTGATGGTGGTGTTTTTGCTCGACACCATCGAGTTATTGCGCCGCGCCGCCTCCAAACCCGACGTGACTTTCGCCCTGGCCACGCAAATGGCCCTGTTAAAGCTGCCGCACATGGGGCAGATCCTGTTCCCCTTCGCCACATTATTCGGCGGCATGAGCGCGTTCTGGCGCTTGACGCGCAGCAATGAACTGGCCGTCACGCGCGCCGCCGGCATTTCGGTCTGGCAATTCCTGTTGCCGGTTCTGGTCGTGGCGTTCTTGCTCGGCGTCTTCAAGGTGGTTGCGCTCAGTCCCTTTTCGGCGATCACGCTGGCGCGCTATCAAACCTTGGAAGCGATTCACTTAAAAGGGCAAAAAAGCAT
>VAPM010015914.1_pt1 | contig 10975 bp, 9 predicted proteins | sample 3395091 | NCBI WGS metagenome assembly VAPM01 (sample SAMN08290445, study PRJNA428436) | hydrothermal vent metagenome | isolation source: Deep-sea hydrothermal vent chimney 3 | place: Pacific Ocean: Juan De Fuca Ridge | reverse complement strand
GAAGAACCCGGGCAAATTATCCTGCTCAATGATGTCACTGAGCAAAAAGTACTACAAAATAATTTAAGCCAGCAGCAACGCCTTGTGACCATGGGGCAAACGGCTGCATCGCTGGCACACCAGATCCGCACACCACTTTCTTCTGCCATTCTTTATTCTTCAAATTTAAAACGTCAAAACCTGACAAATGATGACCGCGCGGTTCTTAGTGAAAAGCTAATGGCGCGATTACGTCATTTAGAGCATCTGGTAAATGACATGCTGATGTATGCACGGGGTTCTAATCTGTCCAATACTGTTTTTTCTCTTTCCGACCTGGTTGCCGAGTTAATGCAAACCATCGAAACACATATCGAAGCATCACACACTCATTTTGAATGGCAAAACAGGGTTAATGGTGATGTGTTCCTTAAAGGAAACCGTCAGATGCTAATCAGCTCACTGATTAATTTATTTGTTAATGCAATTCAAGCCATGGGTGAAAATGGCAACTTACTCCTTAAAACCTGTTTGAATGGAAATAATTTAATGATAGAAATTCAGGATAATGGTGTGGGTATCAAGGATGAAAATATTGAAAATGTATTCGAACCTTTTTTTACAACAAGATCGGATGGTACCGGATTAGGTTTGGCCGTAGTGCGTGCTGTTATCCATGCACATAGCGGAGATATATCCGTTGCACAGGTTAAACCACAGGGAACCATTTTCAATATTCAAATGCCTGTATTTGAAGAAGACAGCGAAATAAAAATGCAACAGAGCGCATAAAGTGAATTTTAAGGTTAAAGGTAAAAATAATGAATAGAGCAACCGTATTAGTTGTAGAAGATGACGTTTCTTTAAATGAGGCGCTCAGCGATACCCTGGAATGTGCTGGTTATAATGTGGGGTCGGTGAATGATGGACGGGAAGCCTTGCGTTATCTTGACAAGCAAGATGTTGATTTGGTTATCAGTGATATTCATATGCCCAATATGGAAGGTACTAACTTACTGGAAAAGATAAAGAAAGATAAACCAGACTTGCCGGTTATGTTAATGACAGCCTATGGAACGATTGAACAAGCCGTTTCAACCATTCGCAATGGAGCGGTGGATTATCTGGTGAAACCGTTTGAAGCTGAAGTACTGGTCAATATGGTTGAACGCTATGTTGGCTATGCTGATCTTAATGAAGACGACATTATTGCCGTTGATGAAAATAGCAAGAGTGTGTTTGAAATAGCAAAGCGCGTTGCACCGAACGATGCAACCGTAATGATAACCGGTGACAGTGGCACCGGTAAAGAAGTCGTTGCCCAGTTTATACACAAGCAATCTAACCGGGCAGAAAAACCTTTTATTGCCATTAATTGTGCCGCAATACCGGAAAACATGTTGGAGGCAACTTTGTTTGGCTATGAAAAAGGTGCCTATACAGGTGCCTATAAATCCAGCCCTGGTAAATTCGAACAGGCGCAGGGTGGCACTTTACTGCTTGATGAAATATCTGAAATGGATTTAGGTTTGCAGGCAAAGTTATTGCGGGTATTACAGGAGCGTGAAGTTGAACGACTAGGCGGTACTAAGATTATTAATTTGGATGTTCGAGTGCTGGCAACATCAAACCGAAACATGCTGGACGAAGTTAAAAAAGGACGTTTCCGTGAAGATCTGTATTATCGGCTAAATGTTTTCCCCTTGTATATTCATTCTTTGCAAAATCGACGTAGCGATATTGTGCCCCTGGCAGAACATATTATGACTAAAAATGCACGTTCGATGGGGATCGCAATTCCAGAATTAACAGCAAAGGCCCGCAATAAACTAGAAGCATACCCGTGGCCGGGAAATGTAAGAGAGCTGGATAATGTTATACAGCGTGCAATGATATTGCACAAAAATGAAAAAATAACGGATGAAGATATTTATTTTCCGCTGGATGCTGATAGCCCCTCTTTTTCGAGTGCCAGCTTAAGTACCGGTTTAATAAGTGCAGATAAAGATCGAGTAGCCGACAAAGAATCTGCTACAGAATATGCAATAACAGATAAAGATGATGTCGTTGGGAAATTCTCCGTTGGTTCCAATATTAGCAAGTCAGAACAAAATATGGATTCATTAAATGGGGGGTTACGTCATCATGAATGGGATCTAATTTTGCAAGCTATTAAGGAAACAAAAGGTAGTCGCAAGGACACGGCAGAAAAGCTCGGTATTAGTCAACGCACATTACGCTATAAACTGGCAAGAATGCGTAAGGAAGGTGTTGAGGTTCCCGGAGCCCAGAGTTTAGCTTAGCTGTTAAGCGTATTTATTCTTAATAACCAGCCATTAAAGAGAAGAATGATGAGTAACAATACAATCGGTGTCAATGATTTGCTGGCTCAGATGCGGGCATTGTCTGAGCAGACTAAAGGTTTGCAAAATACTTTTACAACACCTGGTATGAATACTGTTTCGGCAGAAATTAAAGCAGACACACAAAATTCATTTTCAAGCTTGTTGAAAAATTCAATCAACAAGGTTAATGATATACAAGCGCAAACCAATAAGTTACAAGAGGCTTTTCAGAAAGGTGACCCTGATGTGCCAATTGCAGAGGTTATGATGGCAATGCAAAAGTCGAGTGTTTCATTTCAGGCCATGCTGCAGGTAAGAAACAAGATAGTTAAGGCTTATCAGGACATTATGAATATGCCGGTTTAATCCGGTTTTATAGAGAGACAAGATGGATTTAACAAAAACAGATAATTTAAATAACTCGTTTGTCGGTATGTCCGAGTTACCGGTTGTACGACAAATTGGCTTGTTAGTAGGGCTTGCTGCCAGTATTGCCATTGGCATCGCTATTGTGTTTTGGGCTCAGGGTCCAAGTTATAGTGTACTATTCTCCAATATCTCTGCAAAAGACAGCAACGAAGTTGTACAGGTTCTTCAGCGTATTGGTGTTAAATATAAACTTGATTTATCCAGTGGTTCAATACTGGTTGATAATGAAAGTGTACAGCAGGCACGGATAGAACTTGCGGCAGAGGGTTATCCAAAATCTTCAGGGATTGGTTTTGAATTATTGCAAAAAGATGAAAGCATCGGTACAAGTACTTTTTTGCAGAATGCAAGATATCACCGTGCAAAGGAAGAAGAGCTTTCTCGTACAATCAATACCATTGCCGCAGTTAAAAATAGCCGGGTTCACCTGGCTTTACCAAAAGACACTGTTTTTATTCGAGACCAGAAAAAGGCTCGGGCATCGGTTATGTTGGAGTTAGCATCCGGACATACCTTGCCTAAACGGCATATTGTTGCGATTACACATTTAGTTGCCTCCAGTATTTCTAACTTGTCAGTTGATGATGTTACCGTGGTTGATTCTAGTGGTAACCTGCTAACAAATAATAGTGAGCTGGACGATCTTAATATTACGGAAACGCAGTTTGCGTATACCCACAAACTGGAACAGTATTATATAAAACGGATTGAAAATATTTTAGTGCCCATTGTAGGTAAAAATAAAATACGTGCACAGGTTGTTGCAGATATTGATTTTACACGTTCCGAGAGTACATCCGAATCCTTTATACCCGATCCATCCGCAGTGCGTAGCGAACAACGTTTTGAGGAACAATCTGTAGGTAGTAATGCGAATGCAGGTATTCCCGGTGCATTGTCCAACGAGCCACCGGCAGCCGGCACTGCACCTGAGCAAGCAGGCCAGCAACAAAATGCACAGGCGAAGACACAGCCTCCCAGCAAAAATCAACGACGTTCGACATTGAATTATGAACTTGATCGTACCATTAATCACACCAAAAAATCACCGACAACATTGCGACGAATTTCGGTTGCTGTTGTTATTGATGACAAGGTGTCTGTTGACAAGGAAGGTGAAACAACACGAACAAAATACACAGCAGACGAATTAGCACAAATAACACAACTTGTACGTGAAGCGGTTGGTTTTAGCAGCTTACGTGGTGACAGCGTAAATGTGGTTAATAGCGGCTTTGTTGATAAATCGTCACTTGAAGTTTTGCCCGAGATTCCAATCTGGGAGCAAAGCTGGTTCTGGAATATAGTGAAGCAAAGCCTTGCTGGTCTGGCCGTATTGTTTCTTATTTTTGGCGTACTTAAACCGACCATTCGCAGCCTGGCAAATTATCATCCGGTTGCCAAGTCTGAAGAAGATGAGTTAACAGAAGATCAACTCACATTAACAGGGCCAGAAGGGGCTGCTTTGCTGGATGAACTTCCTGTCTACGAAAATGATCTGGTTGCGGCGAAAACACTCGCATCACAGGAACCGAAACGTGTTGCCCAGGTTGTTAAAGACTGGATATCAGATGAATAATTATTACTGTAAAACAAGTTATAAATAAATGTCCGAAACAAAAAAAATAAATGGTGTTGAACGTGCAGCCGTTTTTCTTCTTACTTTAGGAGAAGAGGACGCGGCAGAAGTATTGAAACATATGTCACCCAAAGAGGTGCAAAAGATTGGTGAGGCAATGGCATCGATCGATGGCATTGATAAGAATACAGTCAGCGATGTATTGTCTAACTTTGTTGATAAAGTCGAGGCGCACACAGCTTTAGGTGTAGGCAATGAAGATTACTTACGCAATGTTCTGGAGTCTGCTCTGGGTAAAGACAATGCGGGAAATATTCTTGACCGAATCTTACTGGGTCGAAAATCCAAAGGTATTGAAAGCCTGAAATGGATGGAACCGCGGGCGATTGCAGACATTATTCGACTTGAACACCCACAGATTATAGCCATTGTTTTATCTTATCTGGAACCTGATCAGGCGGCAGAAATTCTGTCAGCTATCCCGGAAAATATGCGAGTCGATGCACTGATGCGTATTGCATTATTAGACGGGATTCAACCAAAGGCGATGAATGAACTGGATGAAGTACTTGAACACCAGTTCTCTGGCAATGCGGACAGTATTAAATCTTCAGGTGTGGGCGGATTAAAAACAGCCGCGAATATCCTGAACTTTATGGACAGTTCAATTGAAAGTGAAATTATGGAAGGTGTTCGTGAAACCGATGCCGAAATGGGTGATGGCATACAGGAACTGATGTTTGTGTTTGACAACCTGATTGATGTGGATGATCGTGGTATTCAGTCACTATTACGTGAAATTTCATCAGAGAATTTAATTGTTGCATTAAAAGGTGCAGACGAAGAAATTAAAGAGAAAATATTTAAAAATATGTCAAAACGTGCCGGTGAAATGTTACGTGATGATCTGGAATCGAAAGGACCTGTACGCTTGAGTGATGTTGAAGTTGCGCAAAAAGAGATTCTGGCAATAGCACGGCGCATGTCCGATGCCGGTGAAATATCATTAGGCGGCAGTGGTGGAGACGAATTTGTCTAAAACGATTACATCCAAAGTCATCACTCACAGCACTGATGATGGCTATGCGAAATGGGAAATTCCCAATGTTTCCGATGCTTCGTTACAGTTACCCACCGCACAGGAAATAGAACGTATTGAAACTGCAGCTTATAACGAAGGCCTGGAGTCCGGTTATAAAGATGGTTTTAATAAAGGGCTTACCGAGTCTCAGCAGGAAATGAGCCAGCGGTGTAATAACCTGGATAAAATTTTAAACTTCCTGCAACGTCCTCTGGATGATCTGGACGAAAAAGTAACCGAGCAGTTATTTCAATTAGCCATGACAGTCACCGGGCAACTTATTAGACGGGAATTACATACCGACCCAGGTCAGATTGTTGCAGTGGTTCGTGAGGCAATGGCCTCGTTACCGATTGCCGAGCGTAAAGTGAATATATATTTACATCCGGAAGATGCAAATATTGTCCGTGATACACTTTCATTACACCATGATAGTGAATCTCAACCCTGGCGAATTATTGAAGATCCTCTTTTGTCGCGTGGTGGTTGCCGATTACAGGCTGGCCAGTCTTATATCGATGCCAGTGTAGAGAAACGCCTTAATCGTATTATTGCCACATTGCTTGGTGGTGAAAGAAATTCTGATTTGAATGTGTATGCTGATCCTTCGGTGGACGGTGAAAGCAACACAGATGAAATAATAACAGAAGACGATAATACTATAAGCACAGATGCAGCCCCTGCTGTTGATGACGAACAGCACGATGACTAGCGAAGAAAATTTCAATGATGTTATTTCAGAACATCAGAATAAATGGTTAAAAAAATTATCTGAATATCAGGCCAGAATGCCAACTGCATCTGCAATGCTGGTTGAAGGTAAGGTAACCCGTATGGTGGGGATGACACTGGAAGCACTGGGATGTCAGGCTGCCGTTGGGGTGCGTTGCGAAGTTGAAAACCAGAACGGTGAGTCTATTGAAGCGGAGGTGGTGGGTTTTAATGGCGATCGTCTTTATTTAATGCCAACCGGCAGTATTCAGGGCATTCAACCGAATGCACGTGTTATTCCGTCAAATAATATTTATGAAGTACCCGTGGGTGCTAATTTATTAGGTCGTGTGCTCGATGGAACCGGTCGGCCACTGGATGGCAAAGGCCCTCTTAATACCACCGAAACCATTGCTTTAAACGGAAAGCCGATTAACCCTTTAGACAGAGCGCCTATAACGGAACCATTGGATGTTGGTGTGCGAGCTATTAATGCACTCTTGAGTGTCGGGCGAGGACAACGGCTGGGGTTATTTGCCGGTAGCGGCGTGGGTAAAAGTGTTTTGCTTGGCATGATGACGCGTTATACAACGGCCGATGTGATTGTGGTGGGGTTGATTGGTGAACGGGGTCGAGAAGTAAAAGATTTTATTAATAATATTCTGGGTGAAGAAGGCATGGCGCGTGCGGTGGTGGTTGCGGTGCCGGCTGATCAAACCCCGGTTATGCGCTTGCACGGTGCTTTTATGGCAACCAGTATTGCTGAATATTTTCGTGACCAGGGCAAGAATGTTTTATTGCTAATGGATTCGCTAACCCGCTTTGCACAGGCACAACGGGAAATTGCGTTGGCCATTGGCGAGCCACCGGCAACCAAAGGTTATCCACCTTCTGTTTTTGGAAAGTTACCACAACTGGTTGAACGTGCGGGCAATGCAACAAAAGGCAATGGTTCCATTACCGCTTTTTATACGGTGTTGACCGAAGGTGATGACCAGATGGATCCCATCGCGGATGCAAGTCGTGCCATTCTTGATGGCCATATTGTCCTGTCCCGTTCACTTGCCGAGTCAGGACATTTCCCGGCAGTGGATGTAGAAGCATCAATTAGTCGGGTGATGGTTGATATTATCGATAAAGATCATCTACAAACGGTGCAAAAATTCAAGCATATCTATTCAACCTACAAAAGGAACGAAGATCTGATAACGATAGGTGCTTATACACAAGGTTCTGATACACGGGTGGATCAGTCGATTGTATTACAACCGCATTTTATGGCATTTTTAAAACAGGATATGCATGAACCAGCCACCTACAAGCAAAGTTTGCAGGAATTAGAAGATTTATTTGAGCAGGTACAGGAAACAGAGCAGGCATTGCAACCTGTTGACCCATTTGCACCCATGCCGGACACAGAAGTGTTGTCGGAATAAACTATCATAGTCATAATAATTATTTTACAATAGCCCATAGCTTGCCAGGTGATTAAAAAACTTTCGATGAGAACCCGAAAATTATTTTATTGTAGTTAATAGTGGCGTAAAATTTGCTACTATCTATCATAAGAAATGTTTTCAAAGAGTATATTCAAATGAAAAAATCGCAACGCTTTTCAACTCTGGCCGATTTGGCAAAGAGCAAAGAGCAGGCTGCGGCCATTGCGTTGGGCACATCGAACCGAATCTATTCCGAGAACATTGAAAAACTGAAGTCACTAAAAATCTATCGTGAAGAATATTTAAAGCGCTTTGCAGAAAATGGTCAGCAGGGTATGGGGGTTGCTGCAATGCAAACCTATAAAGATTTTATTAATGGTCTGGATCAGGCAATTCTGGATCAGCAAGTAAAAATAGCCGAGGCTGAACAGCAGTGCCAGGCATCAAAAAAAATATGGCAGCATGTGCACACTAAAACCAGAATTATGGACACGACGGTTGAGCGGTTTACACAACAAGAGCGTTACCATGAAGAACGTCGTGAACAAAAGGAAATGGACGATCGCCCACGCCAGCATAAAATTGATATTGACCACTAATTTGACATCCTGGCGTTATACATTTAAGTAAAGTTTTCATTCCAGATCGTAACTGGCACAGAGTTTGCTCTATTGCTAATTAAGAAATTAATTTTTATTAAGCATTTAGAGAGCTAAAGTGTCTGATACCGCTATTTCATCACAAATTGCTTTAGAAGCGAGCGCCGACCAGAAGGCAATGGCAGCATCGTCTGCAGATAAAAATTCTGTTTCAGATTCGCAAGGTTCTGAATTTAAAGAAATTTTAAATAAAAGCCAGAAAAACAGGATTCAGGAGGATAGCGTAGAGCAAACACAGGATACTGCTCTGGAGAGCGATACGCTTGCCGAATTACCACTGGATTTAGTGAGCTTAAATGCATTGTTCAGCACAACCGTATTAGCTAATCCGCAGTCTGCCGGTTTAAATGGAATGGCCATCCCCGGCAATTTTTTGCCAGCCCAGCGGCAGGCAAATGGTTTGTTAACGAAGACGGGTGATGCACTCGTTGCTGCAAATTTCCTGAATAGTGGACTTAACGCCGGAGCTGCAAAAAGTAATCTTGCTGAAATCAATCCAGTGCTTACCAGTCAATTTGCTATGAACAGTGATTTGTCATCAGATGATGGTTTGTTTACGGCACAATTAACGGCCAATCTTATGGAAGGGAACGCGGCTAACTTAAAGCAACTGAATGCACAAATGATGAGCCAGTCTTTGATTAAGACCGAGCCGGGTTTAGATCAGGATTTACCCACTTCGGCACACTCCTCTTTTGCTCTTAATCAGAGCTTTGCGTTAAAACCGGCAGGATCGATGCTACCAGCAATGACTGTTTCGCCTGATAATGCACAATGGAATCAGCAGGTTGGTGAACGAATTAACTGGATGATTAATGGTCAGATGCAACGTGTAGAAATCCGCCTTGACCCACCTGAGCTGGGTTCTCTGGATATTCGCTTAAATATTGCAAAAGATAATCAGGCATCGGTTATGTTCTATGTAAGCAACGCCACTGCCAAAGAAGCGATTGAATCCGCTATCCCGCGCTTACGTGAAATGCTTGAACAACAAGGGCTGGATTTAGCTAACGTTGATGTTTCTCAGCAAAGCTTCCAGCAGCAACAGCAGTCGGCTTTTGCAGAATACGATAATAATGATGCAAACGATTCATCAACTGGCGTGCACTTAAATGGAGCAAATCCATCTGATGGCGAAACCATATTAGCGACAACTGATTTAACAGCCGGAAACACAACTCATTTACTCGACATTTTTGCTTAACTTACTTTCTTTCCAATATTCATTCGAACCAGTTCCCTGTCTCTATACATTTACCGAATTAATTCTAAAGCTTTACCGCTATATGACGATAAATAGCTAGACATAGCCAGAGTATGGCTGTTTCAGCTATTTAGAAGGAGAAAAACTAATGGCAAAAATTCTTGCAGTGGACGACTCAGCTTCAATGCGGCAAATGGTGTCCTTTACATTAAAAGGGGCGGGCTTTGATGTGGTTGAAGCCTCAGATGGTGTCGAGGCTTTAGGTAAAGCGAAAGGGGACAAATTTGATCTTGTTATCTCCGATGTGAATATGCCAAACATGGATGGACTGACCCTGGTTGGTGAATTAAGAAAGCTAGGTGACTTTAAATTTATTCCCATATTGTTACTTACAACAGAAAGTTCAATGGAAAAGAAAAAAGAAGGTAAGGCCGCCGGCGCAACGGGCTGGATTGTTAAACCATTTAACCCGGATCAATTGTTAAAGACAGTCAACAAAGTATTGGGATAATTCATATAAGGGTAAGCACATGTCAATTGATATCTCACAATTTCTAGATACCTTTTATGAAGAAAGTTTTGAAGGTCTGGATGTTATGGAATCAGAATTACTCAATCTGGATGTGGGTGAAGCTGATGAAGAAGTGATTAATACCATTTTTCGTGCTGCACATTCCATAAAAGGCGGTAGTGGTACTTTCGGTTTGAATGCCGTTGCAGATTATACCCATGTAATGGAAACACTGTTAGATGAAATGCGTGCTGGCCAGCGCGAAGTAACACAAAATGCAGTGGATGTTTTATTGCGCTCGGTCGATGTTCTACGTTCAATGTTACTTTCATTAAAGGATAACGAAGAACTTGATCACGATACGATTGCCAAAACACATGAAGAATTAAAAGTACTCCTTAGCGGTGAAAGCACTTCATCAGAAGAGGCTGTAGTCACTAATACAATAACTGAATCAGCTTCGAATGAAAAAGTACTCGGCTGGACGATTACATTTAAACCTAATGCAGACATGCTGCAAACCGGTAATGATCCTGTGCGAATTATTCGTGAACTGGATTCACTTGGCGATATTTCTGTTGAAGTGGATACAGAGCAATTACCTGAACTTGAATTAATTGATCCTGAACTTAGCTATTTAAGCTGGACTATTAAAGTGTCCGGTGATGTTGCAGAAGATGATATTAAAGAATGTTTTGAATGGGTCGAAGATGAATGCGAACTTTCTATTGTGGCCGATAAAGCAGAACCCGCTATAGTTACCGATAAACCTGAAGCAGTAACACCTGTATCTGTTCCCGCAGTAACAGAACGTCGTGAAGGTGATCGTCGCCAGGGTGACAGACGCACCACATCGAAACCCGCTAGCAAAAAACCAGCGGAATCCACTTCCATCCGCGTCAATATTGATAAAGTCGACGACTTAATCAATATGGTGGGTGAACTGGTCATAACCCAGTCCATGCTAAGCCAGATTGGTGATAGTGAAGAATTTGACAGCGCAGCCCTGGAAAGACTTAACGATGGCTTAACACAACT
>VAPM010076877.1_pt1 | contig 10982 bp, 9 predicted proteins | sample 3395091 | NCBI WGS metagenome assembly VAPM01 (sample SAMN08290445, study PRJNA428436) | hydrothermal vent metagenome | isolation source: Deep-sea hydrothermal vent chimney 3 | place: Pacific Ocean: Juan De Fuca Ridge | reverse complement strand
CTGCCGGATGCCGTGGCGGCAAATTTTAAGGTCTGCGAGGCCCAGAACAGCAGGGGCGGGGACGATATTCTGGTAACTGGTTATTATCAGCCGGTCTTTCAGGGCAGTCTCATAAAACGGCCCCCCTTTGTTTATCCTATCTATGGTCTGCCCCCTGATCTTGTCAAGGCCCGTCATTATGGGGCCGCCGGCAGCGGCCGGTCATTTATCGGCCGTCTCGAGAATAATCGTCTGCTGCCCTATTGGCGGCGGGCCGCTATAGAGGATAAGCAACTGCTGGCCGGTGATGAATTATTATATCTCCGTGATCCGGTGGACGTATTTGTCCTCCAGATACAGGGCTCCGGTCTCATCCGGCTGCCGGACGGTCGTCTGCTGCGGGCCTGCTATGCCGGTTCCAACGGCCGGGATTATAAAAGTATTGGCCGCCTGCTGGTGGATGAGGGTGAAATGTCTTTAAAGGCGGTCAGTATGGAGGCTATCCGCGCCTATCTGACCTCCCATCTTGACGAGCGCCGTCGAATCCTGCATTATAATGACAGATATATTTTTTTTCGTCTCGATAATGATCCGGCGGCCGGGCCGGTGGGCAGCATGGGTAAGGCCCTGGTCGCCGGTCGTTCAGCGGCCCTTGATCCGCGCTGCTTCCCCATGGGCGGGCTTTATTATCTTGAGACCACGGTGCCGGAATTTGCCCATGGCCGGCTTTGCGGCCGGCGGTTGTTACGGCGTTTTGTCTTTCAGCAGGACAGCGGGGCGGCCATCAGAGGTTCCGGCCGTCTGGATCTGTTTATGGGGACAGGGGCAGGGGCCGCCGCTGTGGCTGGTCATATGAGGGAAGCCGGTCGTCTGTATCTGTTAATTCCGAATTCCAAATGAATCTCTAAGCTGGAGATATATTATGAAACGCGCTGAAATAGATTACTGGATTGCCAGTATGCTGGCCAGTCCGGGTTACGTTTCCGATCTCAATATAACCGTGGGTAAGCCGCTGCAGGTGGAGTCATCCGGGGTTTTGGTTCCGGTGGGGGTTGAGCCGGAGGTAAGGAAACTGACTCCCTTTCAGACTGAGGTTTTTGCCTTAAATATTATTGGCGGCAATAAACGGCTGCTTAAGGATCTGGTGGAAAACGGCTCCTGTGATCTTTCCTATTCCCTTGGTAATAAGGCCCGTTTCCGGGTAAATATATTCTCGCAGAAGGGGCATCTTTCCACCGTTCTTCGTATTTTACCAACGACCATACCCACCATTGATTCCCTGAATCTGCCGCCGATTTTTCATAAGATGCCCCAGGAACTGAATGGTATTATTCTGGTTACCGGTGCCACCGGCTCTGGTAAATCAACCACCCTTGCCGCCCTTCTGCATCAGATAAACCGGGAACGCCAGGTGCATGTGGTCACCCTGGAAGACCCTATTGAGTTTGAGCATCCCCAGATCAAGGCCACCTTTAATCAACGGGAGCTGGGCAATGATTTTGATACCTTTCCCAATGGTCTGCGAGCCGCCCTCCGCCAGGCCCCCAGGGTCATTCTGGTGGGCGAGATGCGGGATCGGGAAACCATGGAAATAGGTCTGACGGCGGCGGAAACCGGCCATCTGGTCATGAGTACCCTGCATACGGTGGATGCCGGGCAGGCCATTAACCGCTGTCTCGGCATGTTTGACGCCCGCGAGCAGGGGCAGATCAGGAATCGTCTGGTGGATACCATCCGCTGGGTGGTGGGCCAGCGTCTGCTGCCCAAAATCGGCGGCGGCCGGGTGGCGGCTCTGGAGGTTATGCGTAAAAACCTGCGGGTTGCCGATGCCATTCTGCATGGGGAATCGGAGGGCAAGACCTTTTACGATATTATCAGTGATGGTCACGCCCTGGGGATGCAGACCTTTGATCAGCATATTCTGGAGCTGTATAAAGAGGGCTTGATTGAAGAACAGACGGCTCTGGGCTATTGTTCCCATCGCAGCGCGGTTAATCGGGGCCTGGATCAGATCAAGGCGGCCAAGGGGGAGGCTACCACCGGTATTACCGGGCTGGCCATGGACGCCGAGGAAGAGGATCCCTTTGCCAATTTCAGATAGAGAATGCCGCTCACAAGGAGATAGGAGATGATAAGTCAATGTCCGCATTGCCGGCAGACCCTGAACTTTAATGAGGTTCAGCAGGCCAAAATCCAGACGGCCCTGGCGGGGCTGCAAAAAGGTACCCTGAAAATGGGTTGTCCGCACTGTAAAAAGGCCATTCATCTACAGGCGGACGGTTCTTGTGCTGACACTCCGCGGGAATCGGGGCTGAACTCCGGGACTGATATTAAGAGCGGGATCAAGCCGCCTCATTATCCGGACATAAGCTGGATGGCCAATGATATGTACGAGGAAATGGCGGTTGCTCCCGATGTTGACAAGGCCTTAGTGATGATGCCGGAAGGCGCGGCCCGCGAGGCGGTGAGCAAGGCCTTTCTGGAGCAGGGCTGCCAGACGGAATTCCCTGAATCTGCCTCTGATGCTATTGCCCGTATGCGGTTTACGGATTTTACCTATGTGGTTCTCCATACCGGTTTTGCCGGGCCGCCGGCAGAGTCTGAATTTCATCAATATCTGAGCCGCATGCCCATGGCCCGGCGCCGAGGTATTTATTATATCCTCATGGGGCCGGAGTTCCATACCCTTTATGACCTTGAGGCCCTGGCCAATAATGCCAATCTGGTGGTAAATGACGCTGAGGCCGCCTATCTTGAGATTATTTTCAAGAAGGGCCGTCAGGATTATGATGATTTATTCGGGCCTTATCTTGAGGCCATGGGGAAATAGGGTCTGCCTCTTTCAGGCCTTTATTATAAATTAGATATATTTTACTGGTGTACCAGCAATTTTTCAATATTTCTCAAAAGCCGTTCTCCATCGCCCCTGATCCGGCTTTTCTTTATATGAGTGACGGCCATCGTGAGGCCCTGGCTCATTTACGCTACGGCCTGGAGAATGATGGTGGTTTTGTCCTGCTCACCGGGGAGGTGGGGGCGGGCAAGACTACGGTTTGCCGCTGCCTCCTGGAGCAGGTACCGGCTGATACCAATATCGCCTTTATTATCAATCCTAAACTTACGCCCCTTGAGCTTCTGGCCTCCATTTGCGATGAACTGAAGATTGACTATCATCGGGGGGCCGGCGGCAAGGAACTTATTGATGCCGTTAATGACTATCTCCTCGCAGTTCATGCCGGGGGGGGGCGTACGGTATTGATAATTGATGAGGCCCAGAATCTGGATTTTGAGGTGCTGGAACAGATCAGGATGTTGACTAATCTGGAGACCAATGAGCGCAAATTATTACAGATTATCATGCTGGGGCAGCCGGAATTGCAGGAAAAGCTGGCTGATCCCCAGCTCAAGCAGCTGGCGCAGCGGATATCGGCTCGTCATCATCTCGGGCCGCTGAACAGAGAGGAGACTGCGGCCTATGTCCGGCACCGTCTAACCGTGGCCGGGCTGAGTCCAGATGTTTTCTCGGACAGGAGCCTGAAAAAATTATTTTCTTTAAGTGCCGGTATTCCCCGCCTGATTAATATGGTTTGTGACCGGGCTCTGCTGGCCGCCTACACTAAGGGTATCCACCGGGTTGACACTAAGCTTCTAACCGCGGCCGCGGGTGAGGTTTTAGGCCGGGGAGAAAAGGGGCGGGGGGGCTTTCGACCCTTTTCTCCCCGGCTGGTGGCGCTAATTGTGCTTGTGGTCTGTCTCGCGGCTTTGATGCTTTTGCTCCAGCGCTCCAGGCTGCGGCAAAGCGCTTCTCCTGCTGAGCTCGCGGCCCCTGCCGTTCTTGAGATGCCGAAAGGCGGCAAGAACAATAAAGATAATGTTCATCTGTCTTTTAATCTTAAATATCAAGCGGCGGAGCCTTTTTTGTCGGCCGTTGAATGGAAGGATATGGAGGCCGTAGGCCGTGATAAGCGGGCGGCCATGGGTGATTTGCTGCGTTTGTGGGGGGTGAAGGGTTTCTCTCCGGCTGAGGAATGGGGCTGTCAATATGCCGAAAAGCATGGTCTGCGTTGTCTGAGCTCTGCCAGCGGCATGGCGGCTTTAAGGCGGCTTAATCGTCCTGTCGTGCTGCGTCTGCGGGGAGATCAGGGCGGGAAGTCCTTTGTGGTGCTGGCGGCTGATCATGGTCGTTGGCTTGACCTGCGTCTTGACGGCCGGCAGTGGCGGGTTTCGCCTGCGGATCTGGCTCAACACTGGCAGGGGGCTTATATTCTTATCTGGCGGCCTCCGGCGGGCTATGGAGATTCTATCCGGCCCGGTTATCGCGGCCCCATGGTAAAATGGCTTGCTGAACGCCTTGCCCTCGTAGATGGAGAGGAGTACAATAAACAGGCGGGGAGGGCAGTTTATGATCCCGGTCTTGTGCGGCGGGTCAGGCGGCTGCAGTTTAGATATAATCTAATCCCGGACGGTATTGTCGGCAAAGAGACTATTATTTTGCTTAATACACTGACCGGGGCCGGGGGGCCTGAATTACGGCGTCCTGAATCCGCGGGCTTAAAGCTCATGGGGAAATCATAAGCTCATGTCATATATCCTTGAGGCCATAAAAAAGGCGGATCAGAAACGCAAGCTGGGCAGTGTGCCGGATGTGCATACCATCCATGAAATGCCGCCCGTAGCGGCAAGAAAATTGTTTTGGCCTTATATCGTGGCTGCTGGCCTGTTTATTAATGTTGCTTTCATTACCTGGTGGCTGCATCCCTGGGAGGCACCGGCGGTCGAAAAGACGGTGACAGCGGTCGTGCCGCCTAAGACACCGGCTGTGGTGCGGAAAGCGACTAAGCGGAAATCTGTTGCTGCCGCGCCCCGTCCTGTTAACAGGCCAGGGCTTAAGACCGTCTCGCCGCCGCCGTCAAAAGCCGCTGTTGTTCAAGGGGCAGCCGTTAGAACAGCGCAACGACGGACGGAAAAGCCGTCGTTGCCGAGGCCGAAGGCCGTGATCCCGGCCGGGGGAAGTAAAACAGTTAAAATTACAGATGCCGGGGAGCTGAATCATTCTGCCCCAGCTCCCCGGAAATCTGGGGCTGCCAAGGTAAGGAAAGCCGCTTCGCAACCGACGGTGCCCTTTCTGGCGGTTAAGAGTCCGGCAGCTCATCCCGCGGCCATGGAGCGGATTGGCGGTACTCCACTTCCCGCGTTTGGGCAAGATGATCATTTAATTGAACAGCAGCGCCGGAAGAAGGCCGCGGCTCTCGCTAAAATCCCCTTTCTACGGCAGTTGCCGGCCGAGGTGAGGGTCAGGATTCCGGAAATCCATATATCATATCACGCCTATTTTTTTGACGCGGCGCGGCGCATGGTAAGTATTGATGGTAAGATATTTCGGGAGGGTAATATAATTGATGGTGATTTAAAACTGGTGTGGATTACCCCCTCCGGGGTGGTTTTGCAATATAAGAACTGGCGGTTCAGGGTTAACGTGTAAGTAACTATTTAGCTGCACCCAATCAGTTTAGGGCAGGTTATCCGCCTTAGCTAAATAGGTTACGGTTAGAAAGGAGAAAGTTATGCTTAAAAAAGAAGATTGTCAAGTATTCAGCAGTGGTCTGCGCGGTGCTGAAGCCGCCTTTGGCGAGGAGGCGGAACGTTACGGTATCAGGGAAACGGTTTTTACCTTTGCGGGGCACACCACGGCCCGGGATGGCAAGGCTAATGTAGTGGAGCTCAGTGATGAGGAGCTGGGGCGCGGTAATATCAGTATGGAAATTGTTTCCAAAATGATGAACCGCAGTTATTATGAGGCCGAAAAGATCCGCAAGGTGCTGCAATGCATCTTTCATGTTGTTAACCGCGGTCATCAGATTGTGGTGGTAGGGGCGATTATGGCTGATGACACCGTAAAAGGCGGCACCGGCTGGGCTGTGGAACTGGCCAAACTCTTCAACCGGCCGCTGGCTGTTTTTGATCAGGAGCGGGCGGCCTGGTTTGTCTGGCGGCATGGGGCCTGGCAGGAGGAGGAACCGCGGCTGGAGTTTGATACCATTGCCTGTTCCGGGAGCCGGAATCTCTCTGATGCCGGACGGGAGGCCGTTAAGGCCCTTTTTGCCGCCTCCTTTGGCAAGGTTTGACTGGGGCCGTGGAGCAGAGACGGCATGAATTGCGCCGCCGGGTTCTGGCCCGCCGCGGACAATTGTCCGCCGGAGAGCGCCGGATAAAGAGTGCTTTAATTATTGAGCGCCTTCTCGCCATGCCCGAATTTAAACATGCTGGAACCATCTTTACCTATATTAATTTTCGCAGTGAAGTCGAGACCATGGCTCTGGCCGATAAATGCCTGGAACTTGGGAAACGGCTCTGTGTTCCCGTAACTATAACGGCTGAAAGGCGGCTTGCCGCCTGCCGGCTTACGAATCCGGAGGGTGAACTGCGGCCGGGATACTGCCGGATTCCTGAACCGGATATTTCCAAGGCTGAGCTTATTGCCCCCTTGGAAATTGATATCGTGGTTCTGCCGGGTTCCGTCTTTGACCGATATGGCGGCCGGTTGGGTTACGGCGGCGGTTATTATGACCGTTTCCTGGCCCAGGAGGCACCTGATGCCCTGCGCGTCGGCCTGGCCTTTGATCTCCAGATAGTTGATGAGGTGCCTCTTATGGCCCATGATATGCGGCTTCACTATTTGTTGTCGGAGTCCGCGACGCGGCAATGTAATGAATAACAGATAACGGTAACGGCTGATTGTCAGCCAGGGCAATTGCGGGTAGGATGTATAATGCCTCCTCAATTGGATTTATGTAATAGTTCCCAAGGGCACTAAAGTTGATGCTGCCCGATAGTGTAAGAGTCCACCTGTGCCTTAGATCCGTTTGTTTCTGCCCTTGAGTCTGTACTTCCGGTACGTGATAGGGCTGAAACAGACGGAGATGAGGTGCTGGTGAACTCTTACGGATTTATAAAGAGCGCCAAAGACCGGAGACAAGACGATGAAAAAAACCGCCATATTTCGTTCTGATCTTTTTATGGAGCACATGAAGAATGTTGACCACCCTGAATCGGCTGAACGTCTGCGGGTAATATACGATGAAATTGATCGTCCGGAGTATGAAGGGGCCTTTATGAATCCTGACTTCCAGGCTGCGGCAAAGGATATATTGAGACTTAACCACGGGGCCGCCTATATAAAACGGCTGGCAGCCACCGCCGGTGAGCCCTGTGCCTTCCTTGATGCCGATACTCAAACCACGGCCCGTTCCTATGAGGCCGCCTGTCTCGCCGCCGGGGCCGCCGTCGGGGCCGTGGAACTGGTCTTGAACGGCGGGGCGGATAATGCCTTCTGCTTAGTGCGGCCTCCCGGCCATCACGCCGAGGCCGACAAGGCCATGGGTTTCTGCCTGCTTAATAATGCCGCCATTGCCGCCCGCTTTGCCCTGAAAAAGATGGGACTAAGGCGGGTGATGATTGTTGACTGGGATCTTCATCATGGTAACGGTACTCAGCATAGCTTCTATGAAACTGATCATGTCCTTTATTTCTCCACCCATCAATTCCCATGTTATCCCGGAACCGGTGATTTCGGGGAGAGCGGTATTAAACTCGGCAAGGGCTGTACGGTTAATGTTCCCCTGCCTGTGGGTTTAAATGATGAGGCCTTTGCCACCATCTATAATGAACTGGCAGGCCCCATCGCCCTGCAGTATCGGCCGGAATTGATTATTATCTCGGCTGGTTATGATATCCATCGGGATGATCCGCTGGGCGGCATGATGGTCACCGAGACCGGTTTCGCCTATATGACCAAGGTGCTGCTGGACGCGGCGGCGGAATGCGGCTGCCCTGTAATTGCCTGTCTGGAGGGCGGTTATGATCTGGGGGGCTTGAAGAACGGGGTTATGGCGACTCTGGCTGAGATGCGGGGCCAGTCCATCATGGCCGATAAGACGATAATGGAACTCAGTACCGCCTCCATGCCTTTAATGGCTGTTGAAAAGGTAAGAAGTGTTGCAAAAAGAATTTGGAATTTATAAACTGCTTTTATGGCTAAATCTAAAATTCTCATAGCGGATGATGACCCCTTAGTACGGGACGCGGTTCAGAAGATTCTGGAAATTTTCGGTTATCAGGTGGTTACCGTTGTCAACGGCCAGGAGGTAATGGCGGTGGTTGATGAAACCTTTTCGACCATTATTCTGGATATCAATATGCCGATAATGGATGGTTTCGCCACCCTGGAGGCCCTGAACCAAACCCGGCTGGATATTCCGGTACTTTTTTTCACCGGCGCCAGTTCCATGGATTACGCCATCAAGGCGGTTAATCTGGGGGCCTACGATTTTCTGACCAAGCCCATCAGCGATCTCGATCTTTTTGCCGTCAAGATAAAAAGGGCGGTGGAAAAGAGGATGTTTGTCCTCAAAAGTAAGGCCTATAATGAAAACCTGAAATTTGAGGTCAAGAGTAAGACAAGGGAATTAAAGGAAAAAAATATTCTGCTGGATAATTATAACCGCCAGCTGGAAGAAAATACCTTAAATACCATATCCACCCTGCAGGTAGCCTTGGAGGAGAAGGATCAATACACGGCCGGTCACACCAGGCGGGTTACCCAGTATGGCCGGCTCATCGGTCAGGCCCTGAATCTCAGCGGCCCTGACCTTCATACCCTGACCTGGGCCAGCCAGGTTCATGATATCGGGAAACTGGTTATTGATGTCAGCTGTATTCAGAAACCCGGCCCCCTGACGACGGCGGAATGGGAACTGGTCACCAAACATCCCACCATCGGTCAGACCATTCTAAAGCCCTTGACCTTTCTGAAACGAGAGGGTTTAATCGTCCGGCACCATCATGAACGCTTAGACGGCAGGGGCTATCCTGATGGTCTGCGGGGTGATGAACTGGATCCCTTAACCAGGATTCTCATTGTGGCGGACAGCTATGACGCCATGACCTCAATGCGCAGTTATAAAAGAAATAAGAGTATGGAGGAGGCTGTTGTTGAGTTGTATGCCTGTGCCGGCTCACAGTTCGATCCTGAAATAGTTGATGTTTTTGTCAAGATTCTGAAGGAGCAAGACCCTGTTGCCGAATCGGATATGGGGGTGTTTCCTGGTATGGAGAATAGTAGAAAATGCGGATAAGCCATGATGAAATAAGAAAGACTGCTGCTCTGGCCCGTCTGGCCATGAGCGATGATGATGTGAGTGATATGGCCGGTCAGTTAGACCGGATTTTGGGCTATATCGCCAAATTAAATGAACTGGATACCACCGGAGTTAAGCCCGCCAATCATGCTATTGATATTTATAACGCCCTGCGCGAGGATGAGGTACAGCCCTCACTGGCGCAGGATAAGGCCCTGGCCAATGCTCCTGTTCAGAATGGTGAGGCCTTTGTGGTGCCTAAGGTCGTCGGTTGATTTTAAAGGAAATAGTAACTGTTCAGCTGCACCCAATCTGCGGTCACATCTTGGGTACATCTGAGCAGTTACATTCAGTGGTTATCGCTAATTAATTGCGGGTATTCCGCTGAATAGTTACTCTGGGGTTATTGCTACTTTTACGCATCACACTGAATAGTTACAGGAAATGTAAAATGGAATTATTTGAACAGACAATTCACCAACTGCGTGAGCTTCTTGACCGAGGCGAGATTTCAGCGCTTGAATTAACGGAGGATATTCTGGCCCGGATGGACGCGGTGGAGGGCCGGATTACGGCCTATATAACCGAGACCAGAGACGAGGCCCTGGCGCAGGCGGCGCGGGCCGACAGGATGCTGGCCGAGGGCAGCGGTTCGGCCCTTACCGGTATTCCTCTGGCCATTAAGGATGTTCTTTGCACCAAGGGGGTACGGACGACCTGCGGCTCTAAAATTCTGGAGTCCTTTGTGCCGCCCTATGACGCCACGGTAATCAGCCGGATAAAGGCGGAGGGCGCGGTTTTACTCGGTAAGGTCAGTATGGATGAGTTTGCCATGGGCTCTTCCAATGAGACCTGCCCCTATTGTGTGCCCCGCAATCCCTGGAATACCGCCCATGTCTGCGGCGGCTCCAGCGGCGGTTCAGCCGCGGCTGTGGCGGCGGGTGAGGCCGTTGCCTCGCTGGGCTCCGACACCGGTGGTTCGGTGCGCCAGCCGGCCTCCCATTGCGGGGTGGTGGGCCTGAAGCCTACCTATGGCCGGGTGTCCCGTTTCGGTCTTCTGGCCTTTGCCTCCTCCCTTGATCAGGTGGGGCCTTTAACCCGTGATGTCCGTGATTCCGCCCTGATGCTTAATGCCATTGCCGGTTATGATCCCCGCGATTCCACCTCAATACGGCAGGCGGTGCCCGATTACACTCAGGCCCTGCGGTATGGCCTTCAGGGCCTGAAAATTGGTATTCCCCGTGAATATTTTGCCAGTGGTCTGGCGCCGGAGGTTGAGGAGGCGGTTAATAACGGTATTAAACTGCTTACCGAGGCCGGTGCCGAGGCCGTAGAGGTTTCGCTGCCCCATACCGAATACGGGGTGGCGGCCTATTATATTATCGCCCCGGCTGAGGCCAGCTCCAATCTGGCTCGTTATGACGGGGTAAAATACGGCTACCGGGACATGGATGCCGAGACCCTGGCCGAGATGTATATGAACAGCCGCTCCCAGGGGTTCGGCCCGGAGGTTAAACGGCGCATATTGATCGGCACCTATGCCTTGTCATCGGGCTATTATGATGCCTATTATAAAAAGGCCTCCCAGGTTCGCACTTTGATTATGGACGATTATTGCCAGGCCTTTGAAAAATGCGATCTCTTAGTCTCGCCGGTAACCCCGGCCCCGGCCTGGGAACAGGGCGCCCGGATGGATGACCCTCTCAGTATGTATCTGTCAGATGTCCTGACTATATGCACTAATCTGGCCGGGCTTCCCGGTATTTCGGTGCCCTGTGGTTTCAGTCCCGCTGGTCTGCCCATCGGCTTCCAGATTCAGGCCCCCCATTTTCAGGAAGAGCGCCTGTTTCGGGCGGCCTATAATCT
>VAPM010067236.1_pt1 | contig 10982 bp, 9 predicted proteins | sample 3395091 | NCBI WGS metagenome assembly VAPM01 (sample SAMN08290445, study PRJNA428436) | hydrothermal vent metagenome | isolation source: Deep-sea hydrothermal vent chimney 3 | place: Pacific Ocean: Juan De Fuca Ridge | reverse complement strand
GCCGACCACGCTGGACCGGGCCAACGGGATCGAAAACGAAGAAAGCCGTATTCAGGTGGAAGCGCTGGACAAGAATGCGCGCGACTTTGGTATCCATTATTACCCGGTGGATGATGTGCGTCAGGGGATCGTCCATATTGTCGGACCCGAACAGGGCTGGACTCTGCCGGGGATGACCGTTGTGTGCGGTGACAGCCACACCGCGACCCATGGCGCATTTGGGGCGTTGGCCCACGGTATCGGGACGTCAGAGGTAGAGCATGTTCTGGCAACACAGACCCTAATTCAGAAAAAATCGCTGAATATGAAAGTAGAGATTACTGGCCGCCTGAGCCCCGGTGTGACGGCTAAGGACATTACTATGTCAGTGATTGGTGCCACCGGGACGGCGGGTGGTACGGGGTATGTGATTGAATATTGTGGTTCGGCCATTCGTGACCTGTCGATGGAGGGCCGGATGACGGTTTGCAACATGGCGATTGAAGGTGGCGCGCGCGCCGGGCTGATTGCGCCGGACGAAAAAACCTATGAATACGTCAAGGGACGCCCCCATGCGCCAAAGGGTGCCGATTGGGATAGGGCGCTGGCGTGGTGGAAAACGCTTTATACCGATGATGATGCACTTTTTGACAAAGTGTTGACGCTCAAAGGCGAAGATATTGCGCCAGTTGTTACATGGGGCACATCGCCCGAAGATGTACTGCCAATTACGGCGGTTGTTCCCAGCCCTGATGATTTTGAGGGCGGTAAAGTTGAGGCGGTGAAACGGGCGCTGGATTATATGGACCTGAAGCCGGGAACGAAGCTGTCAGATGTAGCAATAGACACTGTTTTCATCGGGTCCTGCACCAATGGGCGGATCGAAGATTTTCGCGCGGTGGCCGAGATTGTTAAAGGCAAAAAGATCAAGGAAGGGATGCGGGCGATGATTGTGCCGGGTTCTGGTCTGGTGCGGGCGCAGGCCGAAGAAGAAGGTCTGGCGCAGATATTTCTGGATGCCGGTTTTGAATGGCGTTTGGCAGGGTGTTCAATGTGTTTGGCGATGAACCCGGACCAACTGGCACCGGGTGAGCGCTGTGCGGCCACAAGTAATCGCAATTTTGAGGGCCGTCAGGGCAAAGGCGGGCGCACCCATCTGGTTTCGCCACAAATGGCTGCGGCTGCGGCGCTGACCGGCCATCTGACAGATATTCGTGATTTTCTGTGATTTAACGACGGTATGCTGCCGAATCCTGGTCCCAGTTCCGGCGTTTTTTACGTCGGGGCTTGGCGATGCGCTTTGAACCCAGCATTAGCACGGCGTTCAGAGAAATCAGGAACAGGCCTGACAATTCCAGTATCCAATTCATCCGAACGCCGCCAAAACGGATGTTGATAATCGCATCAATATCGTGCCAGCCAACGGCGCGGATCAGCACGAAGCCAAAAACCACCGTAAGCCCGATCAACGCAATCAGGTTGCGCCTAAGGTCACGGCGCAAAGCCCATAGAAAGAACAACCCGACTGTAAGGGCTGCGATCCCCATTCCAAGGACAACCTTATATTGAAACCCCGCGCGGTTTTCGTACCAACCCTGGATTTTTGCCACGCAGCGTGCCCCGGCAGTTGCAAAGGATTGTAAATCAAGTTGCTTGTTTGCTGCCAATAACAGCATCAGCACGCTTAGAAGCAGCCAAAAGCTGCGCTGTGCCTTTCTGGTGTAGTTGGTTTTACGAAAAACCGCCACGCAAAGCAGGCATGTGAGCAAGTAACAAACAACCGTAACCCAGCCCATTATGTTCGGATCACCGATTTTGGGTTGCCAGCGATCAAATGTACATTGTGTTAGTGCGTCGAAACTGACGCCATCAAACAATAAGGCCTCAAACATACTCTTAAACCGCTTCCTGCTCACTCTTGTTGGGCCAGAATGCAGCAATTCAAGTGATTGTCCAAGGCCAGAGGTACTTGCGGCGTACAATTGTTCCACATATTACCGCAATCAGGGAAATTCTGGAGAATTTACATGGAAAAGTTTGAAAAAATCACCGGCGTTGCCGCCCCGATGCCGCTGGTGAACATCGACACCGATATGATTATTCCCAAGCAATTTCTAAAAACCATCAAGCGTACCGGGCTGGGAGTGAACCTGTTTGATGAGATGCGGTATAATGATGATGGTACAGAAGTGCCGGAATTTGTATTGAACAAGCCTGCCTACCGGGAAACAGAAATTTTGGTGGCGGGGGATAATTTTGGTTGCGGATCGTCACGGGAACATGCGCCCTGGGCGTTATTGGATTTTGGCATACGCTGCGTGATTTCCACCAGTTTTGCAGATATTTTCCACAGTAACTGCTTCAAAAATGGAATTTTACCGGTCACCTTGCCGGAAGATCAGGTTCTATTATTGATGAAAGAAGCTGAAAAAGGCGCAAATGCCCGGATTTCTGTCGATCTGGAAGCACAAGAAATCACAACCTCAGAGGGTGATGTGTTTTCCTTCGAAGTAGACGCTTTCAAAAAGCAATGTTTGCTAGATGGGCTCGACGATATTTCATTGACCATGGAAAAATCGAATTCGATTAAAGACTTTGAGGCAAAAGCCGGTATTGAGCGTCCTTGGGTCTGATTTCGCCCGACACACCATATCTGGTGTATTTCTTTGGTGGTTACCCCTGCGTAAATTGAAAATGATGCAATGCCGCACCAGTTTCTCCACAATTTAGCCGCGAACATTCTATTTATGTGAACCCATCCTTGCTGGAAGAAATGAAAGAAGGCAAAAAGTGGGCAATAATAAGGCAGCTCGCCACAATTGGCGGGATCAAAAGGGAAAAAGGGCGCAGCTTTGTACTGCGTTTGGCCATTTTGAAGGGTACGGGCAGTGATTTCGCGAGTCTCAGGCGCACTCGTTCGCGCAATGTTGGTGGTGTTGTTGATCGCAACACCGTCTATTCTGTTGCCCGGAGTAAGTGCGGACGGCAAACAGATCGTGGCCCTTGTTGCGATTTTCGGTGCTGCGCTGACAATATTTGAATATGCGTCCGCGTATCCCGGCCTGATAGAATTTCGCGATGCGCCACCATTTAACCGAATTCGTTTCTTTTCCCTGTTTTCCACTGTTTTCCTGCTGTCACTGATCAGCAGAGGTACGGTTGAATCCACGGCTTTGACCCAGTTTGTTCAGGCTGTCGGCGCGTTGATCGCCTATGCCATTGATTTCCCCTATAGCCCGGTTCGCCTGGTTGTATTGATGTTGCCGGAAGACACTGCACCGGCCCATATCGCGCTGGTGCGTATTACAGCTGGAATGGCCTATCTGATTTCTCTGATCACACTTGCGATATTCATGATTGTTTTGCGGGTGCGTCGCTGGCCCACTGCCAGTGGTAGCTTCAATGTCTGGGTAAACCTGCCGACGTTTGATCCGACCGCCGGCAAAGACGTCGTGCAGCGACTTGAAATGGATGCGCGTTTTAACATTGCGTTAGGGTTTTTGTTACCATTCTTAACGCCCGCGGTTGTAAAATCGGCGTCGTCCTTGTTTGGGTCGGTTTCGCTTGAAAACCCGCAAACACTAATCTGGACCGTATCGGCATGGGCGTTTCTACCTGCAAGTTTGTTTATGCGTGGTATCGCCATGGGCCGCGTGGCGGAAATGATTGCAGCGAAGCGCAAGCAGACCTACGCAAAAGCCGAAGAAGGTGGCGTTTACGTTACCTGATTGTTGCGCTGGCGGTTTTCGCGGGCTCAATTGCGCAGGCGGGTGAAAACATCCGCGTGGCTACTTTTCACACAGGATTAAAACGCAAAGGTCCCGGCCTTTTGTTGCGCGATATTCTGAAAGGCGGCGATCCGCAGGTATTGGCCGCGCGGGATATGATTGTGGCTGTTGATCCGGACATAGTTTTGCTGACTCGCTTCGATTTTGATCTTGGCCTGCAAGCCCTGTCGGCATTTGCTGAAATTTTGCAGCTGGCCGGTTCGGATTACCCTTACCGTTTTGCTCTGCCCCCGAATTCTGGGCGCGCAAGTGGTGCTGACCTAAACCAGGACGGATGGCTAGGGGATGCGGATGACGCGCAGGGGTATGGTAATTTCGCTGGGCATGGAGGTATGGCGGTATTGTCGCGCTTTCCCATAGATGTCGAAAATGCCCGCGATTTTTCAGGGTTTTTATGGCGTGATCTGCCAGGCGCAATTCAGCCAGATTGGCCGGACCCGGGTGCCACAGATGATATTCAACGCCTGTCTTCTGTGGCCCACTGGGATATTCCGGTTTCGCTGCCTGATGGCTCGCAGCTTCGGCTGCTGGCCTACCATGCTTCCACCCCGGCTTTTGGTGGGCCAGAAAACAAAAACGAGTTACGCAATGCTGATGAAAACAGGTTCTGGCTTCGCTACCTTGATGGGACACTGCCATGGGCGCCCCCGGAACGATCCTTTGTAATCCTTGGCGTGGCCAACCTCGACCCTCTGGATGGGCAGGGTGATCAGGGGGTCATTCGGGCTTTGCTGGACGATCCCCGCCTGCAGGACCCGCAACCCCAAAGTGCCGGTGCTGTAGAGGCCTCTGCCGGGCAGGGGGGGTTAATCGCGCGCATCGCGGCGACCCGGCACTTGACACCGCCGACTGGCGGGATCGCGACGGGCCGGGAAACCTGCGGGTTGACTACGTGTTACCATCCCGTGACATGGTGGTAAAAGATGCAGGCGTATTCTGGCCCGCTTCTGATGATGAAAGCGCCAAAACCCTGAGCGGGCGAGACCCTGCTATCTCATGGCACGGTTTGGTTTGGGTTGATCTCTGGCGATAGCCCGATGGTCATCACCGTTTTCAAATCAGTCTGCTTAAAGTTTGGTAACATACGCAAAAATTTCTTATCGCTCAGCCGGTGTGGCGTGCTCCATAAATAGCGCATTTCCTTAAGCTCCCGCGCCAGTTCCCAAAATGGTGAGGCAATGGTCATGATCATCCAGGGGAACCCGGTCAGCGTGATTTTGCGCATTAGCATTTTTTGCAACGCTTGTTGTAACTGGGTGGCGGTAAAGAAATGACCGGGGAATGGAATGTCCTCAAAGACCTGTAATTCATGGCGCTTTTCCGCTAAAGCTACCGCCGCCCGGGCCCAATCGGGCACGTAACAAAATGCCTGCATGGCATCGGGGTCACCGGGGGTGGTCACCTTGCCTTTGGCAATTGTGCGCAGATAGACCAGCCCCATGACATCGTTTTCCCCATCCGGCGTAACGAAACTTCCGGCCCGCAATACGACCGTGCGCACACCGGAATCGCGATAGGCCTGTTCCATTTCAATGCGAACACGACCCTTGCGGGTAGTCGCGTTTTGCGGTGTATTTTCGTCCCAAACCCCAGGGTCCGAGCCAAAATTATACACATTGCCAGGGATAATCACGGTGGCACCGCTGTCTTTCGCCGCAGAAATCACCTGTGTGGTGATTTCCGGGATGAGTTTTGTCCAGTTGTGATATGCAGGCGGGTTCAGCCCGTTGATAATCACATCCACCCCCTGGGCCGCTGCAACCATGTCGTTGCTGCTGCGGTCATAAGCTTTCACCTGCCAACCTGCATTTTTAAAGGCGTTCGTGGCATAGCGCCCAATATTGCCCGAAGCCCCAAGGATCAAAACTGTTTTTGTCATCTGGTTTCCAATCATTTGTTGGCAACAAAATAGGATATTCACAAATGAATGAAAATTGACAAAAAACGCAGATACGCTATTCATAAATGTATGGCGAACAATGATACAAATAACTTTGACTGGGCGCTTATTCAGTCCTTTGTCGCTGTCGCCGAGGCAGGGTCTTTATCAGCGGCGGCGCGTAATATCGGGCAAAGCCAGCCCACCATTGGCCGCCATATCAAAGCGATCGAAAAAACATTGGGGGTCGAGCTGTTTCACCGGGCGCCAAAGGGGCTGATCCTTACAGAGGTGGGTGTCGAGGTTCTGGACCATGCCCGGGAGATGTCAAAGGCAGCGGCACGGCTGCGGCTTGTGGCTGACGGGCGATCAGGGGATCTGCGCGGTATTGTTCGAATTACTGCAAGCGTCGTTTTCTCCCATTTTATCCTGCCTCCGGTCATTGCGCTTATCCGACAACAGCTGCCAGAAATTGAGATTGAGCTGGTTCCCTCGGATACCACGGAAAACCTGATTTTTCGCGAGGCCGACATTGCTATCCGCATGTACCGCCCAACGCAATTGGATGTAATTACCCGGCACGTTGCAGATCAGGAGATCGGGCTTTTTGCCAATCGGAGCTATCTTGATCGGGTTGGTCGCCCACAGAGTTTCGACGACTTGATGGGGTTCGACTTCGTCGGCTTTGACAAGAGTGATCTGATTATCCAGACCATGGCAGATTTGGGTATCAAGGTGGACCGCAGGTTTTTCCCGGTGCGCTGCGACGATCAAGCGGCTTACTGGCATCTGGTCCGGGCCGGCTGTGGTGTTGGGGCGACGCAGAGGGTGATTGGTGACGCAGAACCACTGGTCGAACGTATCCTGTTGGACATAAACTTGCCGGTCCTCCCTGTTTGGCTGACGGCCCCGGACGCGCTGCGAACCAACGCGCGTATCCGCCGGGTCTGGGAATTGCTGGCGAGCGCGTTGGCCGCTTGACCCTGTAGGGCCGGGCGGATACGCCGGGGCGACGCTAAAACGTACAAAGGAATTTTCATGAGCAACCCCTCCCTTTTAATTCTTGCAGGCGACGGCATTGGCGCCGAAGTCATGGTAGAAGTTGTCAAGATTGTTGATTGGTTCGGTGAAAAGCGCGGTCTGAAATTCAATGTTTCAGAAGACCTAGTTGGTGGTGTGGCATATGACGCCCATGGCACCCCGTTAACGGATGAAACAATGGCCAAGGCGCAATCAGTTGATGCGGTGTTGCTGGGCGCGGTTGGTGGGCCGAAATACGACGATCTGGATTTTTCTGTGAAACCTGAACGAGGGTTATTGCGGCTACGTAAAGAAATGGACCTGTTTGCCAACCTGCGCCCGGCGCAGTGTTTTGATGCGCTGGCAGATTTCTCATCTTTGAAACGAGAAGTTGTTTCCGGGCTCGACCTGATGATCGTGCGGGAACTGACCAGCGGAGTATATTTCGGAGAACCGCGCGGCATTACGGATGATAATGAGGGTGGCCGCATCGGCGTAAACACTCAACGCTACACCACCAACGAAATCCGGCGCGTGGCTCGGGCTGCGTTTGAACTGGCGCGCAAGCGGTCCAATCGGCTGTGTTCGATGGAAAAAGCAAACGTGATGGAAAGTGGTATCCTGTGGCGCGAAGAAGTTCAGTGGGTGGGCGACAATGAATTCCCCGATGTCGAATTGACCCATATGTACGCCGATAATGGCGGGATGCAGTTGGTGCGCGCGCCCAAGCAGTTTGACGTGATTGTTACGGATAACTTGTTCGGCGACATGCTGTCGGACGTGGCAGCGATGCTGACTGGGTCATTGGGTATGTTGCCGTCCGCTAGTCTTGGCCTGCCAATGGCCAATGGGCGACCTAAGGCAATGTATGAGCCAGTTCATGGTTCGGCTCCGGACATTGCAGGTCAGGGCAAGGCGAACCCGTCGGCCTGCATCCTGAGCTTTGCGATGGCGCTGCGGTATTCGTTTGATGAAGGGGCAGAGGCGGACCGATTGGAAACGGCGGTCGAAAATGTGCTGGCGGACGGTGTGCGGACACCTGATCTGATGCAGTCAGGTGAAGGAACGCCCGCGACAACATCTGAAATGGGCGATGCGGTAATCGCGGCGCTGGACGCGAGCCTGTAAGTAACCTGCACAGCGGTTTTGACCTGAAGCATTGCAAATTTGGAATGCCGGGAATGTGCAGGAATTTGTTGACCGGTGTGATGGAATGGGTCACGGGTAACCAAACCTATAATTGAGAACTTACCCATGCCCAACCTCAAAGGCGTTCTGAACGCGCTTGTGGCTTTTGCCATTTTTTCTGTCCACGATGTTGTCGTCAAATTTCTTGGCGGCCAGTATTCGCCGTTTCAGATCATTTTCTTCAGCACGCTTTTGTCGTTTCCGCTGATCACGATGATGCTAATGCGTGACCCGACATCGGGGCATCTGCGCCCGGTGCATCCGTGGTGGATTGCGCTTCGCACCTTTGCAGGTGTGGTTACCGGGACTTCCGCGTTTTACGCATTTTCAGTTTTGCCTTTGGCACAAACCTATGCCGTGATTTTTGCGACTCCGCTGCTTATCACCGTGCTGTCGATCCCGGTACTGGGTGAGCAAGTTCGCCTGCGCCGCTGGATGGCAGTTATCATTGGTTTGATCGGCGTGATGGTGGTTTTGCGCCCCGGATCAACCGAATTGGGCCTTGGTCATTTGGCAGCGCTGACGGCCGCGTTTGGGATAGCGCTTGCGTCGATTATCGTGCGTAAAGTTGGACGAGAAGAACGCTCGGTCGTTTTATTACTTTATCCGATGCTAGCGAACTTTATCGTCATGGCCATTGCTTTACCGTTTGTTTACAAACCGATGCCGATTGAGCACCTGGGCATGGTAGGCGTCATTTCATTGTTTGGCTTTGTGGCCGGGCTGCTGCTGATCGTGGCGTATAGAAATGCCGAAGCGGCGATAGTAGCGCCAATGCAGTATTCGCAGATCATTTGGGCAGCGATATTCGGTTACTGGCTGTTTGATGAAAGCATTGATCCGCAGACATTGCTGGGCGCGGCCATTATTATTTTGTCCGGCCTATACATTGTATTTCGCGAAAGCCGGGCGTCTGTATCGGAAAATACCCCGGTTCTGCGCACCCGTACCCGGCACGAGTTTGGTGCGACTTTTCGGATCAGTGCGTTCCTGCGCCGGGGCTCTTGGAAAAAGCCGTAACCGTTGTTTAGTCAGCCAAGGTTATAAGACCTGTTTCGGGGCGAACCCATGGGTAGTAGGGGTCATCTTCGTAGCTCAGGCAGTCGCCGGTTTCCTGATCTGATTTGGGTATCAGGCGCAGCAGAAAAAAGTACTGGTTCCCCGGCAGATAAAGCGGTTGATAGCAATAATTCTTATCAAAGTGGGTGCGCACCAGCGCCTCGGGATCATAGATCCAATAACCGCGTAACAGTAACCAGATATCACCATCTGCGGCAGCAATTGCGGCATCGGCGCTGTTTAGGCTATCGGCCGTGACCGCCGGAACACCCGGCCAGCCGGTTGGGTATGTACGGTCCGCAGAATGGGTTGGGAAAGGACCAGGTAACGATACTACATTGGCTTGCTTACCCAATTTGGTAAGGTGGTAATCCAGCGCGACACCGGGGCTGTTTGGAACGGTAATAATTGTGGGTATCTGGGTTGCGTCACCAGTAATTGTTGCAATGATTTCCGGCCACGGTTCGTTGTCATTTTCCTCGGTGTAGTAGATCGACAGGTTCCATGTGGCCAATAGAAGAATGGCAAGTAATACCGTGTTGCCCCAACGACGTCCAAGCCCAGATATGCCGCTGGCAACCAATACAAACCAAGGGGCCGTAGCAGGGGAAAGGACGCGGGGTATCAGAACCGGTCGCACCAGATAAGTTATGGCCAGCATTATCAGAATGACCCCACCAAATAGCGTAAAAATAATAACAAATTGGCTGTACGCTTTTCGTCTCAGCATTTGAATTACAGCAAATCCCGCCAGCGCGAAAAGCAGGGCTGCCAGAATCAGCTCGGTTGGGTGAAAATCCTTTGAATGAGCCGCGTCACCGAATACTTCAAACCCTGCCAGGATCACCCGGCCGAGCCCTGGCGTTCTGATCCAGAAATCCGCTGAGACACTTTTCACTTGCTCAAGAAGGACTGGTAGCTGCGGTGCCCAGCTGATTGCAATTATTACTGCTACGACAAATAGGTTCAGAAATGCCCGCCGGTCCGCCGCCAATGCACCAATCCAAACCACTACCGCACCGATGCCCGCAGCAGCGGCGTAGACCAGACCGAGGTTATGGCTCCACATCAATAACGACGTCCCGACCGCCAACCCCAAAAATGCTGGCGCGGCACTGCGCCCTTTGGCCCCCCAAAAAAAACGTTTTGCAATGTCCGGGTGGCGCATGATCCATATCAGCGAAGCCGTAACAATCGCGAAGGCCAGAAACATCAGGCTGTAGGACCGGGCATTTTGTGCGGTGCCGATTGCGTTGATTGAAACTCCTGCAAGCACCAGGGCGATCAATCCGGTCCGATGATTTTGTTTGGAATCTCCGGCGCTGCCAGCGGGTCCGAATTCCCGCGCAGCTACATAGATGAAGGGCAGTGCGGCAATTCCGGCCAGTATAGCGCCAATCCGCAAGCCAAACGCACCATCACCGAGAAAGGAAAACAGCCGGGTAAAGGCGAAAAACAGCGGCGGGTGGTTGTCATTTTCTGAAACGAATGACCATAGCTGACCCCATGGTTGCGAAGCGTATAGCCAGGTGAAAGATTCATCGATCCACACCGGTTCTGCATCAAATCTGAATAACCTCAGACCGGCAAAGAGAACAATCAAAGCGATTACCGATAGTGGAATTTTCTTATTCATCACGTTCCTTACACAAACCTGAGTTCAGATTTGTTATTCCCTCTCAAGGGCGGTTTGTACCTGTGGAAATTTTGATAAGTTTTCCAACAACTGGTCGCTGATCAACTGATGGCCCAACGCATTCGGGTGATTGTCCCATGGTGCGATCCAAATACGATCAAGTTCATAACCATTGTAAACATCATATAGATCGATCACCAGAAACCCGGCCTGTTCGGCGAGGCGGCGAAGTTCTGTCCCTTCCGGTAGTGGTTCAGGATAACTCTGGGCCGAAGGCAGGAAAACCCAGACCGGAACGGCGCCCTGATTTCGGGCCTCATCGACAAATTGTTGGTAAACTTCGCCCACCATTTCTGAATTATAGGGTTTCAACAGTCGCTCAATCTGGCTGCGTTCCATATCGGCCGTTGCGCCAGATGCTGCGATCATATCT
>VAPM010276432.1_pt1 | contig 10991 bp, 14 predicted proteins | sample 3395091 | NCBI WGS metagenome assembly VAPM01 (sample SAMN08290445, study PRJNA428436) | hydrothermal vent metagenome | isolation source: Deep-sea hydrothermal vent chimney 3 | place: Pacific Ocean: Juan De Fuca Ridge | reverse complement strand
GTTTAAAAATATTCCCCTTTTGTGACACTCTGCCATAAGTTACTCAAAATTCCAGGAGCCAACATATGTCTTTGATCACAAAAACTGACGCAGAATGGCGCGAGCAACTGTCTGAGATGGCCTATAAAGTCACCCGAAAACACGCCACCGAACGGGCGTTTTCAAATGACAATTTCCCCAGCTCTACAGGTATGTTCAGCTGCGTTTGCTGTGGCGCCGATTTATTCAATGCCAACGCAAAATTTGACAGCGGCACTGGATGGCCGTCGTTCTTTCAGCCGGAAAATGGCGAAAATATTGGCGAATCCGAGGATCGTAAATTTTTCGCCAAGCGCACCGAAGTCCATTGTTCAACCTGCGCTGCGCATCTGGGCCACGTCTTTCCAGACGGTCCGAACCCGACTGGCTTGCGGTATTGCATAAATGGAGCGGCGCTAAACTTCGTGCCGGAAACTAGTTGAAAATACTGCCCCCGGCGCGACCAAGGTTACCCAAAAGTTGACGCAGGAATAAAACCTTAACTGTGCTCGATTCAGTGACGCGGCGTGAAAGCGTTATTACACGCCCGTCCTCAAGCCCAAACCGTTCAATATTGGCCACCCGTCCAGAACCATCAAAGGTTATTGCGACCACCTGCCGCTCAATTTCCTTTGGCGCCTGAAAGGCAAAATGGCGAAACCGGCTTTCAACATAATACCAGCCACTATCGTCCAGTATTCCCGATGCCGTCGGATTGCCGATTACGGTCGCCACTGTCTCGCGGGTGTCAGACCCGACAATGATATTTGCCAGTTCATCGTCTTTGGGAACATAGCCATGGTTTCGGAACTGCGCCGTGCAGGAAGACAACACTAAAATTGCTATCAGTGCTATAAGTGCCCTGCTGCCCATTGCCAACTTGCCCATTCAGCCCCCTTGCCATATGGCTTTTCGCCTTTTATCCGGCTTACAGAATGAAACCGAACTGTTCAAGAAGACTTGCTGATGTCCCCAAATGAAAACACCCCGCCCTGGTCACAACCAATTACGGTCGCCGAATTGCCGGCACAACGCGATACTGCGTTTTCTGTGGTCCCTGATTCTACCCTTTTGAAAACTCTAAAAGACGAACTGGGCCTGCAAAACCTACGCAAATTGCGCTTTAAAGGCACGTTAACCCCAAACGGGCGTACGGATTGGCGGCTGGACGGCGAGCTTGGGGCTACGGTTGTTCAAAACTGCGTTATCACTCTGAAGCCAGTAACAACCCGCATCGATGAAAATGTCAGCCGCCTTTTCATTGGCAAGATGCCGGAAATTGAAGAAGGCAGTGAAGTTGAAATAACAAACAATGAGAACACCGAACAACTTGGCGAGATAATCGACCCCGGTGAGATCATGGTTGAAGCGCTGACACTGGTGCTACCGGAATTCCCAAAAATTGAAGATGCCGAGCTTGGTCAAACCTTCTTTACCGAACCGGGCAAAACTCCTATGGATGATGCGGAAGCGCGGCCATTTTCCGGGCTCAAAGCAATGCGGGAAAAACTGGAAAACGGCGGCGACTAAAGCGTTGTAAAAAAGCCTTGCGCACGGCTGGAATCGCAGTATGTTCCCGGCCTCTTTACAAGATCGTTGGACTCAGGCGCATCAGTCGCGTAAGTACCGGCGAAAGACTATAGAAACAACTGGGGCCATGCCCCAACAAATAAGGTTCGTGACATGGCTGTCCCAAAGAGTAAAATTACCCGTTCCAAAGGTGGCATGCGCCGCGCCCATCAGGCGCTGACTGCTGCTAACCCTGGTGAATGCCCGAATTGTGGTGAGCTTAAACGCCCACACCACGTTTGTCCGTCCTGCGGACACTATGCAGAACGTGAAGTTGTCGCAATTGCGAACGAAATCGACTTCGACGACGAAGACGCGGCCTAGGCCTAGTCTTGGGGCATGGCGGTAGCAGAAATACCTAATACCGGGGGTGCCCCTCGCACTATCATTTCGGTTGACGCCATGGGCGGCGATCATGGACCGGCGGCTGTTGTCGCCGGTGTTGCAATTTCTGCGTCAAAAAATCCGAAAGTAGGCTTTATTCTTCACGGTCCCACTGCAGAATTATCCAGTCTTGTGAAAAAACGAGCTGAGTTGAAGGGCCGCTGTGAGGTTCACAACGCCGACGAAGTCGTGACAATGGATGCCAAACCAAGCCATGTGATGCGCAATGGCAAAGAAACCTCTATGTGGTCCACCGTTGAGGCCGTGAAAGAAGGCGACGCAGCGGTGGCTGTTTCCTGCGGCAATACTGGCGCCTTAATGGCTGTTTCAATGATCCGGCTACGTAAAATGCCCGGTGTTAAACGCCCGGCAATTGCCTGTCTTTGGCCATCACGTAACAAGGGTGGTTTCAATATCATGCTGGATGTGGGCGCAGACATTCGCGCCGATGAAACCGATTTGTTACAGTATGCGATGATGGGGGCTTCCTATGCACGAAACGGTTTGGGTCTGCCCCGCCCCCGTGTCGGACTATTGAATGTCGGCACTGAGGAAACCAAAGGTCACCCGGAACTAAAAGCCGCCCATGATCTGATGAGCGAACAGGCTGACGCCGGAGCGTTCGAATTTCTCGGGTTTGTAGAAGGTAGCGACATCCCATCTGACCGGGTGGATGTCATTGTAACCGACGGATTCACCGGGAATGTCGCGCTAAAAACCGGCGAGGGTACGGCCGGACTGATCAGTGAATTCTTGCGTCAGGCCTTTAAAGCTACGCCCTTTGCAAGGGTAGCTGCTTTGTTGGCGCTGACCTCACTTAAACGCCTTTCCAAACGCATTGATCCGCGCCGGGTCAATGGCGGCGTGTTTCTTGGGCTGAACGGCACAGTGATTAAATCCCACGGCTCGGCCGATGCAACCGGCGTAGCCGCCGCCGTTCAACTGGCAATTCAACTGGCAGAATCTGGCTTTACTGAAAGGCTTGCCGCACGGGTTGCGTCTGCTGCATTGCCACGCCAAGATGGTGAAGTCGAAGACGTTAATAGTAACGAAAATGGTGCAGATGAATGACAATACGGGCGGTGGTGCGGGGTGTAGGACATTACTTGCCAGAGCGCGTTGTAGAAAACGCCGAATTTGCAGAAACTCTTGATACTTCTGACGAATGGATAACCACTCGAACCGGTATTTCTCGACGACATTTTGCCGCTGAAGGGCAAACCACATCGGATTTGGCAACGAAGGCCGCGAAAGCCGCTTTGGAAGATGCAGGATTTGGCGTCGACGACATTGACGCGATCATTCTGGCCACTTCCACCTCGGATCTGACTTTTCCTTCCACCGCCACGATAGTTCAGAGCAACCTTGGCATGAAACATGGGTTTGCCTATGACATTCAGGCGGTTTGTGCGGGTTTCGTTTTTGCGCTCGCCAACGCCAACGCGATGATACTGTCCGGTCAGGCCAAACGCATTCTGGTTGTCGGCGCGGAAACATTCTCGCGCATTCTGGACTTTACAGATCGGGCAACTTGCGTGCTGTTTGGTGATGGCGCCGGCGCTTTGGTTCTTGAAGCCGCAACCGGGGACGGCACATCGAATGACAGCGGCATCCTTGCTGTTGATCTGAACTCAGATGGAACTCATCGTGACCTTTTGTATGTGGATGGCGGGGTCTCTACGACCGGCACATCAGGTGTCCTGAGGATGCAGGGGCCGGAGTTGTTCAAACACGCGGTGATTAAGCTGGCACAGACCGCCCGTACTTCGCTTGCTCAGGCTGGTCTGGGTGACGGCGATCTTGACTGGATTGTCCCCCATCAGGCCAATGTTCGCATCATTGCTGGTACGGCCAAAAAGCTTGGCGTTCCCATGGATCGGGTAATCCTGACACTTGCAGATCAGGGCAACACTTCTGCCGCATCGATTCCCTTGGCGCTGTCGATTGGCAAGTCTGAAGGCAAGTTTAAGCCCGGTGATCTACTGCTATTAGAGGCAATTGGTGGTGGTTTGGCCTGGGGATCAGTGGTTTTACGCTGGTAATCGGTTAAATCAGCCCGTTAACGCCGTTACCCAAGGCATTGATATTGACTCGGAATTCGCCCTCGCCCTATGCTGTCCAAAGCTGAACAGGGGGATGGAATGAGCGAGAGTACTTTGACCCGAATGGATTTGTCCGAAGCGGTGTTCCGCGAAGTCGGTCTTTCACGTAATGAATCTGCCCAACTTGTTGAAAATGTATTGGCCCATGTGTCCGATGCACTTGTGAAAGGTGAGTCGGTTAAAATCTCATCTTTTGGTACGTTTAAAGTGCGCGACAAGGCCGCCCGAGTAGGTAGAAATCCAAAAACCGGGGAAGAGGTTCCAATCTCTCCACGGCGTGTTCTGACGTTCCGTCCCTCCCATCTTATGAAAGACCGCGTTGCGGCAGGGAACAAAGGGTAAGGTACCTTTGAAGGACAAGAATGAATAAATCACCCGACGCTTTCAGAACTATTTCTGAAGTCGCCAACTGGCTTGATACACCGACCCACGTTCTGCGTTTCTGGGAAAGCCGGTTTACGCAGGTGAAGCCTGTAAAACGCGCCGGGGGGCGACGTTATTACCGACCGCGTGATATGGAATTGCTTGGTGGTATCAAAGTTTTACTACACAGCGACGGCATGACCATTCGGGGCGTGCAAAAGCTGTTGCGCGAAGAAGGTGTTCGCCATGTCGCAGATATGTCGCCGCCGATTGATGTGAATAACATCATTGATATGGAAATTGGCGATGCCCCAATTGATTTGGATGTAAATGCCGAGGAACCCAACAATGTGTTGCCGCTGAAATCTGACGAAACCAAATCCAGCGAAAAACAGCCAGCCAAAAAAACCGCTGCAGCCAGCACCAGTACAGAAACTGAGGAAAGCGAAATTGGCTCCCGTGGCAATATTTTGTCTGATACTGAAAAATCCCCAAATAATTATGTGTCTTACAGGGATGCAAAGATGCAAGGGGGCGGAAAAGCACCGGTGCCGGTTCTTGAAACTGAAATTCCCGATGATCCGGCCGAAATTGACGAAGCCCCTGTCCCTGGCATTTTGGGCGTTGCGGCCGCGCTACGACGTGCTGCAAACTCTGGACAGACAACAAAGCCCTCGCCAGAGGTATTTGGCGAACTATATACGCGGCTGAGCAACCTGCGTGACCGTATGGATAACTCGATAAATGCCGAGCAGACGGACTGAACTCAGATCACACGACTATTCCCGCTTGCCCCTGCGCACAAAAGCAGTATTTAGGGCTCGGTGTCGGGCTATGGCGCAGCCTGGTAGCGCGTCCGTCTGGGGGACGGAAGGTCGCAGGTTCGAGTCCTGCTAGCCCGACCAACACCAAACCACGCCCCTGCCGGTCCGGCATCGGGCGTGTTCTTGTCTTAGGGGGATGAACGTGAGCACCAGCGGTGTACTTCCGGATCACAGTATCAGAGCACTGATTGAAAGCGGCGTCATTTTGGCGGACCAAGCAATTCTGCCTGAACAAATTCAGCCTGCTTCGCTTGATCTGCGCCTTGGAGACAAAGCCTACCGGGTACGTGCTTCGTTTTTGACCGGCCGGGACCGGACTGTAACTGATCGGCTGAATGAATTCCAAATGCACGAAATTGATCTGACTGGCGGCGCGGTTCTGGAAAAAGGCTGTGTCTATGTCGTGCCATTGATGGAACGGTTGAACCTGCCCGCAGGCATGACCGCGGCCGCCAGTGCCAAATCTTCTATCGGGCGGCTTGATCTGCTGACGCGGATTATCACCGATCATGGTGTCGAGTTTGACCGGGTACCCGAAGGCTATGACGGACCACTTTATGTAGAAATTTGTCCAAGCTCGTTTTCCGTCGTTGCCAAAATCGGACAAATGCTGAACCAGATTGTATTTCGTATTGGTAAAACCCAGATCAATGATGATGATTTGCGCGCTCTGCACGCCGAAAGCCCGATTGTAGACGGTGAGGCGCATATCTCAGACGGGCTGGGATTTTCCGTTGATTTACAAGCCGGCGCTGGAAATTTGGTCGGTTATCGCGCCAAACCCCATACCGGGGTCATCGATCTGTCTAAACTTGGGTATTACGACGCGACGGAATTCTGGGAAGAAGTACGTACTGACAAAGGCTGGATCATTCTTGATCCCGGCGCGTTTTACATTCTGGTCAGCCGTGAAGCGATTACCATTCCGCCCCACGTAGCGGCAGAAATGGTCCCATATCTGACAATGGTTGGCGAATTTCGTGTACATTACGCCGGCTTTTTTGATCCGGGTTTTGGCCATAGTGCCGCCGGTGGATCAGGGTCGCGGGGCGTGCTGGAAGTACGCTGTCACGAGGCTCCGTTCGTGCTGGAACATGCCCAGATTGTCGGGCGGCTGGTTTACGAGCGAATGCAATCCGTTCCGAAGGCGCTTTATGGAGCTGGTATCAAGTCCAACTATCAGGGTCAGGGCTTGAAATTATCAAAACATTTCAAAGCGGTGGAGAATTGAGCGCCTGCGGCGCATTTCCTTTAGCCCTTCGGGCGATTTCGCTCCGCTCGGGAGGTATTTGTGAAAAGAAGAAGGGGGATATTTTCAATTCTTGACATGGACAGGCATTTACTGGTCCATAAGACTTAGGGGGTACGCGGGTACCCCGTGAGGCGCCAGCCTAAACCCGCATCCTGCCAACCCATCAAGAAAAGGGGAGGATGCTTAATGGCGTCACCAACTGAAATCAACACACAACAACTGAACCGCCTGATCGGTACACCCGATTGCCCTGCAATCGTTGACGTTCGGACCGATGAAGATTTTGCCGATGAACCGCAACTGATCCCCGGAGCTTTCCGGCATCGCTTTGATGACATGGAAGGTCTTGGACCACGCCTTACCGGCTCCAAGGTAATTGTCTATTGCCAGAAGGGTCACAAGATTAGCCAAGGTGCCGCCGCTATACTGCGCGCGCGCGGCATAGCTACTGAAACACTGGAAGGGGGGCAATTTTCGTGGCGAGACGCTGGTTTTCCGATGGTCCGCGCCGCCGCCATTCCCCAGACCGGTGATGCGGGCAACACCAGATGGGTTACACGTCAGCGACCAAAAGTGGATCGTATCGCCTGCCCGTGGTTGATAAGGAGGTTCGTGGACCCAAACGCCCAGTTCCTGTTTGTTGCCGCTTCGCAAGTGGAAAACGTAGCCGAAAAGTTTAACGCGACCGCCTTTGATATCGAAAACACTTTCTGGAGCCACCGGGGCGAAAAATGCACCTTTGACACCCTGTTGGAAGAGTTTGCCCTGAAGTCGGCCCCTCTGGACCGGCTGGCAAAAATTATCCGCGCGGCCGATACCAATCGCCTTGATACAGCACCCGAAGCGGCCGGTTTGCTGGCGGCGTCCCTTGGTCTGTCGCGGATGTATCGTGATGATCTGCAACTGCTTGAAGCGGGCTTGGCGCTTTATGATGCTTTTTATCGCTGGTCGCGCGATGCAACGGACGAGGTCCATGACTGGCCAACAAATCCGGCGAAACGATGAAAACCCAAACACCGCCACCTGGTCTTTCTCAGCTATTCCACGTTTTCCTTCGAATTGGTTTGCTTTCCTTTGGCGGACCGGCGGCGCAAATTTCGCTGATGCACCGAGAACTGGTCGAAGAAAATCAGTGGCTGGGCGAAAGGCAATTTCTGAACGCGCTGAGTTTTTGCATGTTGTTGCCCGGCCCCGAGGCGATGCAGTTGGCTACCTACGCCGGTTGGCGGCTGCATGGCACACTCGGCGGGCTGATTGCGGGTTTGTTATTTGTCATCCCCGGGGCAATTGTGATTTTTGCCCTGGCGACGATTTATGCCCTGTTTGGTGATGTTCCCCTGCTGGCCACCCTGTTCCTGGGTGTTAAAGCCGCGGTGCTGATCATTGTGCTGGAGGCACTGCTACGTGTCTCGAAACGTGCGTTGACCGGGATGGCCCATTGGGCCATAGCTGCATTGTCATTCATCGGGATATTTTTCCTGTCTTTGCCCTTTCCGCTGATCATTCTGCTGGCCGCGGTTTACGGGTTTTTCTTTGGCAGCCAACCAAAAGAAAGTGTCGCGCATGGGCAGCTTATTGAAACGTCGCCACGCCAAACTGCCCTTACTATTATTGCCGGACTGATTATCTGGCTGTTGCCAATCATGCTGGTTTCCACAATGTTGGGCCCGGAAATTCTGGGCACAATTGGTGTATTCTTCTCGAAGCTGGCGGTTGTAACCTTTGGTGGGGCCTACGCCGTGCTGGCCTATATGGCCCAGGATGTTGTTACCGGTTTTGGCTGGTTGAGTGCCGGTGAAATGATGGACGGGCTGGGGCTGGCGGAAACCACGCCGGGGCCATTGATCTTGGTTACTCAGTTCGTTGGATACCTTGCTGGGTTTCGCGAGGGTGGGATCGGGCTGGCGTTCGCGGCTGCCTCAATCACGCTATGGGCGACGTTTGTACCCTGTTTCCTGTGGATATTTACCGGCGCGCCCTACATTGAATGGATTTCAGCCCAGCCCCGTTTAAGTGGCGCACTAAGCGCGATTACGGCAGCGGTGGTTGGTGTCATCGCCAACCTGTCAATCTGGTTTGGCCTGCATGTGTTTTTCAATGAAGTCAGCCGCGAAACCCTTGGCGTGCTAACACTTTGGACGCCCGATCTGTCGTCACTTAACTGGCACGTCGTTATACTGGCAGCCGTTTGCGGGTTTCTGCTATTACGTTTGCATATGGGTCTTGGGCGCGTATTGGCGATTTCTGCCGCACTGGGCTGGGTGTTGGCTACACTGGCTTAGAATCGGCCCAAACGGCGGGTAAGTTTTGCGGCCTTCCTAGCCTTTTTTGCCGTCTCTTTTGCCGCAAGTGCCTGTTGGTGGTCTTTCTGTTTCATATCTTCTTCACCGCCGCGCCGCCGGGTGGTGTAATTGATACCGGCGTCAATGCTACGGTTCATGATTTTGCGCATAAACAGGCGCGTAAACATGTTCACAAGTTGATTCATATTCAATTCATCGTCCTCCTAAGACTATTCATCTTCAAACATATCGACCTGATCTTCTTCGTCTTCATTCTCGTCTTCGTCCCCCAGAGCCATCCCCCCCGGAGCCGGGCGATTTTCCAGCAGACCGGCTGCGCGCAATTCTTTCAGCCCCGGCAAATCACGGGCATTTTCCAGCGCGAAGTGATCCAGGAAACCCTGCGTCACCACAAATGTGACCGGGCGACCCGGCGTCATCCGACGGCGACCAAAACGGATCCATTCCAGTTCCAACAGTTGATCAACGGTGCCCCGGCTGACAGAGACACCGCGGATTTCTTCGATCTCTGCGCGGGTAACTGGTTGATGGTACGCAATAATTGCAAGGGTTTCGATTGCCGCACGCGATAGCTTACGCACCTCGAAGGTTTCCTTTTGCATCAGAAAACCCAGATCAGCTGCGGTGCGGATGGCCCATGCGTCACCAACCTTTGCAACTTGTACCCCACGTCCTTGGTAGCGTTTACGCAGTTCTTCCAAAGCCCCGTCCGCATCTGCGCCGTGGGGCATGCGCCCGTTTAGTTCGGCCACGGTCACCGGCTCTGCGGTGGCGAACAGGATGGCTTCGACCATGCGGACCTGCTCTTCTTTTTCGGGGGCTTCAAACAGGCTTTCTTCTAATTCCTCAGACATTGTTCTTCTTTCGTATTTCAATCGCCGAAAATACTTCTGCCTGGCGCAATTCAATTGATCCGGCTTTGACCAGCTCCAGGGACGCCGCAAACGTCGCAGCAGTTGCTGAACGCCGCATCTCCGGGTCACTTTCCCAGCCTTCTGGCAAATAGCTTACCAAATCAGTCCAGTCCCCGGCAAAGCCAATCAAACCGCGCATCCGTTCAAGTGCTGCTTCCATGGTCAGAACCTTTTCACGGTCCATGGTGTAGGGGCGAAATTCATCCTTGGTACGAATACGCGCATAGGCCTGCATCAGGTCCAGCAAGGTTGCAGTATGGGTGACCCGACGCACCCGCGACACGCTTTCGGGAATACCCCGCACAAAGAAATCGCGGCCTTTCTGGTCGCGCGCCATGATTTGGGCTGCCGCCTCGCGCATGGCTTGCAGACGTTCCAGCTGAAACGCCAGATGTGCGGCCAGTTCGGCACCCGTTGGTCCTTCGTCGGCCGGGTCCGGCGGGAGCAAAAGTCGGGATTTCAAAAAAGCCAGCCAGGCCGCCATCACCAGATAATCTGCGGCGAGTTCTATACGCAGCGTTTTGGCTTTTTCTACAAAGCGCAAATATTGCTCTGCCAATTGCAGTACGCTGATTTTCCGCAGGTCAACTTTTTGGGTGCGCGAAAGCATCAGCAATAAATCGAGCGGGCCTTCATAGCCGTCAACATCGACTATCAATGCCTCAGATGCCAAACGCTCATCAAGTGCAACCACATTCAGATCAACTGCATCTTCAGACATAGGGGCTGCCCCCCATGATTTCTTCAAGCTCAGCTTCGGCGGCTGGTACATCAAGCGCCGTTGCTTCTACACGCGCCTTTATCGCAGCGTAGGCGCGGGTTTGGGAAGCATCTGACATCGGCCCTGCAACATTGGCTACTTCCCGCATTTCATCCAAATCGCCAGTGCAGTGCAAGATCATATCACAACCAGACTCAAGCGATTTGCGGCAGCGGTCATCCAGCGATCCACCTAAGGCTTCCATCGAAATATCATCCGTCATCAGCAGGCCAAGGAACCCAATTTCTTCGCGGATCATCGAAATGATCCTGGACGATTGAGTCGCGGGCAATTCATCAAGGTCGCTGTACACAATATGCGCGGTCATTGCCAATGGCAGGTCTGACAATGCTTTGAAAACTGCGAAATCCGTTTCCTGTAATTCCTGCGCGCCTGCGTTCACGCGCGGCAGATCCAGATGACTGTCTACCGTAGCGCGGCCATGGCCCGGCAGGTGCTTGACCACCGGCAAAACACCCCCGGCGAAATACCCGTCGGCTAC